>Ga0224557_1000257_pt1 | contig 59624 bp, 45 predicted proteins | sample 714S31014metaG_FD_180677 | JGI IMG/M metagenome (GOLD analysis project Ga0224557, IMG submission 180677) | Peat soil microbial communities from Stordalen Mire, Sweden - 717 S3 10-14 | ecosystem: Environmental > Terrestrial > Soil > Wetlands > Peat | place: Sweden: Norrbotten County, Stordalen...
GTGTTCCTTCGCGCGCATCATAGGAAGCCAGAATCCGTTCACGCAGATCCACAGACAATGTTTTCATGCCCCCCACTATGCCGCCGCAGTCCCTTTGTGGCTATAGTATTATTTAATATGCTCTAATGTCCGCCGGAAGTTTTCACTTCGTGCAACGACTCGGCCTGGCTGAGTTTGGGCCAGTTGAAGCCATAGAGCGCGATCAGGGCGAAACAGACCATGGGGACGATGAACGCGCGGGACATGTCATACTTGTCAGCGACGGCCCCCATGAGTTTGGGCAGGATGGCGCCGCCCATGATGGCCATGACAATGTAGGAGGAAGCCCGTTTCGCGCGGGCGCCGAGACCATGAATGCCGAGGGCAAAGATGGTGGGGAACATGATGGACATGAAGAAATAGCACAGGAACAAGCAGATCACGGACAGCCAGCCCAGCTTGCAAAAGATCAACAGGCAGGTGATGACATTCAGGATTCCGTAAAGACCGAGCACCTTGTGGGCGGAGAATTTTTTCAGAATGCCTGCACCGGTAAACCGTCCTGCCAAGAAACAGAAAAAGCCCGCCGAGGCGAGATAAGCCGCTGTCTTGTTGCTGATCGCCAGAACGCCATGCTTGTTCAGTTCAAAACAACCGCTCAAAATGCCGGAGTTCCATGAATCGGGAATGGCGGGAACTTCGGACGTCATGTAATTGATGAAGAAACTGAAAATGCCGCACTGCGCGGCCACGTAGAAAAACTGGGCCAGCGTGGATCCGGAAAAATGCGGGTGCGACCAGATGCTGTGGCTGGTCATACGCCGCGCCGGCGAAATGAGCGCCACCGCAACCACCACGGCGAGCAGACATGCCGTCACACCGATCACGAGCGCCAGGGAATTATCGGCGGTTACCGCAAAATCCGAGGGATGCGGAATCCTCGATGCAATTCCAACCAGCTCCGGACCGACGCCGCAGGTTGAGAGAATCACCCAGAGAATCATCCCGAAGATTCCAATCAACACCGTCGCGTTGCCCACCAGCAGGGAGTAGAGCAGAGCGCGATTCGCGTCGCTTTTGACATTCGTGGTCACATCCGGCGTTCCGTCCTTTTTTTCCAGGTGATAAACGTCCTCTGTTTTGATGTCCGGCACATAGGCAAAATAGAAAAGTACCGCAAGGATGATGACCACGACGGCGACTCCGGCATAGGGTATCCAGAGTGTCTGGCTGCCCGTGTTCTGGCCGGCGGCGTTCTTGGAATAAAAAAACATGCCACCGGCGATCGGCCCAAAAAACCAACCGATGCCATTGCAGGACTGGGCGAGATTGATGCGGGTGGCGGCGTATTGCGGCGGACCCAGCACGGTCGTGTAAGGATTGGCGACCGTCTCCAAAAAAGTGAGGCCGGAGGCAATGACACAAACGCCCAGCAAAAAGGCCCAGAAGGCTGCGATCTTCGTCGCCGGGATGAACCAAAATCCACCCACCGCGACCATCAGCAGACCGGCGATGATGCCGCCCTTGTAGCCAAGCCGGCTGGCCAGCATGCCAGCAGGCATCGCCATCAAAAAATAACCCAGATAGTGCGCGAACTGCACCCAGGCGGATTGGGACAGGGTCAGGTGCAGTTCCTCCTGAAAGTGCTTGTCCATCACGTCAATCATCCCATTGCAGAATCCCCAAAGTAGAAACAGCGAACTGACAAGAACGAACGTGATGACCAGATTCTTGCCGTCACCCGAGACGAACATGCCTTGCTTGTTTGTGCTCATAATGTTTTGAAAACTATTCTAACAATTCAAATGGCTGCCATTGTGCCGGAATTTCGTCCTCCGCGGCATGCGTGGGGAATAGATTCATAATGATTGGTTACTGGTGCCGCGAGTAATTATTTTAACGGCCGCACTGCGTCAAGTTTTTCATTTCAAACATTGCGGATATCGCGGTTGGTTTGTGTCAGCCCAATTGAGACCCACGATTTCAAATCCGCCTGGTTTTAATCAGCAACAATCTTAATTGGAGGCGAAAGTCGGCACTGGCTTAAAATCAGACACGGATGCACAAGAATAAGACGCATGTGTACAAATTGGACGCAGTTAGCATCAAACCAACGATGGCATTGCTAATGCTTTGAGCCAGGCATGCATAAAACATGGTTGCACACTTTTGCGCTGAGTTTGTTGTTTGGCGGCATTATTGCAAAGTTGCGCAGTGCAATCGCAAATCATGTGCCCGTGGGTTATCAGGACGAATCCGGGTTTCATCTTGGCGTTAAACAGACACAAGATAGATGGCCGGCAATCTGGTAAATTCAGGGAAGCTGTTGATGACTTGTGGTTGGGGATTGCAGGGTTGAGTTAGGAACTTGGCTGTCTCGTTCTTCCGAGGCAGTGTAAATTTAATTTAAAGTCTGTCCCTTCTGTCCCATTTCTTGTCAAATTTCGACTCTCCACAACCTAAGATCGTGCGGATTTTTTTCTCAGCTTAATCGTAATAAATTGATTACCAATCAATTACGTACCAAACGAAATAAGTTGCAATTTTCCCTAGGAATTTTATAATGTACACAAGAATATTTAACCATCTAAGCTGATGGAGGTTTAAAAGACACTGGACTAAAATGACATTGGGTATTAAAAGCGTTATTTGTGTCAGGATTCAACCCAGCAATAAGGGCGATGCGGATTTTTTCGCTTGTTTGCCAGTTGGTTTGATTTCATTACAACAATTTTACGCTTTGAAAGCTGGCGATAACAAAATGGCATGAAGTGCTTGTTTAATGCCGCTCAACTTTAAGATGAAAATCGAATCTCCAGCTTGGTATTGTGCCCGGACGAAACCCAAGCACGAGCATATAGCCGCAGCAAATTTGCGGAAGAATTTGAATTTGGAAGTGTTTCATCCCCGGTTGCGGATTGAGCGGGCAACGCGACGCGGTGTGATGCGCGTGAGTGAGCCACTTTTCCCATGTTATATTTTTTTCCGATGCATAATTGATGAGAAACTGGGAGAAATTCAACGCACGAATGGGGTAAACACGGTTGTGCATTTTGCACGCCGGATCCCGAAGATAGCGGATGCGGTGATTGAGGAGTTAAAAGAATGCTTCGAGGGAGAAGAGACAATGACTGTTGAAGATCGTCTTTCACCGGGCGATGAGGTTGTTGTTGTTGACGGAGCTTTTCGCGGAATGCGTGCCTTTGTCTTGCGTGTCATGCCGGCAAGAAGGCGCGTTCAGGTGTTGCTTGATGTTTTGGGGCGCCCTACTCCGGCGGAAGTCGATGACAATTCAGTCGTTAATGAAACGAATACTGTAGCGAGCCTAGTGCCGGTTTTGGCGGCACCCACCTCGAGAAATTTTTCGGTTATTGGTGTTGGTTGAAGTTGGAGTTAAAAGGTTTCCAAACATGGAAACAAGGGTGATGGAAAGCGGGGAAGATTGGAGGTTGCTGGAATTATTTCTGGCGAGCAAATGCGGAGCTTTGCCTTAAGATAAAACTATCGGGGTTGTCCTTATTCTTAATTTTAGATTCTTTTTTTCGTCTTTCTTTCCTTTATGGATTTTTCAATCGTAGCGCATCCGTTGCAGAGTTCTCTTTCTCCTAAAGCAGTCAAGGACTTACGCTGGAAACGGACACTGGATACAATTCTCATCTTATTGGCCCTCCCATTCCTGATCCCGCTGGCGCTATTTATAGCCCTGTTGATTCGCAGTGTTTCCACCGGGCCGGTTTTATTCAGGCAAGAGCGGGTTGGTTACCTGGGCAGGCGCTTTATGTGTTTCAAGTTTCGGACCATGTTTGTTGATGCGGACGCGACAATACACCAGGGTCACTTGCATCATTTGATGAATTCGAATACCCCGATGATGAAGATGGACTCGCGGGGTGATCCTCGGATTATTCCGTTCGGCCTGTTCCTTCGTGCGTCCGGCCTGGATGAGTTGCCCCAATTAATCAACGTGCTGCGCGGCGAAATGAGTCTGGTAGGACCCCGCCCGTGCCTGCCTTATGAATATGAAAAATATCTGCCCTGGCAGAAGGAGCGGTTTGGAACTGTGCCGGGCCTGACCGGACTCTGGCAGGTGAGCGGAAAAAACAAGACCACCTTCGTAGAAATGATTCAACTGGATATCAAGTATGCGAAAAACAAAACCCTCTGGTGGGATTTGAAAATTATCCTGATGACTATTCCGGCCTTGATAATTCAAATGCTGGAAACACGTCGGGGCAAGAAACTATCCCCTGATTCAGTTCGCCCGAAAACCAACTATTCCAATCGTGCCACAAAGCAGTATCCCTTATCGAAAGCAACGCTTGTTGGTGCAATTCATGCTGCGGATGGCGAGGATGCCTGGATGCGGAAAGAAACCAAATTGAATTTATAATAAACAATATGACAAAACCAATAAAGGTCGGAGTCGTGGGTTGTGGTTATTGGGGGCCGAATCTGATTCGCAATTTCAGATCGCTTCCTGATTGCAGCCTGAAAATGATGTGTGATGTCAGTGAAAACCGCCTCGTCCATCTCAAGACGCTTTATCCTGAAGTTGAAGGAGAAACGAATTACAATAACATGCTTAACGGAGTCGGGCTTGATGCGGTAATCATCGCCACGTCAGTCAAATCGCATTACCCAATGGCCAGAGCGAGCTTGTTGTCCGGCAAACACACTTTTATCGAAAAACCGATGGCTTCCTCATCCCAGGAATGTGAGGAGTTGATTGACATTGCAAAGAAAAATGGATTGGTGTTGATGGTGGGACATACCTTCCTCTATTCGCCCGCGGTCAAAAAAATCAAGGAAATTGTCCAGGGCGGCGACATTGGAGAAATCCGTTACATTTGCGCCCGGCGGCTAAACCTGGGACTTTTTCAGAAGGACATCAATGTCGCTTGGGACCTGGCTCCGCATGATATTTCCATCATTTTACACATCATGGATAAAGAAGCGGTCACCATCAACTGCCAGGGCACCGCGCACATCACGCCGGGGGTGGAAGATGTGACAACCATATGGCTCAATTTCCCGGGAGATCGCTCAGCCATCATTCAAAGCAGCTGGCTCGATCCAAGAAAAATCAGGGAAATGACGATTGTGGGCAGCAAAAAAATGATCGTATACGATGACGTTTCACAGCTCGAGAAAATCCGGGTCTTCGACACGCGAGTTGAAAAACCGCCTCACTATGACACCTTCGCTGAATTTCATTATGCTTATCACTATGGGGATGTTCACGTTCCTTACATCAAACAGGAGGAACCGTTAAAAACTGAATGCCAGCATTTTCTGGATTGCATCAACCAGGGTACGACCCCCTTTACGGGGGGCAAGCAAGGTCTTGAATTGGTCCGTATTTTGGAGGCGTCTTCCAAATCGCTGAAACGGGGCGGAGCCTCAGTTAATCTTTCCGGCCAGGAAACTGGCAACGGTTGGACGCCGTCAATTCCCGAAACCGCCATACGCATATCAACCTTGGGAATCGAAAAGAAGAAAGCTCCCCGCCCGGACGGCAGAAAGCTACATTTGAAACTTCAGGTTCGCACGCGCCGAGCTTCTTCAAATTCAACCCTATGAGTTCTTCGCAGCAGCCGTTCCAACGGATTGCTCCAGATGTCAAGTTGGGTAGAAACGTTCGGCTCCACGGGTTTGTCAATCTGTATGGTTGTGAAATTGGAGATGACGTAAAAATCGGCACATTTGTCGAAATTCAAAAAGGCGTCAAAATCGGGAATCGTTGCAAAATTTCGAGTCATACTTTTATTTGCGAAGGTGTGACTCTGGAAGATGAGGTCTTCGTCGGCCACAATGTTACTTTCACCAATGACCTCCACCCTCGCGCCACGAATGACGGCGGGCAGTTGCAGACCGATGCGGATTGGACCTGCATCCCGACATTGGTTAAACAGCATGCCTCAATCGGTTCCGGGGCCACATTGCTTTGCGGGATCACGATCGGTAAGGACGCCATGATTGGCGCCGGCAGCGTGGTAACGAAGGATGTGCCTGCCGGTGCAGTTGTGGCAGGCAATCCAGCCAGAGTTATCAGATTGCTCCCGCTGAAAAGTTGAAGCGAACTCCGCCCGGTATTCTTCGGCATGAATTCGAAACAACAAGATGCGCAATCAGGAGGAATGTCTTTGGGAGACATTTATTTCATCCTCTTCCGGCACAAGTGGGAGATCATGTTTTTTTCCACGGCCGGCGTTCTTGCGGCGCTGGCGCTCCTCATTTTGAAACCGCCGTTGTACGAATCCAAAACCGAACTAGACATTCTTTACGTGGTCCAGGGCAAATCCTTCAACCCGGCCGGCGAGGATGCAAGTACGGTGTCACCGAGTGAAGCGGGTTACGGCATCATTTTAACGGAAGTGAAAATTTTGCAGAGTTGGGACGTGGCAATGGACGCGGTGCAAACAATAGGGGCAGAAAAAATCCTGGCCAAGGCTGGTGGAGGCGCCAATACCAACATGGCAGCTGGATTGATCGCCAAAAATTTGATCATTGAATCCTCCCCCGGCAGCAGCGTCATTGACGTTACCCTGCAACACGCCGACCCGGCACTGGTGCAGCCCATTCTCAGTGAGATTGTTGCCTCCTATTTCAGGAAGCATACCCAAGTGCATCTGGGAAGCATGATGTCCAGCGATTATTCCATCCAGGAGACCAACCGGCTCTACAAAGCACTTGCGCAGACGAAGGAGGAACTCAAAAATACCAAAAACGCCGCCGGTGTTTTTTCCATTGGTGCCGCTGACAAGAGCTACGAAGAACTGTTGTCACAAATTCGCACCAAACTGTTTGCCGCCCAAGCCGAATTGGCGGAGCGCAAGGAAATGTTGCGAGCCATCTCCAACGCTCCGGCTCCTACAGTCTTGTCAGCCAATACGGGAACTATGGTCCTTTCCCCTGACAAGGTGGATGAATATAGAAATCTCTGCACGCGGCTCAATCTGCTCCGAAAAAAAGAGCAGGACTTTTTGCTCCAGTACACCGACCAGAGCGTGCCAATCAAGGATTTGCGCGCGCAGATCGCGGGAAATGAAACGCTCAAGAAAAAACTGGAGGCGGAGGAGCCCGGGCTGGCCAGCTTCGGGGTGCCTTCGGATCAGACCAATTACGCGATCGGTTCGGTGGATAATGAGACTCAGATCACAATGCTTGAAACCAAGGTCAAATTCCTTAATTCCCAGTTCAGCCAAGTCCAGAGTAATGCGGCAAAGATTGATGAATCAAAGGCGACGATTGCTGAATTGGAACAAAGGCAACGTCGGCAAGAAGCCGAACTGGAGTATTTTCTACGCAATTTGGAGCAGGCCCGTATGGACGGCATGATCGGCGCCGGAAAAGCTCCGAACATCGGGATAATTCAATCACCATCGTCCCCAGCCAAAAAATGGTCAAAAAAAATCCTAAAAAAGGCGGCCATTTTGGCCTTCGGTGGCATCGCCTTTGGACTGGCGCTGGCGTTTTTAATCGAAATGTTTTTGGATCGTTCCCTCAAGCGCCCTGTGGAAATTGAAGCGAAGCTGGGATTGCCCCTTTTTATTTCCATTCCGGATTTTTCCCGGAACGGGCATTCGCTTGCGAAAATGACAGGCAAGAACCCCTTGCTGCTGACCGAGATGGCCGGAGAGGCGGCATCGGAAAATAAAATTATCGGCGCATGGAATCGCCAGCATCCGTTGCGACGGTTTTGCGAGGGCTTGCGGGATCGGTTGATTGTACATTTTGACATCAAGGGTGTGACCCACAACCCCAAGCTCGTTGCCGTGACCAGTTGCAACAAGGGTGCCGGCGTGAGCAGCGTTGCCGCCGGGCTGGCTGCTTCGCTTTCGGAGACCCGCGACGGGAATGTGCTTTTGGTGGATATGAATGTTGAAGGTGGGGCGGCACAGCAGTTTTACAAGGGCAATCCGGGTTGTGGCTTGGATGCCGCCTTGGAAACTGAAGCCAGGAAAAGCGCGCAGATTCAGGAAAATCTTTATGTGGCCACGGAACCCATGCAGGGCAACAATGAGCTTCCCAGCATACTGCCCAAGCATTTCATGGATTTGATTCCTAAGCTCAGGGCCAGCGATTATGATTACATCATTTTTGACATGCCAGCTGTTACCCAGACCAGCATGACCCCGCGTCTGGCCAGGGTCATGGACATGGTGTTGCTGGTCGTCGAATCGGAGAAAACCAATCAGGATGTGGCCAGGAAAGTGATTTCCTTGCTCACCGAATCGACAACCAACGTAGCTACGGTCCTCAATAAAGCGCACTCGTACGTTCCGGCCAAGTTGCATCAGGAATTTTTGAGCGATGTCTGAAGGGCAAAATCAATTCCACGACTTGCAGAATGATCGGGGGGTTGATTTAACTTCTGGTGGCATAAGTTGAGATGAATTCCAACAACGATTTAAATCCACCAGATCATAAGAATTTGGAACGTGAACACCTGCGCGGCCGACGCGCGGCGGTTGTGGTTTTTTCTCACTACCCCAGTGACCCCAGGCCTCGCCGTGAAGCAGAAGTGCTTGTTCAGCAGGGAATGAAGGTTGATGTCATTTCCATCCGACAAGACAACCATGAACCGCAGCGTGAAATTTTCAACGGGGTTAATATTTTGCGTCTTCCTGTGCGGCATCGGCGGGGGGGTAAACTCTCCTATTTTATCCAATATGGGTCATTCCTCATGGCCTCTTTGTTTCTGCTCGCCTTCCGTTCGTTCACCCGGCGTTATACTTTCGTCCACGTTCATAATATGCCCGACGTGTTGGTCTTCAGCGCATTGATCCCGAAACTGCGGGGTGCCAAGGTGATTCTGGATCTTCATGATCCGATGCCGGAACTGATGATGACTATTTATGGCCTGAAACGGGAAAGTTTTGGCGTACGTCTGATGAATAAATTAGAAAAATGGAGCATCCGTTTTGCCGATGTTGTGCTCACCCCAAATATTGCGTTTGCGAAGCTTTTCTCTGCGCGCAGTTGCCGGGCGGATAAGCTACAGGTGGTGATGAATTCCCCCGATGAAGGGATTTTCAAATATCGGGACTCTGCGCAGGAAATTCCAATGAAGCGGGATGGGACGAAACCGTTCATCATCATGTATCATGGGGCCTTGGTCGAGCGTCATGGGCTGGACATGGCAGTTTTGGCTGTAGAGGCATTAAGACGCTCGGTTCCGGGCGCACAACTCCATATTTTCGGTCGCTCCACGCCTTTTTTCGACGGTGTGATGAAAATGGTCCAAGCCCGCGGTTTGCAGGAAGCGGTGCGATATCAGGGGGCGAAAAGCCTCGATCAAATCGTCGAGGCCATCGACGGTTGTGATGTGGGGATTATCCCCAATCGTCAAAGCGTATTCACCGAGATAAACATGCCGACCAGGATTTTTGAGTATCTGGCCCGGGCCAGACCCGTCATTGTCCCCCGCACGACCGGAATTCAGGATTATTTCAGGCGCGAAGAAATCATCTTCTTTGAACCCCGCGATGTAAATGACCTCGCGCAAAAAATGCAATATGTCTTTTCCCAACCCAGCGAAACAAACGAAATCATAAAACGGGGACAGGCTGTCTATCGTGCGCATCGCTGGAATGAAGAAAAGTCGAAATTTCTAAACGTCGCTTGCGCGCTTGTTAACGGTTCCGGTCGGTCGCGCGGACGCCGTGGACCCATCGATGATCAGTTCCCGAAAATTGCGGAGGACGAAGCTCCCACGCATGGGTCTGTATGTTCAATGGAATGCTAGTGTTGGTGACAGGACGGCCATTGTTGCCGTTCTAAGGCAAGCTATCGATTATTTGCAGGATTTCCGCGGTGTTGGGTCAGGCAACAAATCGGTACCCGGCCCAGTGGGCTTGAATGACCGTTGCAGTTTGAGAGAAAAGGAGTTCGGATTACGGAGAGATTTTCGCCCGGCCGCCTTTGCTGGTGGTTTGGACTGTCTGGGTTGAACGAGGTATTTCCAAGACGTGATTGTTTCGCCGACAATTTTCGCGTCGCTTGAATTGTTCAAGGTACACCAGAGGCCAAACTTCGACATGACTTTCTCCTTCAACAGATAAAATGAACAAGGCCGTTAATTATGTGGTAATCAGTCCGGTGAGGAATGAAGAGCAGTATTTGCCCCTCACCGTGAACTCAATGGTTGCCCAGTCCATCCGGCCCAGACGCTGGGTAATTGTCAACGACGGTTCTACTGATCAAACCGGACGAATTGCGGAAGACGCGGCACAGGCGAACCCGTGGATCAAGGTGGTCAACCGTCCGGATCGGGGGTTCCGCAAGGCTGGCGGCGGCGTGATGGAGTCGTTCTATGAAGGATACCGTCTGATAGAGAAGGAATCCTGCGATTATGTGGTCAAGCTGGATGGGGATTTGTCTTTTGCCCCGGATTATTTCGAAAGGTGCTTCGCGTGCTTTGACGAGGATCAGCAATTGGGTGTCGCTGGTGGCACCATTTGTGCCGAGCTTGGTGGTGTTCTCGAAGCCGAGAACAAGGGGGATCCCGCGTTCCATGTCAGGGGAGCAACCAAGATTTATCGGTGGGCGTGCTGGCAAAAAATTGGCGGTTTGATTCAAGCGCCTGGGTGGGATACTTTGGACGAGGTCAAAGCGAATATGCTTGGCTGGAAAACATGTACCCTTGTCCGGATCAACATCCGCCACCACCGTCCCACGGGTGCTGCCTACGGCGCTTGGAACGACCGGGTAAAGGCGGGTCTGGCTAATTACATCACCGGTTACCACCCGTTGTTTATGTTGTTGAAATCGATGAAGCGTATGGGGGAGAAACCTTATCTCGTGGGGGGCTGCGGGCTTTTGTTCGGCTTCCTTAAAGGATATGTCAATCGCATCCCCCAAGTTGAAGACAAGGCTCTGATCAGGTATTTTCGCGGGCAACAAATGGATCGGTTGCTGGGCCGAAAAAGCCTTTGGGGTTAAAAATGAGTTTCCCCTTGTTTCTGTTCTTGGTGGTGGCGACGGGCATGGTCCTTTCCTTGCCCCGGCATCGGGCGGCGTTGCCGCTGCTGATGGGGGCGGTTTATATTGGCACCTATCAGGAGGTTGAGCTTGGTCCTTTCCATTTTTCAGTCATGCGCATCCTGATCGTGTTCGGGTTGATCCGGTTGATGGTGAAAGGCGAGCGGATTGCCAGCCGGTTCAACTCTCTGGATTGGGCCATGGTTTTGTGGATGACGGCTTTGCTGACCAGCAGCCTTTTTCACCGCTCTGGAGCCTTGGTTTACCGCCTCGGCTACGCTTTCGACACTTTTGGGGTTTACTTGCTGTTCCGGATCTTCGTTTCGGAATGGGACGACGTCGTCAATATCTTCAAAATGGTTTGTGTATTGATTGTGCCTGTGGCGGCGGTAATGCTTCTTGAGAAACTGAACGGGAGGAATTTTTTTGACATGTTGGGGGGTAGCACATGGAACGCTGAGTTTCGCAACGGTCATTTTCAGGCAAGGGGCCCGTTTAGCCGTGCAACATAGTGAGGCACCAGCGACCTCTCATGAGTCCCTTGGTTGCCCCGAGGATCTGAGCCGGACAGTTGTCATCTGGCGTCGCCTCAGTCGACCGTTTTTCCCGGCTCCCTGGGCACATATGCAGCATTCGTATCAAATTCGTATCCGCACAAATATAGAAGGCCGGCTCTGGCATGGTCTGGCCCCGGTGCTGGAAAGTATTTTGCCGGTCGAATTTATCTTTTCCGGGGCGGATGGAGTTCAAGTTGCGGGTGAAATTATCATGGGACCAGCGTTGGAGGTGGATAAAAACGGCGGCCGCAGCCGCACTTCCAGCCTTGGCGTGCCTGACGCAAACCACCCGTCGCTCCAGGGCAAACCGATAGATGTTACAGTGGATTTTAAAGATGATTCGGATGTCCCGTTTCCATTTCGGGGCACGTCGGTGCAGTCAAAAACCACGGTGGCACCACAGATATTATCGTTGAGTGGCAATGAAAGAATCCTGGCCAGTTGCGGGCGCGGGCCGGTTTGGACGGTCGCGGATGAAGGCGGCGTGAAGCACTTCCGTTCGGGCTTTTCCTTGCCCGAGTTTTCCGCCGGCGATGCCCTCCATGACGTGCTGAATGAAGGGCGCTTTCTCGAAATGCTTCCACTGGTCAGTTGGCTTCGCGAAATGTGTGCCAGTACGGCGTATGCCTCGCCGCCATTGAGGGCTTGCTTCATTTTCGATGATCCGAACCTGCATTGGACTCGTTACGGATTTGTCGATTTTCGGATGACGGCAGCCCATGCAGCGAAGGAAAACTACCACGTCGCGTTCGCCACCATTCCTCTCGATGCTTGGTTCGCCCATGAGGCGACGATCCAGGTGTTTAGAAAAAACGTGCCCTACCTGTCACTGGCAGTCCACGGCAACAACCATACGAAACAGGAACTCGCCCGGAACTATACCGCGGCGGCTCGCGTATCTTTATTGCAGCAGGCAATCCGTCGTATTGAACATCTTGAAGCCAGAACCGGGTTGTCGGTGTGCCGGGTGATGGTGCCTCCCCACGGAGCCTGCTCGGAAGAAATGTTGGCGGAATTGCCAGGATGCGGTTTTGAGGCGGCTTGCATCTCGCATGGGTCCGTGTGCGCCCACAATCAAGGAAAAACCTGGACCAGAAATGTGGGTTACTTCCCTTCTGAATTGGTTCACGGGTGTCCAGTCCTGCCTCGCTGGGGGTTGTCGGGTAATGTTAAAAACACCATTCTTCTGGCTGCCTTTCTCGGGCAGCCAATGGTGCTCAGGGGACATCACCAGGATTTAAAGGACGGCATCGAATTGCTGGACAACCTTGCGGAATTCATCAACCAGCTCGGTCCGGTTACCTGGTCAAGGATGACCGACCTCTGCCGAATGAACCACCAATGGCGCATGGAGGGCAGCACTTGCCGGGTGAAACCATTGGGCCGGAAAATTGTGTTCCGGATTCCGGAGCCGGCCACCCGGCTGGTGATCGAAGATGGATTTCGGACGGACTGGCAAATCTCGGGAATGAACGGGAATGTAACCATGGTTCGCGCTGGAGAAATCATTGCATTATCCGAAAGGTCGAGGGGTGAGATTTCGATTGTGGCGGCTCCTGCGGCAACGGTACCGTCAACAAATGGAACGCATCGGACCCCGGCCCCGGTTTTCTTACGGCGTTTGCTGACCGAAGGCCGGGATCGGTTGCTTCCTTTATCTCGAATCCAGTGAATATGCCGGCGCCTCTGGATCTCTCAATCATCATTGTGAATTGGAATTCCGCGGAGTTTGTGCACCGCTGTATCAGTTCAATCTGTAAACATGCCACTGGGCTGGCTTGCGAAATCATCGTCATTGACAACGCCTCATTTGACGGCTGTGACCGGATGCTTCGCGAGTCTGATCCAGAGGTCCGTTATATTCAGAGCGATACCAACCTTGGTTTCGCAAAGGCAAACAACCTCGCCTTCGAGTCGTCGCGCGGAAACAGCCTGTTGTTTCTGAACCCGGACACGGAAATCACCGGGCCGGCCATTGCAACTTTATACGGCGAATTCTCCAAATTACTTGCGGCGGGTGTGGTCGGGGCCAGATTACTCAACGGCGACGGAACGCTCCAGGCGAGCTGTGTTCAGTCCTTTCCCACCATCATCAATCAGGTATTGGATTGCGAATGGTTGCGGAGGAGGTGGCCCAAATCGGCCTTGTGGGGAATAGAACCCTTGTACCAGGAGGCTGTCACGGTCGTGGAGGTGGAAGCCATCTCCGGCGCCTGCATGTTGATCCGCCGGGAGGTTTTTGAACGGGTTGGTCGTTTCAGTGAGGACTACTTCATGTATACCGAGGATCTGGATCTCTGCTATAAAGCCAGGAAATCCGGATTGAAGAATTATTACATTCCCGGGGCGGCAATCGTTCACTTCGGCGGGAGCAGTTCGAAACAGGCCGCCAGTAACTTCTCCTGCATCATGATGCGAGAATCCATTTGGCGGTTCCTGTGCAGGACGCGCGGCGACTTTTATGGCCTGGGGTACCGCTGCGCGATGTTGCTATCGGCGGTCGGCCGGCTGGGATTGCTGTTACTCTTCTTTCCCGTCCAGACATTGCGGGGTCGCCGCCAACGCTGGATGGGTTCTTTCCGGGAGTGGTGTGCTGTTCTACGGTGGAGTGTGCGTCTTTCAGCGCCGGTAAAAAATTGCGGGGCGGTTTCAACGCCAAGGCTCAACAAATGTCAGGTCGTTGGGTCGGCGATGAAGTAATGTTTGCGTCGCTTTCCAGACAAAACAGCTTGAGATTCGTCTGTGACTGCCAGTGATGGCAGTCTGGAATAATTGAATGTCAGTATTGAATTTGTTTTTGCGAACGGGGCTGCTGGTCATCGTCTGTCTTGCGGGAGATGGTCTTGCCCAAACGATTACCATCGGCACGCCAACGAACGACAGCCGCGGTGTCTGGCATGTTCCTGTGACCTCGTCTTATCAAGGCAATATAACCAATGACTGGCGGATCATACTTCCCAACACACCAACCAATCTGGCGCTGCAATACTTCTACCTCCTGCCCGTCGGCGGTGAGAGCACCGCGACCACCAGTGGCGGAGCCGGGCAAGGACAGTATGGCGATAATATTGAAGAGGCACTTCGCATTAATCTCGCCAATCGCTATAATGCCATTGTCATCTGCCCAAGTTACAGCGCTTCGCAGCCTCCTTGGTATGCCAATAATCCGACGAATCCAAGCATTCAACAGGAAAGCTACTTTCTCCAGGCGTATCCCATGGTGGAGGCTCTCTACCCGCAGCCGGCCTGGACGAGCGGCCATCCGCACCGGGTATTGGCCGGTTTCAGCAAGTCGGGATGGGGCGCTTGCAGTCTGGGGGTCCGGCATCCGGAGCTGTTCGATGGCATTGTGCCGTGGGATGCGCCATTGACTGATACCAGCATCGGCGGATGGCTCTATTACACCCTGGCCTCCAACGACAGTGTTTTCGGCACCACCAACAACTATTGGTACTATCAAATCAATTCCAACATCTCCAATAATGTTGCTGCCTTGCGCCTTGGCACGAACCGTTTTGGCATGCTCAGCATGATCACTAATAATCCCGTTCACACCACCAGCGGCACTGTTTACATCTATAACGAACTCAACTCCTTTTCTATTTCAAACACCTACTGGCTCCGCCCAGATTACCTGCATCGCTGGTATAGTGGATGGGTGGACGATGCAGCACGCTTTCTAAATCAAAATTTCGCGGCGATTCCCCCCGCTATTGTCTGGACTGGCAACGGTTCGGACAACCTTTGGAGCACGGCAACCAATTGGAGTCCGGGCACGAATAGTAATTGGGGTCCTGTTGCGAATGCAATTTCGGGTGGCATGCTTTCCTTCGATAACACTGACGCGGTTACTACCCAGGGAGCCGTAACCAGCGAGATTGCATCCAATCTGAGCATCAGTTCGCTGCTGTTTGCCAACTCGACTTCCGCGCCGGCCATCAAAGCACACACGCTGCAGATTGATCCCGGCGTCAGCCTGGTGGTGACGGGCAGTTACAACGGCAATACCCTCGAGGTTGGGCAGGTGAGCGCCTATGCAGTAACCGACGTAGCCATTACTGGCGGCGGACTGCTGTGGCTTAATAACACCAATGCGGATTTCAAAGTGCGCTCCGAGGTTGGCCTCGCCTCGTCTGCTACGTCTATCGGGGGAGAGTTGGACATGTCGGGGCTGGCACAATTTGAGGCCAATGTAAGGGACGTGCTTGTCGGCTCTCCGTCGGGTTACAACACCCGCGGCGATGTCACGCTGGCCGGTAATAATACCATTACCGCTGGTCGCATTCTGGTTGGGGCCTGTCTGGAAACCTCCAGCTACTTAAATCTCTTTACCAACAGTTCACTGAATCTGGGTCCCACTAACACGATAAATGCGAATACCGTGAGCATCGGCTATCAACGGAGCGGTTGGGGGATCCTGCAATTTGCACCCGGCCTCAACAATCCCATGTTTACCCTCCGTGGCTCCGCGGGAGGCTCCAGTCAGTGTGCTGTGAAAATCGCTTATGGAAACCCCACGGCGCAGTTGAGCAATGGAACGAGCGATCAGGGCACTGCAAACTTCAGTGCCGGCTCGGTGGATTTCCTGCTGTCCTCATTGCTGATTGCCAGCACTGTTAGCGACAATGTCACGGGCAATATGGTTCTGGACGCCGGTTCAGTGAATGCCAATACAATCACTATCGCCCAAGTTCGATCCGGCAGCGCAACCGGCATGACGGCCAACGGTACTCTCACCAACAACGGTGCTACGATTACGGCCGGTACTGTGACTCTCTCCGATTCTGCCGTCAGCGGTAGCACTGCCAATGGCACACTGACACTCAACGGCGGGGCCCTGCTGTTCGGCGCCCTGCAAAAGGGCACCAGCACTGGCAGCGGTTCGGCAACAGTCAATCTCAACGGTGGCACTCTTGCTGGCGAGGATGGGACCGCCCGGACGGTCAGTTTGCCGGTCAATCTTGGAGGGAACATCACCCTTGGGCAGGTTGCTGGCGGCACGGGTGCGTTGACTTTCAACGGGCCAGTCACATTTGCCAGCAACGTCACACTTAATGTCAACGTGCCAGTCACATTGTCAACTGCCATTGGCCAGACCGGCGGGGTCTTCGGGTTGACCAAAGCCGGCGCAGGAACGCTGACCATTGGAGCCGCTGCCACTTACACCGGGCCTACCACCGTCAGCAACGGAACGCTTATGGTCAATGGCAGCCTTAATGGACAGGTCTTTGTCGAAGGCGGAGTTCTCAAAGGCACCGGCACCATCAACAGCAACCTGACCATCGCCAGCGGCATCCATATCCCGGGCGCATCGCCCGGCATCATGCAAGTTAAAGGTAACTACACGCTCGCCTCCGATGCCACAATCCAAATCGAAATTTATGGCACTGCTCCGGGCACTCAATATGATCAGGTCAATCTCAATGGCGGCAGCGGAACCGTAATTCTGGCCGGCAACCTCCAGATCGTCGCAAACACCAATCTGCCCGTGGGTTCGACCTTTACCATCATCACCAATACTGGAACGGCGGCTGTCAGCGGCGCTTTTGCGGGTCTACCGCAGAATTCTGATTTCTACAGTTCGGGCATTTGGTGGAGTATAAACTATTCAGGCGGCAGCGGAAATGACGTTGTGCTGACTGTGCTGAATACCAACCTCACGGCACAAACTATAAATTTCGGCCCGTTATCCAACAAGACCTACGGCGATGCTCCATTTACCGTCAGCGCAACCGCATCTTCAGGTTTGCCGGTCTCATTTAGCATTCTTTCCGGTCCGGCCACGATATCCAGCAATACCATCACGATCACGGGCACTGGTACGGTTACTGTCCAGGCATCACAGGCAGGTAATAGCAACTATCAGCCTGCACCGAATGTTAATCAAAGTTTTACTGTGCTTCCCGCCAACGTGATGATCACTTCGGGCATTGCGGCGAACAACAAGCCGTATGACGGGACGGTGTTGGCGACGATCAGCTCGAACAACGTGGTGTTGGTCGGGGTGTTGCCGGCGGACATGGCGAACGCGCGGTTATCCACGAATGGATATGCAGCGAATTTTGTCAGTACCAATGCGGGGACGGGCATAGGAGTGACGGTCAGTGGCGTGGCCTTGACGGGCACTGCCGCGGGGAACTACACGCTGACGCAGCCGGTGGGATTGACGGCGAACATCGGGGCGTTGGGAGTCAGCATCACTTCGGGCATAACGGCGAACAACAAGCCGTATGACGGGATGGCGGTAGCGACGATCAGCTCGAACAACGTGGTGTTGGTCGGGGTGTTGCCGGCGGACACGGCGAACGTGCGGTTATCCACGAATGGATATGCAGCGAATTTTGTCAGTACCAATGCGGGGACGGGCATAGGAGTGACGGTCAGCGGCCTGGCCTTGACGGGCAGTGCCGCGGGGAACTACACGCTGACGCAGCCGGTGGGATTGACGGCGAACATCGGGGCGTTGGGAGTCAGCATCACTTCGGGCATAACGGCGAACAACAAGCCGTATGACGGGACGGCAACGGCGACGATCAGTTCGAACAACGTGGTGTTGAACGGGGTGCTGGCCGGAGACACAGCGAACGTGCGGTTGTCCACGAATGGCTATGCGGCGAACTTTGTCAGTACCAATGCCGGGACGGGCATAGGAGTGACGGTCAGCGGCCTGGCCTTGACGGGCAGTGCCGCGGGGAACTACACGCTGACGCAGCCGGTGGGACTGACGGCGAACATCGGGGCGTTGGGAGTCAGCATCACCTCGGGCATTACGGCTAACAACAAGCCATATGACGGGACGGCGGCAGCGACGATCAGCTCGAACAACGTGGTTTTGGTCGGGGTGTTGCCGGCGGACATGGCGAACGTGACCCTTTCGACCAACGGATACACGGCAAGCTTTGCCAGCGCCGATGTGGGCGACAACATTGGCGTGACGGTGGGCGGATTGACGTTGACGGGCAGTGCCGCGGGGAACTACACGCTGACGCAGCCGGTGGGACTGACGGCGAACATCGGGGCGTTGGGAGTCAGCATCACTTCGGGCATAACAGCGAACAACAAGCCGTACGACGGGACGGCGGCAGCGACGATCAGTTCGAACAACGTGGTTTTGGTCGGGGTGTTGCCGGCGGACATGGCGAACGTGACCCTTTCGACCAACGGATACACGGCAAGCTTTGCCAGCGCCGATGTGGGCGACAACATTGGCGTAACGGTGGGCGGATTGACGTTGACGGGCAGTGCCGCGGGCAACTACCTATTGAGCCAGCCCTCCGGGTTGACGGCAAACATCATGGCGCCGACGCCTGTTATTTTTTCGGTTGGCTTGACCAACCGCGTCATCACCGTGATGTGGACCTCCGTTGCAGGTGCGACCTACCAATTGCAATATACCACTAATATGGTGATTGGGGCCGATTGGATCGATGTATCGACGAACATAACGGCCATCGGCTCAATCACCGGTCAAACCAATGCCGTCGGCGATGCGCCGCAACAATTTTATCGGGTATTGCTCCAGCAGGGGCCTTAGTGGCTAATGAGGCTTTTTGTAGAGTCCTGGCAAATGTAATCGACGACTGAAAGGTGATATCACCCATGTGTGGAATCGCAGGAAAACTGTATCTGGACGGCCGGCGACCGGTCGAGCGCGAGCTCATCGATCGGATGCTGCAGGTGGCGGCGCACCGCGGCCCCGACGGTCAGGGCCGGCACCTTTCAGGCCCGATCGGTCTGGGACATTGCCGGCTGTCAATCATTGATTTGAGCAGTTGTGGCGCCCAGCCCATGAGCAACGAAGACGGGACCGTATGGATCGTGTTTAATGGTGAGATTTACAATTACCTGGAATTACGAAAACAACTTATCCAGCACGGACATGTGTTTCGTTCGACCACCGATACCGAAGTCATCATCCACCTTTACGAGGAACGTGGCACAGATTGTCTGCAACAGCTGCAGGGCATGTTTGCCTTCGCAATATGGGACAAGGGCCGCGGGCGTTTATTCCTGGCCCGCGACCGGGTTGGGATCAAACCGCTGTATTATTGCCAGACCCCGGATGCGATCTGGTTTGCGTCCGAACTTAAATCAATTCTGGCCGATCCGGCCGTGCCGCGTGAGATTTATAACCCGGCCATCCGGCGATTCCTTTCCTTCTATTATCCAGCCGGCGAAGACACCCTTTTCCGATCGGTAAAGAAATTGTCGCCCGGCCACTACATCATCGTTGAGCGCGGTGAGGTAAAAATCACGCGATACTGGGACTTGCAATTCACGACGGATCGCTGGACAAAGCGTTTTGAGGACACAGTTGATGAACTGCGATCCCTGCTGGGCCAGACCGTGCAAGACCACATGATGGCCGACGTGCCGGTGGGCATTCTGCTCAGCGGTGGAACTGATTCGTCCGCAATATTGAGCTTTGCGGTCGAAGGCACCAAAAAGAAAATCCAGACATTCACCGTCGGCTTTGACGGCGGACAAGTGGTGGATGAAAGGCCGTATGCACGGATGGCAGCGCAGCGATTTGGCACGGAACACCACGAGATCACTGTTTCGTCAGAGGATTTCTGGAATTTTCTCCCGTCTTACGTCTGGCATATGGAGGAGCCGGTCTGCGAACCCCCGGCCGTGGCACTTTACTATATTTCCAAACTGGCACGGGAGCACGTCAAGGTATTGCTTTCGGGCGAGGGGGGGGATGAAGCTTTTGCCGGATATTCCAACTATCCGAACAGGCTGCGACTGGACCGGATAAATTCGGCTGTGGGGCCCTTTGCCAGGTCGGCTGGCGCCATCAGCGCACTGGCGGGTCGGCTCTGCGGCGAAGGGCGATTGCAGCAATACGGAGCAGCGTTGGGAAACTCCTTTGCGGATCACTATTTTAGCCGGACTTCGGGACCCACATTCTATTTCAATCGACAGGCGCGAAGTCTTTTCACGGTCGATTTTCTGGAAAGCACCGCCTCGGCAGACTCCGCCGGGTTCATCGGGGGGTTGACGCAAGCGGTAAAAAACCAGCCCTTGTTGAACCAGATGCTTTACGTGGACACCAAGACATGGCTGCCGGATGATTTGCTGATCAAGGCCGACAAAATGACAATGGCCAATTCACTCGAATTGCGGGTGCCGCTGTTGGATCATAAAGTCCTGGAGTTTGCCGCCTCATTGCCTCCGGAGTACAAGGTTAAGGGAAAGCAGACCAAACGGGTGCTGAAAGCGGCCTTTGCCAAAGTGCTCCCGCCGGAAATCTTAAACCGGAAGAAAGCAGGTTTCCCCGTACCTTACGCGTCATGGATGCGCGGCGAGCTTAGAAAGAGAATTGAGGACACTTTGCTTTCAGAACGGGCGGTCTCTCGCGGCTACTTCAAAAGAGATGAAGTCAGTCGCCTGCTCCGCGCCAATTCCCGTGATGGCAATTACTCGAAGGAGGTTTTCTCGCTTCTCGCCTTGGAATTGTGGCATCAACGATTCATCGATTCTGCCTGCCCCGATTCGGGCGCAGAGAGCGTGCCTTGTCAGTCACCGGCGTACGAATCTGCCAGTGAGATTCGGTAAAACACAAGGATTGATATGGACGGAAGCAGCATGGGGATTATGAACCAACGGGGAGGCGCCAACGGGAAGCCCATCCGTGTGCTGTACAGCTTTCCTCTCAAACTCGGAGCGGAAAGGATTTGTTACACTGCCTGGCAGCAGGTGAATGGGCTTTCCGCTGCGGGTGCGGAGGTCACCGTTTTCTCCGCCGCCATATCGCGTCCACTGCCAGCCAATGTAAAAGTCCGGCCGACTCTGGCTCGTGGAAAGATTCGTTTTCCAAGTCGTTTGCTCGGAAGAATGGCCTACGCGCGACTGCACGACTGGCTTGTCTCCCGCCGAATAGAAAAAATGGCTGGTCAGATTGACATTATACACACCTGGCCGCTGGGCGCGCTACGGACCCTCAAAACCGCCGCCAAACTTGGAATTCCCACCGTACTGGAACGGTGCAATGCCCACACCTGTTTTGCATATGAAGTCGTCCAGAAGGAATGCAAGCGCCTGGGCATCGCAATGCCGCCGGGTCATGAACACGCCTTCAACGCATCCATCCTTGCCCGGGAAAGCAAGGAATATGATTTGGCGAACAAGCTTTTGTGTCCCTCCGATTTTGTCGCGCGGACATTCAGAGAACGCGGCTTTCCGGATGCGAAACTGGCCCGGCATCAGTACGGCTACGACGACAAACTGTATTACCCGGCCGCAGTGCCGCATACCACGAACGGGGGACTGACGTTCCTCTTTGCCGGTGGTTGCGCTCCGCGGAAGGGATTACATCACGCTTTGAATGCTTGGTCGCAGTCTTCAGCGAGCAAGGACGGCACGTTTCTCATCGCCGGAACCTTCATCCCCGGATATGCCGAAGTGCTTTCCCAGCAACTGGCGCATCCCCGGGTGAAAGTCATGGGGCATCGCAATGACCTGCCGGAACTGATGCGGCAAAGCGATGTGCTTGTCCTGCCGAGCCTCGAAGAGGGCAGCGCGCTCGTGACCTATGAGGCGCGCGGAAGCGGGTGTGTCTTGCTCGTTTCCGATGCGGCGGGCGCAGTCTGCAAACATATGGAAAACGCCTTGGTGCACCCGGCCGGCGACGTCGCTGAACTGGCGAAGCACATCAGCATGCTCCACGAAGATCGGAATTTGTTTTTCAAATTGCGCGAAACATCCCTCAGTGGGATACGGGACATAACCTGGAACGCGGCGGGCCAAAAGCTCCTTCAGGTCTATCGGGAGGTTGTTGATTTGACGTGAGTAATAAACATTAACGTAATCGTGCAAACAGGATCAAATGGGCAACAATCGACAAAACAAAACGCAATTCGGCCTCCTGTCATATGGCTGGTCCCTCAACATCGGGGATGAAATCCAATCGCTTGCGGCTGCCCAATTTTTGCCGAGAGTTGACCGGCTCGTGGAGCGTGATCGTCTTCACTGGCCAATGGACTGTGCCCGCCTGTTCGTCATCTTAAATGGCTGGTTCACTCATCAGCGGGTTTGGCCGCCACCCCTAAAGATTCAGCCGCTTTTCGTGTCATTTTACGCTCATCGCCCCATTGAGCTAATCAAGCCCGAATTTAGGGAGTATTTCAAGACCTACGAGCCGATAGGCTGTCGCAGCCCGGCGACGGCAAACGCACTAAGGAGCCTTGGAGTTGAAGCCTACTTTTCTGGTTGCCTCACATTGACCTTGCGCCGGCCGGAGTGCGAAAGAACGGACATCATCTATGCCGTGGATGTCGAAGAAGATCTGTTTCACGCGCTGGTGCCGCAGCAATTGCGTCAAAGGTCCGTTCAATTGACACATGATTTTCCAGACAGGTCTTTGGGAACAATAAGAAAATCGATGTGGCAGGGGCATGACCTCGCTTTTCGCGTTTTCAATAAGCTGGATCACAACCGTGCGGTGATGCCTTTCCTCCGGTACAAGCTCGATGTGAAACGTCACAATCTCCGCATGAGCCTTGCGGAAGAAATGCTTCGCCGATACAAGACCGCCGCCTTCGTCATTACCAGCCGGCTGCACGTGGCCTTGCCCTGTCTGGCATTGGGCACGCCGGTGGTGCTTCTGAAAAGGGGGATCAGGACGGATGTGAGATTCGAAGGGGTGCGTGACTTTGTCAACCATCTTGACGAGCATTCTTCAAAAAGCGATTACGACTGGAACCGCCCTCCGCAAAACCCCGATCGGCATGTTGTCTTTGCCGAAGCTCTCCGAGAAAGGTGTCAGCGCGCGGTGGAAGCGGCGGTTTGTGCTGACAACTGAAACGTTACAAACATTGTATGAAACCGTTGATGAAATTGATTCGGAGAGTCATCGGAAAGGTGCTGGGGAAGCGCACATGGCAGGAAATTGAACATTTTGACCCGTCATGGTCGCTTCGGATCAAAGAGATGGCCAAGCACATACGGGATGGTGAAAGCGTGCTGGACCTGGGCTGTGGGAGGATGTGGCTGCGGCAGTTCCTGCCGAATAATGTCTATTATCCCGTAGATTATACGGACCGGGGAGCCGGCAGTATTGTATGTGACTTTAACCGGAAACAATTCCCCCAGAACAGTGCTGATGTCGCATTTGTCTCCGGGACGCTCGAGTATATTGTTGATGCCCAGTGGTTCGTATCTTGTATCGGCCAAAAATGTAGTCGCTGCGTCATCTCATATTGTCTGCTGGAGGACAATCCGGATCTGGAATTCAGGCGCAAGCGGGCTTGGGTGAACGATTTTTCACGGGACGACATTATTAGTATGTTTTCGGCCGCCGGCTTCCAACTGGCTACGGAAAGTAATGCCATTCCGCAGAACCTGATCTTTTACTTTGTGAAATCAGTTTGACCCGGATTATCCGTTGGATTCAGAGTTAAGGACGACGTGAAGTGTTGGTCTTGCCTGCCCGCGAATTAATCATGAAATAATGGATGCGGAAGTAGCCGCTTCTCGAACTACCCATGCTTTGAGAATGGAATTGGCGTTTGTTCTGCAACCGTGGATTCTTCCCAAATGAGCGTTCTTGGATTTATATGTGCAGTCATCGTCCCCAGCCTGGCATATATGGTGCCCCAGCGTTGGGGCTTGGTTCCGTTGTTGATTGGGGCAACCTGTGTCCCCCGTTCACAGGAGTTGGAGCTTGGAACGCTGCACTTTGGGGTTGTTCGCCTGGTCGTGCTTGCGGGGCTTTTGCGGGTGATTGTGAAGCGGGAACACATCGTCGGCAGTTTACATGTCTTGGATCGGCTGATGATCGTTTGGGGGATTTGGTATGTCGGCAGCAGCGTATTCCACACTGACAATTCTAAGCTGACCCGTTTCGGGGAAATATACACCGACCTAGGCATTTATTTTTTGGCTCGTGTGTTTTTGCGGGACCACACTGACATTGTTAGATTGTTCAAGATCGTGTGCTGGCTTATGGTGCCTGTGGCGTTGTTTATGCTGGAAGAACGAATGACGGGCCATAATCTTTTTTCGACGCTTTTTGGCGAATCGCAGGGAACTGAATACCGCTATGGCCATTATCGGGCTCATGGCCCGTTCGCTATCGCCATCACGGCGGGGACGGTTGGCGCAGTTTGCCTGCCCATGGCACTCTATTTCTGGCATGGGGAGCGCAAAGTTGCTCTGGCAGGGTTGTTTGGGGCTGGTGGGATTGTTTACGCCAGCGGAGCGAGTGGACCGGTGATGACTGCCATCTCGGTTCTCGGCGCCTTGACACTCTGGAAAATTAGGGACCGGCTTCGGGCAATCCGCTGGCTCGTGCTGTTTATCCTCATCGCTCTTGATCTGGTAATGAATGATCCGGTTTACTTTCTTCTCGGCCGGATTGACATCACCGGTGGCAGCACGGGCTATTACCGGGCGGCCTTGATTCAGGCTGCTATTCAGCATTTTAACGAATGGTGGTTGATCGGCACCGATTATACTAAGGATTGGTTGCTGGGGGGGGGCGTTGAGAATCCGAACCATACGGACTTAACCAATCATTATATTGCCATGGGTGTCGCGGGAGGGTTGCTCCTGATGCTTCTGTTTATGGGTGTTTTATATTCGGCATTTGTCCTGATCGGCCGGGTTTTAAAACTGGACCGGGTTTCCGGCGGTGGTGATCCGTATCTGGTATGGATCCTGGGTTCCATTTTGTTTGGCCATGCGGCGACTTTTATTTCGGTATCCTATTTTGATGTGGCTAACAATTGCTACTTGTATCTTGTGCTTGGCACCATCGGGACTGTTTATGCGGCGGCTTTGGTTGAGGCATCACTCCGTCTTGATAACAAACAGGCCAACTTAAACCCAGACCCGGAAGTCGTGACTACTGACTGATAATCTGTATCAGTTGTTACTAAGAGAGTTCAAAAATTGTCGGCTTTACTAGTGTAGAACATATTTTTATGAAAAACCTACTCGCCCGCATCAAATGGTATTTAAAGCAGTTTACAAGCTCACAGGAATCGCTTGTGAAGGAGCTGAGTCCAGAGGAATACAAATTGATTTACCGAATTAAGTTAAAAAGACTTACATATTTGTCTGATGAGAGGCTTTTAAGTATATTCAAAACTTGTCGATTAATTGAGGAAAGCAAGCTATCTGGGGTCTTTCTCGAAGCTGGTTGCGCACTTGGCGGATCTGCCATTTTAATAGCGTCATTGAAGAACTCAAAACGTCCGCTGTTCATTTACGATGTTTTTGGAATGATTCCACCGCCAACAAAAGAGGATACGCAGGACGTCCATGATCGCTACAAAACCATTGTTGAAGGCGAATCTAGGGGAATTGGTGGCGACAAATATTATGGTTATCAAGCAAACCTATTTGAGATTGTTAAATCGAATTTAAACTTCTTTGGAATCAATACTTTAGAACAATCAGTAACACTTGTTAAGGGTTTGGTCCAAGATACGATGAAAATAGAACAACCTGTTGCGTTTGCACATATTGATGTCGATTGGTATGAACCGGTGAAGACATGCTTGGAACGTGTTTTTCCATTGCTCGTAATTGGCGGAAGCATAATATTGGATGATTATCATGATTGGGGTGGATGCAGAAAAGCGACCGATGAGTATTTGCAGAAGATTACTGGGCAATTTGTGTTAAATGACTCTGCCGGCTCAATGAAAATAACAAGGGTCGTCGCGCAGCTTTCAAAAGCAGAGTTAGAGCCGGAATGATGATCAGGAAATCTGATGAGGATATTATGCTGTCCGGCGATTTCATGACCACCAGCTTTAAGATAGTTGGAGTTGGAATGGTTCTTGCTATCTAAACTGTCGTACGATAAAGATTGGGCTAAACAATGTAAGATCAATTGAATTAGAATATTATGAGAATGCTCCCAGTTAATTGCACCAAGGTGCTATTGCAATCACAAATGGAAAATATACAACCAATGATATTCTTTCAGACAGTGTTCGGCAAAAAGCTTGCAAAACCAATCCTCTGGATTATTTTATTTTCTTTATTGTCATATTCCGCGTCAGCGGCGAACTGGTTTATCAGGCCAACTAGTGCTGGTTCAAATTCGGGTGCGAACTGGAATAACGCATGGGCAATGACGAACATCACATGGACGAGCGTATCAGCGGGGGATACGCTTTGGATTGGTGGCGGCACTTACTATTCCACCAACGGCTTTACCTTGTCCGATACCACCAAAAGCGGAACATCAGGCGCATGGATTAACATCTTGCGAGCGACAACGAATGATGCCGCCGCCACTAGCGCGGCGGGCTGGCAGACTTCTTTTAATACCAACGTGGTCATTGAGGACAATTCCACGCTTGCGGCATATGCTCCTTCAGCCGACATCGGGATTCACGGACAAAGCTTTATCAACATTGACGGACGCGGCAACATGCAGTTGATGATTAACAACAACCAATATGCCAACCATACTCCTTCTGGTATCTACCTTTGCGGACTGAACGTTTCAAACGTCGTTATCGCCAATCTGCAAATTATTGGCGGATACACTTACACGAATGATGCTGGGATGAATACAGGTTTTGGGAATGGTATTTCAATGTACCCTGATGGTGGAATCGGTGCGGGGAGCAGCATTACATTCGTCACCATCACAAATTGCGAAGTGCGAGGAATGTTCACAGGAGTAGAGTGGGGCAACTACCTTGACACTACGAGACCTTGTTATGCCATCACGATTGACCATTGCAAGTTTCACAACATCGGTGGCACAGCCTCTCAACACTCGGACTTGCTTTATTGCAACATGAGCGGGCCATTTGTCGTCCGATACTGCGAGTTTTATGATTGGAGCAGCATGTGTATTTATCTGTTCCCAACCGTCACAGGGCAGACCAACCTATATCCATTTTATGTTTATGGCAATGTGTTTCACGACCCTGTAACCGACTCTGGATTCAACGCCGTGGTTATGGAAAATCAAGGCAACTTTGCGACGGCATCCGTGGGGCCAGTTTATTTCTTCAACAACACCATCTACAACTGTCCGTATTACACGGTTGTTCTGAATGCGGCTCCGGCGTCCATGTTTTTTAATAATATTTGGATAGCCTCGGCAGGGTTCGAAGGTTATGACTCGCTTGGCACATGGAATTTTAACTATGCTAACAACAACATTCTCTCTGCGGTCGAGCCTAACGGTATCAACAATTCTGCCGTCAATCCGCTTATCAAGCCGGGCGTCGGAGGCAATTTCATGATCGTCTCAAACATTGGTGCAGCTTATCCGCGCAACAAAGGAACCGTTATCCCCAACCCTGTTGACCCAATTCTCGGCACGATTGACTTTAGCAAAGACCCAAACGGAAACACGCGGGGTGCTGACGGTGCGTGGAACATTGGCGCGTATGAATATGTATCCGGCGTAGTCGTCGAGCCGATTATCAGCAGCATTAACAACTTAGCCATATCCACCAATTCAATAACGATTGGCTGGATGACTGACGAGAATGCCAATTCAATTATAGACTATGGAACGACGACTTCTTACGGATCCAGCATCACAAACTTGTCTATGGTGACCAGCCATAGTAGTACCCTGACCAATCTTAAACCGGCCACGAATTACAATTTTCAAGTCCGGAGTATCGACAGTTCGAACCATATGAATACCAGCGCTAACCAAGTTCTTTACCCGACGGTGGTCGGCCTGCGGGTGTTGTCACCACCTTGAGTAATGACCGCTGGTTCGGAGTCCGTTCGGACGGTAACGGCGACCCGGATGGCGCGTGGAAAACCAAATCAAAGTTACCGCCAGGCATTCTTGATCTTGTGAGGTAACTCTCACTCGGTTCCTGTAGGTTGAAGGTCATGCCACTTGTTCGGAAAGAGATCAATCCTCGTCAAGAATGTCCAGCTATGACACCTGTTGCGGCATAAACAATTTTGTTGGTCAGCTGTGGATGGCACGCCACAGAAGCTAACGACTGAATCGTGCGGAAGCACCGTCAGCCGGCTGCGGCAAACGAACGGAGCATCTGATGCAATACCCCTTGGTTTCTGCCATAGTGATTTGCTACAACCACGCACGGTTTGTGACCGAGTGTTTGGAAGGAGTGAAGGCGCAGCATTATCCCAATTTGGAACTGATCGTGCATGACGATGCTTCCCGCGACGATTCCGTGGCCGTGATCAAGGCGTGGTTGGCCCGGTGTGATATTCCCAACCGCCTCTTGATACAGGAGAAAAACCAGGGGGTGTGCCGCAGTCTGAACCATGCCCTGTCTTATGCCTCCGGGAAATATGTTTCGGGCATTGCGGCGGATGATGTCTGGCTTACCGGCAAACTGCTGAAGCAGGTCGAACTTATGGAACGGCTTCCGGACAAAGTCGGGGTTGTTTATAGCGATGCACTACAGATCGATGAGGAGGGAAAACCTCTATCATGGAATTTCATTGAAGGGCACCGGCGCTTCAAAGCAATGCCTGAAGGTAACATCCATAATGTCCTTTGGGAGGGCAATTTCATACCGTCGATGACGACTTTGGTTCGACGCTCATGTTATGACCAAACCGGACTATTTGATGAAACGCTTTTTTATGAGGACTGGGACATGTTGCTTCGGCTCTCACACTGGTTTGATTTCGTGTATTCGCCTGAAGTTTCGGCAAAATACCGCTTTGTGGCGACTTCGATGGCGCGGTCCCAGAGGGCGCGCATGCTTGACGCGACCTGTCAAATATGCGCGAAACACCTTGATCAGGGCTACTTGTTGCCGGACGCCAGACGTCTGGCTCTGCGCAAGTTCTTTGAGTTTGCGACAGCCTCCGTTCGGAATAGGACACCAGAGCATAGGCGGAACTTCCGGAAAGCTATGCGAATGGCCTTCGGGGATGCTTTGGCTTTCATGCTGCTTTGGCGCGTCCTGAGTCAAAAGATAATGAGGAGCACCTTTTCACTGGCAGATTAAACCCGTTAAAAACCACCCAATTTCGGGCCGGAAACAAGGCTGTTCTTGACAAAAAAAGCAAAAGTCTCACCGGTAAAAGCCACCTTTATTTTGTTGTTTTTTTTCTTGTGCCGCGTATAATACGACAGAATTAGAATTATAATGTGAGGGCTTTAAATCATAAGGATTGTCCCATGTATTCATATAAAAACCGCTCAGGGGTTCTTTGGCGGAACACCCTTTTGAATGCCCTTCTTCTTGTGGTTGGGTTTGTGCTGGGCGTTCAAGTGCAGGGCGCCCAGCCGATCGTCGCCATTCATGACTCCGAATTGACGCGGGCCCTGGAAACCATGCCCGCATCGGGGGGCACCCCGACGGGTGGCGGAACCACGGGGAACCAGTGGTGGATAACCCAATGGCATTACTTTGTGATGCCGGATTCGGTCAAGGAAATGCTGCGTTCCGATGGCACAACGTTCACGGTTGTGGGCGATTCAAATATCGTGTCGGGGGTTTTGACCAATGTGGATGGTTCACCCAAATATCCGATTCTCATCAGTCTCGCCTCGGAAGCGATCCAGGACTCCGAAATCGCCCCGTTGACCAACTACGTTGCCGCCGGCGGATTTCTCTTTGTGGGTTCCTCGGCCTTCACCCGCAATCCCGACGGCAGCACCCGCGCCAATTTCGCCCTAGCCACGGCAATGGGGGTGAACATGGTCAATCCCGGTCTCACCAACTGGGGGTTAAATACGACGTTCACCAAACTGGCCAATCAGCTTCTGGTTTCTCATTTTCCGGAGGGGACACTCTACTGGCAGATGCCATCATGGGCCGACGAAACGACCGTGCCGCAAAACTCCCTGTTGACCGGTACGACACCCGATGAAACGCCACCGATCATCTTGTCGTATATGGCGTGGCAGGTCCAGGCAGGCGATGCGGTTGCAATTGCGGAGGGGGATGTTTATTCCAACTTGTTCGTGAAGCCATTCGGCAAGGGATATTTCATCTACTATGCGCCTTTGGAGCCGCTCATTGGGCATGGCGGCTGGGCGCCGTCCACCTACGCCTATAGTATTTTCCGCAATGCCATTGAATGGGCATTTCAATCAGCAAACGTCCCGGTCGTCAAAGTCAGCCCGTGGCCCTATCCCTACCAGGCGGCGGTGATATTCCGCCACGATCTCGAGGCCATTCCGTCCTTGATCAATTCAGTCGAAAGTTCGGCCCAGTTTGAAAACCAGAATGGTGCCAAAGGGGAGTACTACTTTTGCACCGGCACATTGAGGGAGGATTACAGCCCCACCGGCCAAACCAACGCGATTGCCAGCCTGAAGCGGGCGATTACGAATTACGGCGCCACCATCAGTTCTCACAACGGCGGGTTGACCAACATCAACATCTACGTTCCGCCTTTGCCCATCATCGAACTTCTTTTTGGTTCAGATCCCGATTGGTACACCAGTGGTAATCCCTATTACGACACATCTTACGGATTCATCCCTGCGGATTACAGTTACTGGCATTGGGGGCCGGATGAAGTGCTGGATTTAACCAATCTTCCCCCCGGCTTTACCAGCGGCGCCCAGTATGCGCTGACTTCAATTTCAAATTCTTTTTCGGACTTGGCGGGATGGGGGCTGACGAATGGCAACAGCCTGCGGACCTGGGTGTCGCCGGACTTTGACGCGACGCGTGAGCCTTCTTACCAGATCGAACAGCAGTTGGGCATCAAAACCACCGGCGAAGAAAAGCTTGGCCCATTCCCGAGTTGGGTATTGTCAACCGAAACCAACGATTATCGTTATTCCTTCATCACCCTTCCTACCAGTGATTGGTTTATTGATACTCAGATTGGACAGTCCATGGAAACCGGACAAACCGTTTTCAGCGTTCAAAAAGTTGTGGACTACTTTTACAATTTGGGGGCACTGATCAACCTTTACGGACATAGTTCATCGGCCGGTAATGCTGGCGGCGCCAGATTGCAGGAAATGGAGTACTTGACCTATGCTATGAACTCGCAGCTCCACCCGAGGCTGTGGGCTGCCAACTCGCAGGACATCTATGCCTGGTGGTTGCAGCGATCCAATGTACAGATCACTGCGACCACTTTTAGTACCAATGCCGGTCAATCTCAGGTCACGATTATAGTTTCCGGGGCAACGGACACAAATACAGCCGTGGAAATCCTGGCTCCCAGTGTTTCATTTACGGTGGATCAGGTGTTGACCAACGGCGTTCCAGCCAGCAACAACGTCTATTGGATAAACGGTCAAGTGATCAAACTTTTGGTTGGCAACTCGGTCACCAATGCGACAATTAATTACACTCTCCTCCCGGTCGTTACGAATGCTTTGTACTCTGCGCAGGAGTCCGTTCCATTGACAGTCGCTGCACCCGGGGTGCTGACTGGCGCGAACGCAGGTCAGAATGGTGGCAATTTGACGGCCACAGCGGTGGGTGGGCCGATGCATGGCGCGTTGAGTTTCAATTCAAACGGCTCCTTTACCTATACTCCAAGCAATAACTTTGTCGGGTTTGACAGTTTCACCTTTCAGGCAACCGCAGGATCGCTCACTTCCAGTGTTGCAACCGCGACGATTGACGTCAACCCATCTGGTGCTCTGTTCTATGATAATTTCATGCGTCCATCCGGCAGTTCAAACTCGATCACTCCGTGGATTGTGGAGGTCGGTACGTGGACGATGACCAATGGCCTGATGCAGGGAACATGCGATGCCGGGCCGGGTGGCTATGGCGGTGCCTATATTGATAACCCCGGCTGGACGGATTATGTGGCTCAGGCGCAAATTCAATTTTCCGCTGCCAATGCCAATCTGGCAGGTCTGGGTGGACGATTGGATCCGGTGAGCGGCGCGCATTATGCGGCGTGGGTTTATCCCGAGGGATCCTCGGGAGGATCGGATAAAATCCAACTGATCAAATTTACCGGTTGGACTGATCCTAACACATTGACGGGATTTCAGCAAGTGTTGGGGCAAGCAAACCTGTCTTCCGTGGGTACCAGTTGGCATACGGTGACGCTGGCATTCCACGGGACAAACATCGATGTTTATTTCGATAATCAGTTGAAAATCAGCACCAACGACCCAGTCTCGCCGCTGACCAGCGGAGGAATCATCATGGATATGATGCCGTATCCCTCGACCTTTACTCTCGGGGTGTCAAATGTCATTGTGACTACTTTGCCAGTCGCGGCCAATAATGACAGTTACAGTGTTTTTGAAAACACCTCCCTGGTGGTGGGATCCCCGGGTGTGTTGGGCAACGACGTGGGAACGGGATTGACCGCGGTGCTGGTGAGCGGGCCAACCGATGGCGTGTTGACCTTGAATTCAGACGGCTCTTTCACTTACACGCCCAACAGCGGTTACATTGGTGCGGACAGTTTTGCTTACCAAGCCAGCAACGGACAGACGAATTCCAACATCGCCACGGTGAGTCTTAACATTACTCCCTTTCTGGCAAGCAATGACAGTTACAGCGTGGCAGCAAACACCATCCTGTCGGTCGGAGCCCCCGGCGTGTTGGGCAATGACACCAGTGGAGGCGAAAGTTTGACCGCGGTGCTGGTGAGTGTGCCAACCAACGGGGTCTTGACGTTGAATGCAAATGGCTCGTTCAGCTATACCCCCAACAACGGTTATATTGGCGCGGACAGTTTTACCTACCAGGCCAACAATGGCCAGACCAACTCGAATATTGCAACGGTGAGCCTTGCGGTGACACCGGATCCGCCGACTGCAAACAATGACTTTTACACGATGGCAGAGAGCTCGTTCCTGACAGTCGGGGCGCCGGGTGTGTTGGCCAACGACTCCGGCGGGAGCGGAACATTGACGGCCACACTGGCGGCCGGGCCGGCAAACGGCACGTTGACGTTGAACACCAACGGTTCCTTCAACTACACCCCCGGCAGCAACTTCACCGGGATCGACAGTTTCACGTATCAAGCCACTGACGGACAGACCACATCGAGCGTAGCTATGGTGACCATCATGGTCACACCCACGGGCGATCTGTTCTACGATAATTTCACGCGCTCGCTGAACAATTCAAACTCACTATTACCGTGGGTGGTCTATGATGGCACATGGGAGATAACCGGAGGAATATTGACGGGACAAAGTGCGGACGGAACCTACGGCAACATCTACATCAATAACACCAATTGGACCGACTATTCCGTGCAGGCGCAGATTCAATTCTCCACGACGGCCGCCTGGGGCGGAGGCATTGGGGGACGATTGGATCCGACGACCGGGGCGCATTATGCTGCCTGGATATACCCGGATGGTTCCGGCGGCGGGCCGAACGTGTTAAAACTGTTCAAGTTTAGCGATTGGGCGGATTACACGCTCATGCAGACAGCGAGTTTGCCCGCCGTGGGGACTGGTCCGCATACCCTGACGCTGACGCTCCAAGGGACCAACATCTCCGTGTCCTTGGACGGTACGTTGGAAATCAGTGCAACCGATTCATCTCCATCACCATTTACCAGCGGCGGTATCACCGTGGATATGGCGACGGTTGGAACACCATACATATTGGGAGTTAATAGTGTCACCGTCACCACATTGCCACTACTGGCTAATAATGACAGTTACACTGTACCTGGGAATACCACTCTGACCGTCGGAGTTCCCGGCGTATTGGCCAATGACTTGGGATCCGGTTTGACGGCGGTGGAGGTGACCGGGCCAACCAATGGCTTGTTGGCCTTGAATTCAGATGGCTCTTTCACTTACACGCCCAACAGCGGTTATATTGGTGCAGACAGTTTTACCTACCAGGCCAGCAATGGCCAGACCAACTCGAATATTGCAACGGTGAACATTACCGTGACACCCAATCCAATTGTGGCCAACAATCAAAATTACAACACGTTTCAAAATTCGATCCTGGCGGTCGGAGCCCCGGGCGTGTTGACCAACGATACCGGCGGGAGTGGGACGTTGTCGCCAATATTGGCGAGCGGCCCGGTAGGCGGCATATTGAGTTTGAATCCGAATGGATCCTTTACTTATATACCAACCAATAACTTTGCGGGGCTCGACGCATTTACCTACCTGGCCACTGATGGGATTACCACGTCGGGCGTGGCTACGGCGACCATCATGGTCACACCCACGGGCGATCTGTTCTACGATAATTTCGGACATCCGACGAATGACCTCAATCCACTTTATCCTTGGATTGTCTTAGATGGCACATGGGAGATAACCGGAGGAATATTGACGGGACAAAGTGCGGACGGAACCTACGGCAACATCTACATCAATAACACCAATTGGACCGACTATTCCGTGCAGGCGCAGATTCAATTCTCCACGACGGCCGCCTGGGGCGGAGGCATTGGGGGACGATTGGATCCGACGACCGGGGCGCATTATGCTGCCTGGATATACCCGGATGGTTCCGGCGGCGGGCCGAACGTGTTAAAACTGTTCAAGTTTAGCGATTGGGCGGATTACACGCTCATGCAGACAGCGAGTTTGCCCGCCGTGGGGACTGGTCCGCATACCCTGACGCTGACGCTTCAAGGGACCAACATCTCCGTGTCCTTGGACGGTACGTTGGAAATCAGCACAGACGATTCATCTCCATTTACCAACGGTGGTATCACTGTGGATATGGCAACGATCGGAACACCATACACATTCGGAGTCGATAATGTCATTGTAACTTCACTGCTTCCGGGACAAACCATAAATTTCGGTCCGTTATCCAACATGACCTATGGCAATTCTCCATTTACGGTCAGCGCGACGGCATCTTCAGGTTTACCAGTCTCATTAGATATTCTTTCCGGTCCTGCGACAATTTCCGGCAATACCATTACCATTGCAGGAACGGGTACGGTCACTGTCCAGGCATCACAAGCAGGTAACGCCAGTTATCAGGCTGCAACGAATGTTTATCAAACTTTTACAGTGCTTCCCGCCAACGTAACGATTACATCGGGCATAACAGCCAACAACAAGCCGTATGACGGGACGGTGTTGGCGACGATCAGCTCGAACAACGTGGTGTTGAACGGGGTTTTGGGCGTGGACACGGCGAACGTGCGATTGAGCACGAATGGGTACACGGCGAACTTTGTCAGTGCCAATGCGGGGACGGGGATTGGGGTGACGGTGGCGGGCCTGGCCTTGACGGGCACAGCCGCGGCCAATTACACGCTGACACAACCGGTGGGATTGACGGCGAACATCGGGGTGGTGGGAGTCAGCATCACCTCGGGCATAACAGCCAACAACAAGCCGTATGACGGGACGGTGTTGGCGACGATCAGCTCGAACAACGTGGTGTTGAACGGGGTTTTGGGCGTGGACACGGCGAACGTGCGATTGAGCACGAATGGCTATGTGGCGAACTTTGTGAGTACCAATGCGGGGACGGGGATTGGGGTGACGGTGGCGGGCCTGGCCTTGACGGGCACAGCCGCGGGGAACTACACGCTGACGCAGCCGGTGGGATTGACGGCGAACATCGGGGTGGTGGGAGTCAGCATCACATCGGGCATAACAGCCAACAACAAGCCGTATGACGGGACGGTGTTGGCGACGATCAGCTCGAACAACGTGGTGTTGAACGGGGTTTTGGGCGTGGACACGGCGAACGTGTGGTTGTCCACGAATGGGTACACGGCGAACTTTGTCAGTGCCAATGCCGGGACGGGGATTGGGGTGACGGTGGCGGGCCTGGCCTTGACGGGCACAGCCGCGGCCAACTACACGCTGACACAACCGGCGGGATTGACGGCGAACATCGGGGTGGTGGGAGTCAGCATCACCTCGGGCATAACAGCCAACAACAAGCCGTATGACGGGACGGTGTTGGCGACGATCAACTCGAACAACGTGGTGTTGAACGGGGTTTTGGGCGTGGACACGGCGAACGTGCGATTGAGCACGAATGGCTATGTGGCGAACTTTGTGAGTACCAATGCGGGGACGGGGATTGGGGTGACGGTGGCGGGCCTGGCCTTGACGGGCACAGCCGCGGCCAACTACACGCTGACGCAGCTGGTGGGATTGACGGCGAACATCGGGGTGGTGGGAGTCAGCATCACCTCGGGCATAACAGCCAACAACAAGCCGTATGATGGAACGATGGCGGCGACGATCAGCTCGAACAACGTGGTGTTGAACGGGGTTTTGGGCGTGGACACGGCGAACGTGCGATTGAGCACGAATGGCTATGTGGCGAACTTTGTGAGTACCAATGCGGGGACGGGGATTGGGGTGACGGTGGCGGGCCTGGCCTTGACGGGCACAGCCGCGGGGAACTACACGCTGACGCAGCCGGTGGGATTGACGGCGAACATCGGGGTGGTGGGAGTCAGCATCACATCGGGCATAACAGCCAACAACAAGCCGTATGACGGGACGGTGTTGGCGACGATCAGCTCGAACAACGTGGTGTTGAACGGGGTTTTGGGCGTGGACACGGCGAACGTGTGGTTGTCCACGAATGGGTACACGGCGAACTTTGTCAGTGCCAATGCCGGGACGGGGATTGGGGTGACGGTGGCGGGCCTGGCCTTGACGGGCACAGCCGCGGCCAACTACACGCTGACACAACCGGCGGGATTGACGGCGAACATCACGGCCAAGGCGCTTACGATTATGTCGGTGCCTTCGCCTGTAATAACTTCGCTTGGCCTGACCAACGGTGTTGTCACCATCACATGGAACTCGGTTGCGGGTGGAAACTACAGGGTACAGTACATCAATAACTTGAATGACAGCGGCTGGAATGACTTGTCACCGGATGTGACGGCGACCGGTTTAACGGCCAGTCAAACCAATGTCGTGAACGGGGTGCCGCAACGATTTTACCGGATTAAGGTGTTAAATCCAGGCATCACGGCCAACAACAAGGTGTATGACGGGACAACAGCGGCGACGATCAACTCGAACAACGTGGTGTTGAACGGGGTGCTGGCCGGCGACACGGCGAACGTGCGGTTGTCCACGAATGGCTACACGGCGAATTTTGTCAGTACCAATGCCGGGACGGGCGTTGGGGTGACGGTGGGCGGGTTGACGCTGGCGGGGAGTGCCGCGGGGAACTACACGCTGACGCAGCTGGTGGGATTGACGGCGAACATCGGGGCGCTTGGGGTGACGATTACATCGGGCAGTACGGCCAACAACAAGCCGTATGACGGGACAACAGCGGCGACGATCAGCTCGAACAACGTGGTGTTGAACGGGGTGCTGGCCGGCGACACGGCGAACGTGCGGTTATCGACGAATGGGTACACGGCGAATTTTGTCAGTGCCAATGCCGGGACGGGGATTGGGGTGACGGTGGCGGGCCTGGCCTTGACGGGCACAGCCGCGGCCAACTACACGCTGACACAACCGGCGGGATTGACGGCGAACATCACGGCCAAGGCGCTTACGATTATGTCGGTGCCTTCGCCTGTAATAACTTCGCTTGGCCTGACCAACGGTGTTGTCACCATCACATGGAACTCGGTTGCGGGTGGAAACTACAGGGTACAGTACATCAATAACTTGAATGACAGCGGCTGGAATGACTTGTCACCGGATGTGACGGCGACCGGTTTAACGGCCAGTCAAACCAATGTCGTGAACGGGGTGCCGCAACGATTTTACCGGATTAAGGTGTTAAATCCAGGCATCACGGCCAACAACAAGATGTATGACGGGACAACAGCGGCGACGATCAGTTCGAATAACGTGGTACTGGCGGGAGTGGTGGACGGTGACACGGTCGGTCTGTCCACCAACGGATATGCGGCTAATTTTGCCAGCCCCAACGTTGGCACGGGCATCGTCGTGACCGTGAGCGGGCTGGCGTTGATCGGTGTCAGTGCGGCCAACTACACACTGACGCAGCCGGTAGGACTCACGGCCAACATCACGCCGGCGACATTGACGGTGACCGCCGACAATAAGAGCATGACCTATGGACTGCCAAACCCGTTGTTGACCGCCAGTTACAGCGGTTTTGTCCACAGTGATGGAACAAACGTTTTGACCGGTGCCGCGAATTTAAGCACCAGTGCCACGACCAACAGCCCGCCGGGATCCTATGCAATCACGGTCGGTCCCGGCACGTTGAATGCGGCCAATTACGTCTTTGTTTTTAACGGCGGGACGCTCACCGTGGCGGCGTTGCCCCAGTTAAGTGGTGTCGCCTTGACCGGAAATCAGTTCATCTTTAACTTGCCGACGATCGCAGGTCAGACCTATCAACTTCAGTACAAGGACAATCTTACTGCGGCAACATGGACTCTTTTGGGCGGCTCCATGGTCGGCACGGGCAGTTCCATCATTATAACCAACGATCTGGGCGCATCGCCCCAACGCTTCTTCAGGCTGGTAATCAGTCCTTAAACCGGGCAGTTCACTTTAGTACTCGTCAAACGCGGAGAAAATTCATCGTTATGCAAATTAACGTCCTGGACTACTTGGAAAAAGGCCCATTGCTCAAATGCGGGGACAAACTCGCGATCCGGGATTCAAGCCGAGGTGTCACTTTTGGGGAACTGGAGCGCTTCGCCAAGAATTGCGCGACCTTGATCCTGAAAAAAACCACGGCGATCAATCAACCGGTGGCGGTCTTTCTTCCCAAAAGTGTCGAGGCAATTATCGCCGATTTGGGCATTCTTTACACCGGTAATTGCTACGCCAATCTCGACATCAAATCCCCGCCGCAGCGGCTCCAAAGCATGTTGCAAAACCTCAACGCGGGCGTGATCATCACGTCGTTGTCACATGCTGGGGCGCTGCGCGCTCTGAACATTCCCGAAGATCATCTGCTGCTCGTGGAGGAGGCTATTGCGCCCGAGGCATTTTATGACAACATGCAGTTGCTGGCACGGTCCAAGTCTGTAATCGACACTGATCCAGTTTATATCATTTACACATCCGGATCGACCGGCATACCCAAGGGAGTCGTCATTTCGCATCGCGGGGTAATTGATTACATTGATTGGGCGCGGGATTGCTATCAGATCTCCGAAAGTGAAGTCATCGGCAACCAGGCCCCGTTCTTCTTCGACAACTCAACGCTGGACATTTACCTGTGCCTGTCGTGCGGGGCCACCCTGGTCTTGATCCCGGAGGAGAATTTCGGCTACCCGCTCAAATTGATGCAATTTGTGGATCAAATGGGCATCACCACCTTTTTCTGGGTGCCGTCGGTTATGACCAATGTGGCCAATTTCAAGATCCTCGATTCGCTTGCACCACCCTCCATCCGGAAAATTCTCTTTGCCGGGGAGGTCATGCCCACTCGCACGCTCAATTACTGGCGCGGCAAATATCCCAACGCGCTTTTTTCCAATCTCTATGGCCCCACCGAGATCACCGTGGACTGCACCTATTATATCGTGGACCGGGATTTCCATGATGAGGAACCCCTGCCGATTGGATTTCCCTGCCGCAACACCGACATCCTGATCCTGAACGAAAAGAATGAGCGGGTCAAAACTGATGAACCGGGTGAGCTGTGTGTGCGCGGAAGTTCGCTGGCACTGGGTTACTGGAACAATCCGGAAAAAACGGCCAGCGTCTTCCTGCAAAATCCCCTCAACCCGCATTATCCGGAATTGATCTATCGAACCGGCGATTTGGTTTCCCGCAATGCCCGTGGCGAAATCCTGTTTATCGGACGCAAGGATTTTCAGATCAAACATCTCGGTTATCGGATTGAATTGGGTGAGATCGAGCATGCCGCCTTCCAAGTGGATGGCATCCATAACGGGTGCGTCATTTATAACCAGGATAAAAAGGAGATTGCCCTGTTTTTTGAGTCGGATCGCGACTTGTCGCCGACTCTTATCCGCGAAAGCATGCTGGCCCACATTCCAAAATACATGCTGCCAACGTCATTTCGCCGGCTGGACAAAATCCCGCTCACGGCGAACGGCAAGATAGACCGTCAGAAACTGACATCAAACCTTAAAACGGATTGACATGCAGAAGGTTGATGCGATCAGTGCGGTTTTCGCCGCCATGCAACAGATAAAAACGGGTGCGCCAGCCTATTGCACCAATTTCTTCCCAACTCCACAAAAATTGCAGAGATGGATTGATCAGGGTGAATTATTCCTTGTATCTTCACCGGGAGCAGCGTTCTTTTTCAAAATGGACCGCGAATTTCGGCGCATCTATTTTTGTGCCGCGGATCGGGATGCATTGCGACGGCAATTCATGTCTCTTAACGCTGTGAAAACCAAGCCCATGGTCATCGACATGTTGGAATACGAAAGCACACCCGATGGTTTGCTGCCCCTGGTTGAATCCATCGGCTTTCGACGTTACGCCCAGCTTTGCCGCCTGGCACGCCCCGGCTCCGCCCATTTGCCATCGAGCCCGTCGGCTGATCGGCAGCCGGTTTACGCTGTCCAAGAGGACGTCCAAGGCATTTTCGATATTCTTGACTCCTCCTTTGACCGTTATGCCGAACAGCTTCCCAAGCTTTCTGAAATTGAAATGGTGGTGGAAAATCGCCAGGTTTTAATCCTGAAGCATGATCAAACCATTGCCGGATTGCTGTTTTTTGAGACGCAGGGGGCCGCCTCCACAATTCGCTACTGGCTGGTGGCGGAAAAATTCCGGGCGCTGCATTACGGCTCCGCCCTGATGCGCGCCTATCTCGCGGCGCACGGTACGACCCGGCGTTTCACCCTTTGGGCGATGGCTGACAATGAGCCGGCGCTTCAGAAATACCGGCATTACGGTTATACCCCGGACAGGCTAACCGACCATGTTTTGGTTAATGAAATGATTCGTCATGAAATCAGTCGAAGAAATACTGAAGGAAATCCGCCCGGAATTTGATTTTACGGCCTCCGACGATTTTATCGCGGACGGAATGCTGGATTCATTCGACGTGGTGACCTTGGTTGCGACGCTGGACAAAAATTTCAACATTTCGATACAAGGCACGGATATTGTGCCGGAAAACTTTAAAAACCTTGAAACAATCAACGCGCTTCTGCATAAAAGCGGGGTAAGGCCATGAACTTTAAGTTCCGGCATAAACGCATCACTGGCATCCTTGCCGTAGTGCCGGCAAGGGAACAGTCTTTTGTTGAAGATATGAAAAACTTCAACTTTCCCGTAGCCCGCTCGCTCAAACTCAAGGAAGTGATGGGCTATGACAAACACCGCATTGTTGAACCGGGCGTTTGTGTGTCCGATCTGGCCGTGGCTGGCCTGGAGCATTTGTTCAAAAACGATTTGCTCCATCCCGATGAGTTTGACGCTCTTATTCTGATCACGCAATCGCCGGACTATTTCATGCCGCCGACCAGCAATGTCATCCAAGGAAGGTTGAACCTGAAGCACGATCTGCTTTGTCTGGACATCAACCAGGGTTGCGCAGGATTTATCATCGGCCTGATGCAGGCATTTTCCCTGTTGGAACAGGAAAGCATCCGGAAAGTGGTTTTGATCAACGCCGATGTGCTCAGCCGGAAGACGTCTCCGAAGGATCGCAACAGTTATCCCCTGATCGGAGACGCTGCCGCCATTACGGTCGTGGAACGCGATCCCATGGATTCCATCATTCATGCCAATCTCAAAATGGACGGCACACGCAATAACGTGCTGCTGATCCCCGCCGGAGGATTTCGCCTGCCGAGTTCACCAGCGACCGCGGTCTTGGAGGATGTCGGCGACAATAATTTCCGGGCCAAGGACCATTTGCGCATGGATGGCTCGGCGGTGTTTAATTTCGTGCAGGCCGAGGTTCCCCGGATGATTGATGACCTTTTGAAGTACGCCGGCGCAGCGATGGATGAAATGGACTATTTCTTTTGCCACCAACCCAACCGGTTCATGTTGCAGAAACTCGCGGATAAAATGAGGCTGCCTTATTCCAAAATGCCGAGCAACGTGGTGGAACGATTCGGCAACAGCAGCGGAGTCACCATTCCCCTAACCATCACCTCAAACGTGGGGGACCGGCTGGTGCATGAACAGTTCAGGGTTTGCCTCGCGGGATACGGCGTGGGCCTGACTTGGGGCTCCATGCTGCTGGACCTGGGCAAAGTCAAATTCAACACCTTAATCGAATACAAATGAAAACCATGGATAAACTTGAATTCTACGAAAGGCTGGCAGAAATCCTCGACCTCGAAGAGGTGAAGCCGGGAAACGTCCTGAAAGACTTTGATGGATGGGATTCGTTGGCGATGCTTTCCGTCCTGGCCATGGCTGACTCGAAATACGGCGTGTCAATAAAAGCTGAGGAGATTCGTTCGGTTGTCACCGCGGCGGACCTGGCGAATTTGATTGAAGCAAAGCAGAAATAGGATTGGTTGAAGGCCGGCGTTTTTTGGCTGAATGGCGCACGCATGAAATGCATTTTCAGGAATAAAAGGATCAGGGCCATCCTCTCGGTGGTGCCGGGGCAGGAGAGCCGTTTTGACGACGAACGCTCCAATTACAATCTCACCGAGGAAAAAGCCAGGCGGATGAAAAAAATGATGGGCCTGGACCGGCACCGCGTGGCACCACCCGGGGTCTGTTCCTCGGACCTTTGCGTGTACGGTCTTCAACAATTGTTGAACGAAGGCACCTTGAAGAAGGAGGAGATTGGCGCCCTGTTATTTGTTTCTCAAACCCCGGACTATTACCTTCCGCCGACCAGCAATGTGATCCAGGGCAGGCTTGGATTGGGTCACGATGTCGTCTGCCTTGACCTCAACCAGGGGTGCGCGGGGTTTGTCATCGGTTTGATGCAGGCTTTCATGCTGCTGGACATGATGGACGCGGACAAGGTGGTGCTGCTCAATGGCGACACCGCCAGCAAACTGGTCGATAAACACAACCGCATCACCTACCCTTTGATTGGCGATGCCGGGTCGGTGACGGTCATCGAGCGTTGCGCGGAGGAAAACCCGGTTCACCTGTGCCTGAAGATGGACGGTTCGCGACACCGTGCCCTCATTGTTCCGGGCGGTGCCTTTCGGACGCCCTCCTCGCCCGAGACGTTAAAGCTGGTGGAAGTGGAGGAAGGCGTGGTCCAAAGCCTCGAACAAATCCACATGGACGGCGCCGCTGTTTTCAATTTCACTCTTGAAGATGTCCCGCCGCAGATCGAGGAAGTCCTGTCGTATTCGGGCAATTCCAGGGAATCCATCGATTTTTTTCTATTTCATCAGCCGAACCAGTTCATCCTGAAACAAATGGCCGACAAGATGAAGATTCCGCAGGAAAAACTGCCGAACAACATTGTGGGCATCTACGGCAATTCCAGTTCGGTAAGCATCCCGGTGAACATCACGCATAACTGCGGCAAACAGCTCCGGAACGGGGCGCTCCGGGTTTGTCTTTCCGGGTTCGGCGTCGGACTGACGTGGGGTTCCATGGTCATGAATCTGGGGCCGCTTGCGACCTGCCGGACCGTGAACTACGAAGCCGCTTGAACAAACCAGCTTCAACCTCGAAAAGAAATTTTGTGCAAGATGGTGATATAAAGTTTGCTTCGAAAGCATCCCGATTCAACTCCAGCCATTACGACTTTGTTTCGGATGTCTGGCACATCATTTTCGGGGAAAACTTTCACGCCGGCTATTTCAAGCAACCCGGCGAAAGCTTCAGTGTCGCCACGAACAATTTGACGGAAGCGATGGCCGCCTTGGGCCGTTTCTCGAAGGAATCAAAGGTGCTGGACGTCGGGTGCGGCATCGGCGGCCCGGCCATCTTCCTGCATGAGAAGTTTGGATGTCACGTCCATGGAATCACCATCAGTGAAAAAGGAACGCAGATCGCCAATGAATCAGCCCGGCAAAAAGGTTACAGTTCCCACCTGAAATTCACGGTGGCCGATGCCACGGACAACAAACTTCCGGATGAATCTTTTGACATCGTCTGGGGCATGGAATCGTTCCACCTGATGGACGACAAGGCGAGGGTGTTCGCCGAATGTTATCGCGTCCTTAAGCGGGGCGGCCAGTTGTTGCTTTGCGACAACATGGCGGGAAACCACAGGCTTTCCGATGCGGAGGCCGTTGCCCACTACAAAGAACTCCGTCTATTGGAAAGGGTTTTTGGAAAAACCCGGACCGAAACCCTTGCTGGCTATGAATCCGCCGCCAGGGCCGCCGGGTTCAAGGACATCGTTTCCCGGGACATCAATGAACAGACGATGCCGCCGACGATCAAATATTTCCGGAACAAGGTTAAATCGCAATATCAGGAACTGGTGGACCTTTCATCGAAACAGTACATCAACGATTTCCTGGGCATGTGCGACACTTGGGAACACTTTAACCGTCTGGGTGTCATGTCCTACGGTTTGCTCAGGGGAACCAAACCCGCCGCGTAACGCGCCCGGTTGCGGGCTTGACTTGGACTGCGATGCCACCCAATTTTGACAAATCTGATTTCAACACCGATGTCGAACACAAATAAAAGCATGGATAAAACTGAATTCTATCAACGACTGGCAGCAATCCTCGACATCGAGGAAGTGAAGCCGGAAAACGTCCTGAAGGACTATGACCAGTGGGACTCTCTGGCCATCCTTTCGGTCCTGGCCCTGGCCGATTCCCAATATGGCGTCACCATCCGCGCCGATGAGATCCGGCAGGTCGTAACCGCCGCAGATCTGGCGACCCTGATTGAAGCGAAGCGAAAATAACAGGATCGCGCCGGTCCACGACACGTTCACGTTCATCACGGATGAAAGCATCGGTGCGGAACTGGCATTTTGCCCGTTGGCCGGAGGATCTTCCCCATGAAAAGCATTTTTAAAAACAGGAAAATCAGCGCCATCGTCTCGGTAGTGCCGAAGGAGGAGTATCGTTTCGACGATGAATACCCCATCTTCAAACTCACCGCGGACAAGGCGAGGCGGTTCAAGAAGATGATGAGCCTGGACCGGCACCGCATCGCTCCGCCCAACGTCTGCTCCTCCGACCTGTGCCAGTACGGGCTGCAACACCTGTTGAACGAAGGAACGCTGAAGAAGGAGGAAATCGGCGCCCTGATATTTGTCTCGCAGACGCCGGATTACATCATGCCGCCCACCAGCAATGTGATCCAGGGCAAACTGGGTCTGGGCCGCGAAATGATCTGTCTCGACATCAATCAAGGTTGCTCGGGTTTTTTGCTCGGCCTGATCCAGGCCTTCGTGCTCCTGGAAATCGCGGCACTGCCCAAGGTGGTCCTGTTGAACGGCGACACCTGCAGCAAGCAGACCGACAAGTGCAACCGCATCTCCTATCCCCTGACCGGTGATGCGGGTTCGGTCACCGTCATTGAGCGCTGTGAAGCGGAGAACCCCATTTACATGGACGTGAAGAATGACGGCTCGCGTCACAAGGCGATCATGATCCCCGCCGGCGGCTATCGCACACCCTCCACGCCGGAGACCTTGAAGTTGCGGGAGGTGGAGGAAGGCGTGGTCCGAAACCAGGAACACGTCCACATGGATGGCGCCGCCATTTTCAGCTTCACCATGGAAGATGTTCCGCCGCAAATAGACGAGATCCTCGCGTTTTCCGGCGACACGCGTGAATCCATCGAGCATTTCCTGTTTCATCAGCCCAACCCGTTCATTCTGAAACAAATGGCGGACAAGATGAAAATCCCGCCGGAGAAACTGCCGAACAATGTCGTCAGCCTCTACGGCAATTGCAGTTCGGCGACCATTCCGCTGAACATCGCCTTGAATTGCAGCGAACCGTTGTTGCGGGGCAGCCGGCGCGTCTGCCTCTCCGGATTCGGCGTCGGGCTGAGTTGGATTTCGATGGTCATGAACCTCGGGCCGTTGGATGTCTGCAAGATTGTGGATTACGAATCAACCTGACCGGTCGCATGGGGGAAACCTACACACTGATCACCGGCGCCGCCTCCGGCTTCGGCCGGAGCATTGCCCAGAAGCTGGCCCCGTCCCGGAAGCTCGTTCTGGCCGACATCAATGCGGAGAAGCTTGAGACTGTGCGGAAGACTTGTGCCGCCCCGGAACGTCATCTGGTGTGGGCGCGCGATTTGAGCCGGTTGGAGGGAATTGACGAGGAACTGGCATCCTTTCTGGCCGCAAAGAACATTCAAATTGACCACTTTGTTCATTCGGCCGGCATCTTTGGAATTCAATTTGTGCGGGCGAACGAAATGGCCTTTGTAAACCGGTTGTTCAACATCAATGTGTTTTCGGCCATGCAAATCATCCGGCCGCTGGCCCAGAAAAGGGTGAACCAGGGGGCGTTGCGAAGCATTACTTTCATCTCCGCCATCGGCAGCCGGATCGGCGGCAAGGGTTATTATGTTTATTCCGCAAGCAAGGGCGCAGTGAATGCCATGTCGCTTTCCCTGGCCGTGGAACTTGCCCCCGGCGTCCGGGTGAACGCCGTTCTGCCCGGCACCATCGAAACCGAGATGAGCAGGGATTATTTTGCCGACCCGGACTTCGTGGCGTCCATCCAGGCCATCCATCCCCTGGGTTTGGGGCGGGCGGAGGATGTGGCCGACGCGGTGGAATTCCTGTCCTCCGACCGGGCGCGTTGGATTACCGGGCAGGAACTGGTTGTGGATGGCGGCCGCTTTGCGAGCAAAACGCCTTCATTGAAAGGAATAAACTGACCAAGACGCATGGGCGAAACTTACACATTGATCACCGGCGCTTCATCTGGTTTCGGCCGGAGCATCGCGCAGAAGCTGGCTCCGTCCCGGAGGCTGATCCTGACCGGGCGGAACGCGGAGAAACTGGAAGCCGTGCGCAAGACCCTTGTAACCCCGGAACGCCATCTTTTATGGGTGCGCGATTTGAGCACGGTGGACCGGCTCGGTGAGGAACTGGCCTCCTTCCTGACCGGAAAGGATATTCGCGTCGAACATTTTATTCACTCGGCCGGGTTCACCGGCATTCAATTTGCCCGCGCGGTGGAGATGGCGTTTGTCATCCGGGTATTCAACGTGAATGTGTTTTCTGCCATGGAAATCATCCGGCCCCTGACCCAAAAAAAGGTGAACCAGGGGACGCTGCGAAGCATCACCTTCATCTCCAGCATTGCGACCCGCGTCGGAGCGAGCGGTTATTTTGTCTATGCAGCCAGCAAAGGCGCGGTGAATTCCATGTCGCTTTCGCTGGCCGTGGAACTCGCGCCAGCCGTTCGCGTGAACGCAGTTCTGCCGGGGATTATCGAAACACAAATGACTCAGGAGTATTTCACCAATGCCGACTTCATGGCGTTTTACCCCTTGGGCTTCGGGCGCCCGGAAGACGTGGCTGATGCCGTGGAATTCCTGTCCTCCGACCGGGCCCGCTGGATCACGGGACAGGAGATTGTCGTGGATGGCGGCCGGTCGGTCTTCTCTCCCGTTCCCAGTGAGATCAGCGCGAAGCAGGCGGAATTAATTTCAAAGACAACCGATCACGGGTGCCGTGGTCAAACCCGTTCGTGAACCTTGTTTTTTCGTCGAAAGCCTTGAAGAACTGTCGTCCGGCTCTGGAAGAGTTGATGTTCTTCAATCCCCGCCAGTTCCGGGCACGGGAGGGGATCGTCAATTCGCTCGAAAAGTTCGGCTATCCACAGCTTGAGGAGACCGCCGACGGCTTGTCCGTCCGGGTCGGAGATTGCGAGGCACAGACCCTTTTTGCCTTCGACCCGAAACAGCACTCCGGCAATCCGGTGGGCGTGGTGGTTTTCCTCCGCACGTCCCCCGCTGAAGTCGCCATCATGCACCTGGCGGTGCATCCGGATTACTCCCTGCAGGGCGAACACGCGGGGACCGGTTTGGGAGTCGTTTTGGTGGAAAAGGTGAAGGAAATTGCCGCGCGCATCGTCGGAATTGAACGTGTGATTTTTTTCTACCGGCGCGAGGTGGTTATGCGATTATAATGCTTATTGCATGCCCGGATTATTTTTTCCGGTTGTCTTGGGCCGCGACCGGCCGGACATCATAAAAACAGCAACACTAAAAACAATCTATGAAACATTCATATCAAGCCGAGGGCTACGGGATACGCCTGCGCCCGGTGCGCCTGGACGATGCCGCCTTCATTGTGTGGCTTCGGAACTTGGATTATGTGAAGGGAAACGTGGGCGATTCGGCTACGAATTCTGCGGATCAGGAGGCTTGGCTCAGGAATTATTTTGAGCGGGAGGGCGATTACTATTTCATTGTCGAAACATCAGGCGGAATCCCCCTGGGCACACATGGCATTTACGATGTGAAGGGGAGCAGCGCCGAGCAAGGACGGCAAATTATCCGTCCGGAGGTGATGGCGTGGGTACCGACGACAATATTGGCGACGGACCTGGCTTTCGGCAGCCTGGGATTGAACGAATTGAGAAGCACTTCCGTGTCAACCAACCGCGCGGTCCTTTCCCTTCACCGTAAGTCCGGATGTAAAGAACTCGGAATCAAGCGTTCAGCCCAGATCATTGGCGGCAGTCCTGTGGATTTGGTCCAATATATTTTCATGAGGGAAGATTGGTCCAATGTCCGTGATCGTTTGTTGCCTTTGGCCCAGGTGGCGGGAAAGCAGGTGCTCGATTGGAACAACACGCAATCAGGCAAGCGCCAGCCCTGGGAAGAAACTAAAAATTAACCGGCCATTGGACCCGGTTTCCGGGCTGATGGTATTTAACGTTTCCAATGCTAATTTTGCTAAATTCCGGCCGGCGCCAAGGGCAAAAAGTTGCAGGCAACCAGGGAAACGACTATTTATGACGGTCTGAGAATGCGGCATTCGTTACATGCGGAAGGCTTCGGTGTGCGTCTGCGCCCGGTTGAGATGGCGGATGCGGCGTTCATTGTCTGGCTGCGCAATCAAGATTATGTCAAAGGCCGGGTTGGCGATTCCGCGTCCGATGCCGCCAGCCAGCAGAAGTGGCTGGAGACTTACGTTCAACGTGAAGGTGATTACTATTTTATCCTCGAAACGCTCGGCGGTTCCCCGTTGGGAACGAATGCGCTGTACGAAATATCCGCTCCAAATGCCGAATGGGGGCGCTATATTGTACGTCCGGAAGTCCAGGCCGCCCTGCCCAGTGCAATTCTGATCTTTGATCTGGCTTTTGAAAAACTGGATTTGCGTGAACTGCTGGCGCGGTGCGTGTCAACCAACCTCACGGTGCATTCCCTCGTCAAAAAATGCGGGTTCCGTCAGACGGAGACGAAATATGCGAGCCAAGTCATCGGCGGCCAGCCGGTTGACATGATCCACTTTGTCTTAAAAGCCGGGGATTGGCCCGGATGCCGCAGGCGTTTGCTGCCTTTGGCGGAGTTTGGCGAAACACAAATCAAGGAATGGGAGAAACACCCCCATGAACCCAAGACCACAGACGGTGTCACACACTAACCAACCCGGATTATTTATGGATTTGAAACAATGCCAGATAGTCGATCTGCCCAAAATCACAGATCCGCGCGGCAACCTGACCTTTATCGAGGGGGGAAGACATGTCCCCTTTCAAATCCAGCGGGTGTATTACCTGTATGACACGCCGGGCGGAGCGGAACGGGGCGGCCATGCGCACAAAGAACTGCATCAATTAATTGTCGCCATGTCGGGCAGTTTTGACGTCATTCTCAATGACGGCAGGGAGAAGAAACGATTCCATCTGAATCGTTCCTATTACGGATTGTACGTGTGCCCCATGATTTGGCGTGAACTGGACAACTTTTCGTCCGGTTCGGTGTGCATGGTGCTGGCTTCCAATTTTTACGATGAATCTGATTATTACCGGGATTTTCAGAAGTTTCTCAAGGCCTTGTGACAGACTTTGTGAACAAGTGGTTGTTTGAATGGAAAACACCGGCACCAGATGTTTTGAGACGGCAGATCACGGACATCGGCCATTGATGGCTCTGACATGATACAAATCGTCCTCTATCTTGCCTACGTTGTAGCACTTCTGCTCTGTTCGGCTCAGTTGGTCGAAGGAGGCTTGTGCCGGCTCGGTATTCTTCCGCGCCTGGCTACCGGTGATCAGGGCATCATGGGAAATTTTGCGGACTCGTTGCTCCTCGGACTGATATTCGTAACCACGTTCGTCTCCATCATCTCTCTCGTTCAACCAATCACGGGTGGCGTCCAAGTGGTCCTGAGTGTCATCATTTTCGTCTGCGGCGGTCGGTCAGCAATCCAGGCTTTCCGACAATCCTGTCGCGCTGTTGCGCCTTTTCATTACCGTCCGCTCCTCCTCCTGCTGGCATTGTACCTGATCTGGGCCGTCATTGTGGCCAGTGGCGCCGTGCAACTTTATGACACGGGCACTTATCATGTTCAGGCGGTTCGCTGGCTCAAGGAGTACGCAGCTGTCCCGGGTCTGGCAAATCTGTTCGGACAACTCGGTTACAACTCCGCCTGGCATGTCTTCTGCAGCCTCCTGGACCACGGACCGTTTAGCCACGGCAGATCCTATCACGTCGCCGGCCTCCTGGTGTTCGTTTATTTCCTGGCGTTCTGCCTCGAAGGCTGTCAACGGCTCGCTGCCGGTCATTGTTCCTTCTCAACCTTTCTGCGGTTTTTTGGCTTTATTGCCATCACGTATTACTACCGTGACTTCATCGCCTCTTTAGGGACCGACATGATTGCGGCAGTCCTCGCCCATTATGCGGTGGTGCGCACCATCGAAGTCATGGAAGACTCATCGACCGCTGACCGTTCCCTTGAACATCAACGCACGCTGGCATTCGTAACCGTGGTGACCGTTTTTGCCGTAACTGCCAAGTTGAGTGCGCTTCCCTGCCTTTTGTTTCCCTGCTTGATCTGGCTTCGCTGTCGAAGGGAAAGGATACGCCTGGTCTGGTTGTGCTTGCCCATGGCCGTTTGCCTCGCCTTGCCGTTTGTCGCCCGAAATTACGTTCTCACCGGTTATGTGTTGTATCCCCAGACCCAGTTGGACCTGTTTCAATGTGACTGGAAAGTTCCGGCTGACGATGTCCGGGTGAGGAAATGCGGCATCAGCGAATATGCCATCGGCCGCGACAAGGACCTCAATCTGACCAGCATGGGAGTGGGCGCAAAGGTACACGCCTGGTTCGTTTCCTGGGGCGGTGAGCGGTCCGTTCAATGGCTCCTGGCTTGGGCCGTTACCGGCCTGGGAAGTTGTTTGCCGATTCTGTGGAATCGCCCAAAAGGATCTTGGTGGGAGTGGTTGGGTCGTTGGAGTGTGTTTGGTGTCATTCTGGCGGGAGTGATGTTTTGTGTGGTCATTGCTCCAGAACCACGGTTCCTTGGTGTTTGGGGTCTAGCCTTGGGATATTTCCCGATGGCGTGGCTGGCCAATTCATTGGCAAACCGTTTCATGCCCAACAAGGCGCTCTGTTCCTCAGTGACAGTTGCAATCCTCTTCGCTTTTGGATTGTTCCTCTGTACATCGGGCCTGCTGAGAAGGATCATCCTGACAATCGCGCATCACCCTCAGCCGCCGGCGGCATCTTCTTCGATTCCCGTGGATGACGGGCCGGCAACCGGATCCGGAGGCTTTGTGGGTCTGCTATGGACGTTGCGCGACCTGCCGGAAATCGCCTTGATCAAGGAGCAGAGCACCAATGGCGTGGTGGTAAACCTTCCTGCGGAATCGAACAAACTGTGGAACGCACCGTTGCCCGCTACTCAGCGCTTGCAGCCCTGGCTCCAAATGAGAGGCACAAATCTCCAGGACGGTTTCCGGGTGACACACAAATCAGACTGGGTTTGCCTCTTGCCGGGCCATTGTCATCAGCCCGCCCCGCAACCATGATCGTTGCCGCCCGTTTTATGAAAATACCATTTCTGGAGCTAAAACCCACCTACGACGAGCTTCGTGACGAGCTGGATTCGGCATACCACCGGGTCATGGATTCCGGCTGGTATTTACTGGGCAACGAAATTGAATCGTTTGAAGCCGGATTCGCCAAATATTGCGAGGCCAAGCATTGCGTCGCCGTTGGCAATGGTCTGGACGCACTGCATCTGACCCTCCGGGCGTATGACATCGGCGCCGGTGACGAAGTGATTGTTCCGACCAACACATTCATCGCCACCTGGCTGGCCATCTCGTATGCTGGCGCCACACCGGTGCCGGTCGAGCCTGATCCGAAAACATTCAATCTTGACCCGGGCCGGATTCAAGCAGCCCTCACGCGGCAGACCAAGGCCATCATGCCGGTGCATCTTTACGGCCAGCCGGCGGACATGGATCCGATTATGAGCATCGCCCGCAAACACGGGTTGAAGGTCATCGAGGACAACGCCCAGGCACAGGGCGCCCGATACAAGGGCCGGCGAACCGGTTCGCTCGGCCATGCGGCCGGTCATAGTTTTTATCCCGGCAAAAATCTCGGCGCCTTCAGCGATGCCGGGGCGGTCACCACCAACGATGGAGATCTGGCCGGCAGAATTCGCACGTTGCGAAATTACGGATCGAAGAAAAAATATTACAACGATGTGAAAGGCTTCAACTCGCGTCTGGATGAACTCCAAGCCGCCTTTCTGCGCGTCAAATTGAAGAAGCTGGATGAGTGGAACGACCGTCGCCGGAGCGTGGCGGCGCTTTATTTGACTGAATTGCGCAGCGCCGCGAATCTTGCACTGCCGTTCGTGCCTGAATGGGCGGAACCGGTCTGGCATCTTTTTGTGGTGCGCCATCCAAAACGGGATGCCTTGCAACAAAAACTTGCGGCGGCGGATATTGGCACATTGATCCACTATCCCGTGCCAGTGCATTTGTCCGGAGCTTATTCAGATGGCAAATGGTTACGGGGCAGTTTCCCCATGGCAGAAGAATTATCCGACACAGTTTTGAGCCTGCCGATGGGACCGCACCTGGCGAAGGAGCAGACCCGGTTTGTTGCTGCAGAAGTGTTTGACGCCAGCAAAACGCTTTAACCGGTCCCGCGACAATTTTACAAGGCAGAAAAAATGGGTAAAACGTACGGGCAAATTCTCAAGTCCTCGGCGCTGATTGGCGGCTCCTCGGCGGTGAATGTTTGTTTTCGCATTGTGCGCACAAAAGCCATGGCTCTGATTCTGGGGCCGACGGGGTTTGGATTGCTGGGTCTTTACGATTCGATTGCCGAATTGACGCGGAGCCTGGCCGGGATGGGGGTGAAAACCAGCGGGGTGCGCCAGATTGCCGAAGCCGTTGGGGCCGGTGACACTCAATGCATTGCCCGCACGGTAACTACTCTCCGGCGGGTGGCTTTTTGCTCCGGGGGGCTGGGCGCCTTGTTGCTGATGATTCTGTGCAAGCCGGTTTCGCGTCTGACTTTTGGAGACGACAAACATGCCGTGGCTGTTGCCCTCCTGGCCCTGGCGGTATTTTTCAGCGACGTTTCCGACGGGCAGGCGGCGCTGGTCCAGGGCATGCGCCGGATTTCCGACCTGGCGCGGATGAGCATATGGGGGGCGTTTTATGGAATGGTGCTCAGCATCCCCATCGTTTACTTTTTAGGCGAACGCGGTGTCGTGCCATCCCTCGTATGTGTGGCGGCGATGGGCATTCTGACATCGTGGTGGTATGCGCGAAAGATCAAGGTTGAAAGAGTTGCAACCAGTCTGCGTGAAGTCATTGCCGAAACTTCCGCCTTGTTGAAACTGGGGCTTGTCTTCATGGCCAGTGGGCTTATGGCCATGGGTTCGTTCTATCTGGTGCGGGTTATCGTGTTGCGAAAACTTGATATTGAGGCCGTTGGTTTTTATTCGGCGGCCTGGGGATTTGGCGGCTTGTACGTGGGGTTCATTCTTCAGGCCATGGGCGCCGACTTTTATCCGCGGTTGACCGCGGTGGCCAAAGACAATGCCGAGTGCAACCGCCTGGTCAATGAGCAGGCCGAAGTGGGTCTGTTGATTGCGGGGCCGGGGCTTCTGGCCACCCTGACTTTTGCGCCGCTGGTCATCCAATTGTTTTATTCGGACAAATTCGGGCCTGCGGTTGAAATTCTGCGCTGGATTTGTCTGGGCATGATGCTTCGTGTCACCAGCTGGCCCATGGGTTTCATGCTGATTGCCAAAGGCAAGGGAACCCTCTTTTTCTGGAGTGAATTGGCGAGCAATCTGGTCTATTTGGGGCTGGTTTGGCTGGGGGTGGTGACGTATGGGCTGAAGGGCACAGGCCTGGCGTTCTTTGGTTCGTATGTGGTCTACTGGCTTGGCATCTATCTGATTGTCCGCCGGTTAAGCGGATTTCGCTGGTCAACAACCAACTTGCGGCTGGCCGCAATCTTTTTGCCCGGAATTGCGGCGGTGTTTGTCGGTTGGTATTTCCTTTCTCATATCGCCGCCGCGATTTTGGGAGTGACGCTCACGCTGCTGACCGGTATTTATTCGTTGAGAACTCTTTGCGCGTTGGTTCCCTTGGAACGATTTCCCAAACTCGCTCAAAAAATAATTTTGTTTTTCCGGTTGGCGCCTCCCAACCCGAACAGTTGAGACGCCGTTTTATTCAATTTCGAGAGAAAAAAACAAATCCATCAAAAAAAGGAATACATCCATGAAGATAGCAGTCATCGGGCTGGGTTACGTCGGGCTTCCCTTGTCGCTTCAATTCGCACGCTCGGGAGTCACGGTTCTGGGTCTGGACATTGACCCGGCCAAGGTCGAGGCCCTGAACGCCGGCCGCAGTTACATCAAACATATTTCCGCCGAAGCCATTGCCGCGGCGGTGAAGGCCAAAAGCTTTTTCGCCTCCGCCGACTTCAGCCGCATATCGGCGGTCGAGGCGGTCATCATTTGCGTGCCCACGCCGCTCAACAAGAACCGCGAACCGGACATTTCGTTCATTCTCGACACCGGCAAAGCCCTCGCGCCGCACTTGAAAAAGGGGATGCTGGTGGTGCTGGAATCCACGACTTATCCGGGCACGACGGACGAGGATTTGCGCGAAGTGCTAGAAGCGGGATCGAAGCTGAAGGCTGGGACGGACTTTCATCTGGCTTTTTCCCCGGAGCGGGAAGACCCCGGCAACGCCCAGAGCAAGGTGGAAATCATTCCCAAGGTGATTGGCGGTTACACGCCGGCCTGTCTGGAGCGCGCCAAGGCGCTTTATGGCCGCGCCATCAAAACCATTGTGCCGGTGTCTTCCTGCCGTGCCGCCGAAGCCACCAAGCTGCTCGAAAACATTTTCCGCAGCGTGAACATTGCGCTGGTTAATGAACTGAAACTTGTTTATGGCGCGATGGACATTGATGTTTGGGAAGTCATCCGAGCGGCAAAGACAAAACCCTTCGGCTTCATGGCCTTTTATCCCGGACCTGGTTTGGGCGGGCATTGCATTCCCATTGACCCGTTTTATCTCACTTGGAAGGCCCGCGAATTCGGCCAGCACACTCGTTTCATCGAGCTGGCCGGCGAAATCAACACCGCCATGCCGGTGTACGTGGTGAACCGAACCGCTGAGGCCCTCAATGAATCGCGGAAACCCATGAAAGGAAGCCGCGTGTTGGTGCTGGGCCTGGCTTACAAACCGAACGTGGATGATGACCGTGAATCGCCAAGTTACATCCTGCTGGATCTTCTTAAAGCCCGCGGCGCGGAGGCAGCCTATTACGATCCTTATGTGCCGGTCATCCGCCCAACCCGCGAGCATTCACATTGGACAGGCACCCGTTCCGTAAGCTGGAATCGTGAAACGGTGCAAAATTTTGATGCGGTCATCATCGCCACCAACCACGAAGCCATCGACTACAAAAAACTGGCGGATTGGTCGGCGTGCATTGTGGACACCCGCAATGCGATGGCGGGGGTGAAGGTGAAACCCCGCCAGGTTTGGAAGGCATAGCCGGCCGTTAAATAACGTCTTCTTTCATCGCAGCCGCCCCGTCTTCCGCGGGAGTACTGCGGAGGGCGGAGGTGACGAGGTCCAAATTTCCCTGGATACCATCCTTCGTTTAGAGCCTCCTCGCGGCGGCTGCCGCTTCTTCAACAAACTGCCAGGCAGTCACAAAACGGGAAGTCGGGTTTCATCATGATCTTATTGCTGGGATCAAGCGGTTACGTGGGTCAGGCCTTTGCGACCGAGTTGCGCAGGCGTGGACACAGTTTTATTCCACTCGCGCGCAAGGCGATCAATTACGCGGATTTCACCCTTTTGTTTGATTATGTGCGGAAAGTAAAGCCGGAGTTCATCATTAATGCGGCCGGATCCCGGGGCAAGCCGAATGTAGATGCCTGTGAACTGGCTCGCGAAGAAACTTTGTTTGCCAACACCCTGCTTCCCCAGACCGTTGCCCGCGTTTGCTCAATGACCGGCACTCTCTGGGGTCATGTCTCTTCCGGTTGCATTTATCGCGGCGCAAAGTTGATTCTCAGTGGAAACACCCAGAACGTGGAGGGGGCGGAACTGCGGCGATTGTTTGCGGAGCACCCGGAAAGAATTTGCGGCTATACTGAATGGGACGAACCCAACTTTGCCTTCCGCCATCCACCCTGCAATTTTTACAGCGGAACCAAGGCGCTGGCGGAAGAGGCCATTCGCGGGCCGGGCCGGGTTTATATCTGGCGTCCGGGAATGCCATTCAACGAACGGAGCGAGCCGGGAAACTTGCTCTGGAGATTGCAAAATTACGCCAGGGTTTACGACGGTGTGAACTCGATCTCGCACCTCGAAGACTTTGTCCGGGCCTGTCTGGACCTCTGGGAAATGCAGGCGCCAGTTGGAATTTATAATCTCACCAATCCCGGCGCGGTGGCGACCCGGCAGGTCATCGAAATGATTCAGCGGATTCTCAAACCGAACCGCCGTTTTGAATTTTGGAAGGATGACGAGGAGTTTTATCTTCGCGGCGCCAGGGCGCTGCGTTCCAATTGTGTTCTGGATGTTTCAAAATTGCTGGCCACTGGCGTGAGAATCCGGCCCGTGGAAAAGGCTTTGGAAGATTCGCTGCGACATTGGACCGTATCGGTCGGCGAATTGGTGCATCATTAAACCTTTCCTTGTCCTCCATTTGGAATATAAAACAGCCGGAGCAACGCTTGATCATGAAATCCAAAAAAAACGTTCTTTCGCATTTCAATGACAAAAATGGCCGTGCGCTGATTAAAGCGTTGCTGCTTGGCCTGTTCGCGTTGAATCGCAATGTAAAAGCCCAGGACGTATTGGTGCCGTTGCCGCAATCGCCCGACCAAACCCCATCCGCTTTGCAAGCATATCAGGCCAGTGAAATGGACGTGTTTGCCGCCAATAAAACTCAAACGGAGTCACAGCCATTCCAATGGGAAGCGCTGACCTTGCGGCCCCATCCTTTCTACCAGTTTCTTTACGGAGACGGGATTCAGGCTCGCACCAATCAACTGGTTAGCACCACCATTCAACAAATCTCACCCGGTGCCCTCCTGGAGATGGGCAGTCATTGGACCTTGGATTACTCGCCCGTGTGGACGGTCTATTCAAACAACAAGCTCCAAAACACCTTTGGGCAGACGTTCAAGCTGATGGGGGGAACTGCGTATAACGACTGGGTTTTCGGAATCTCACAAGGCTACACCGACTCATCTTCACCATCGGTTGAAACGGCCACCCAAACCCGCCAGCAAGCCTACAACACCGTTGTCAACGCCGCCTACACCATGAACAGCAAAATGTCGCTGGACTTGGCGGTAAATCAGAACTTCGTTTCCGCCGATCAATTTTCAAGCTACCAGGAATGGTCAACACTGGACTGGTTGAATTATCAATTCTGGCCGCGATTGAACGCCGCTGTTGGCGTGGGCGGTGGTTATGATAATGAGGATGCCAGCCCCGACATGGCCTTTGAACAACTCCAGGGCCGGGTCAATTGGCGTGCGACCGACAAGATCAGTTTTCAACTCCATGGCGGCGTGGAAGACCGGCAGTTTTTGAGCGGGGGCGCCAGTGACCTCATCAATCCGGTTTTTGACGCCACAATTCAATACCAGCCCTTTGAACAAACGAAAATTTCTCTGACCGGCGAGCGGGTTGTGTCAGCTTCCTATCTGCAAAGCAGCCAGGTCACTGAAAATACCGGTGTCAGTGCGGACCTGAACCAAGGGCTGGTAAAAAAGCTTTTCCTGGATTTGAGCGGCGGCTACCAGGCGGTGAAATATATTTCCTCGAATATTTCCCCGAGCTCTTCCGTTGCCAGCCGCAAGGACGACTACGACTATCTCAATGCGCAATTGAGTTGTGCTTTTCTCAAACGCGGCACCATCGCGGTGTTTTACCAAATCAGCCGGGATGACTCTTCCCAGGCGGGTTACAGCTTTACCAGCCACCAGGTCGGATTCTCAATCGGATACCGCTACTAACGTCCGGTCCCCAAAGCACACCGCCCCGCGCGAATCTCAGAACCAGGAGAATCTTTCCGGTACAATGACGATGTCGCCGGGTTTCAGGTAGAACGACTCGCTCGATTTCCCGTCCACGACCCGCTTCAGGTTCACGATGTAATTCCGGGTGCTGCTTCCTTCGTGCCGGATTATCGTCACCCCCTTCAGGTTGGCCTTCGTGTTGTCATATCCCCCTGCCTCCATTACCGCTTCCAGGGCCGTAATCGGATGATCGGACATGACCTTTCCCGGGCGGAGCACTGACCCGCTGACATAGACCGGGAAGGAAGAACTCTGCACTTCCACCATTACTTCCTTCGACAACAACTGCGTCGAGTACAGGTCAACCAAATCCTTTTCCAGTTCCGCCGGCGTCTTTCCCACCGCCTTCACTTCGCCGATCAAAGGCATCGAAATCATCCCGTCCCGCCGGATCGGCTGCGTCGTGTTCAGGTTCGCATTGGCCGGGAAGGAAATTTTCAGCACGTCACCCTCCCGCAGGCTGATGATTTCCGTGGCATTGGTGTTTTGCCGGGTGGCCGGGGGCAGGGGAGTTTGCGTCTGGCAACCGGTGGCCAGGGCCAGCAGCACAAGCGCCGGGACAAGCTGCTTCAGCCGGCGAACAAAACGATCACTATCTCCAACAATTTTGGTGATGAATATTTTTGTCATAGTCAATCCCCTCGGTTCAGAGGGATGCACCCTTTTTGAACAGGAAAACCCGGCCGCGTCAAGCCCAACTTGCCCTTTCCAGCCGCAACCGGACCCGTCCCCGTTCGGTTTCCCCGCCTTGGGTATCCCTGTGGTACAACCGGTATGCCAATCTTTCTAGCAGCCTGTCGGGCTTGACGCAAAGAACGAATGGAGCGTGACAATGGCGGTGGCGGGATGCCAAGGAACGGAAGTTTTCGGCAATGCTTTTCAAAAAACGACACTCACCCCGGCCAACCCG
>Ga0224557_1000258_pt1 | contig 59597 bp, 52 predicted proteins | sample 714S31014metaG_FD_180677 | JGI IMG/M metagenome (GOLD analysis project Ga0224557, IMG submission 180677) | Peat soil microbial communities from Stordalen Mire, Sweden - 717 S3 10-14 | ecosystem: Environmental > Terrestrial > Soil > Wetlands > Peat | place: Sweden: Norrbotten County, Stordalen...
CAGCCCTCGGGGATGCCGTCGGAGGATCAGCCCGCCGGGATGCCGTCGGAGTGATCGAACGGCCGGCGGTGTGGAAGGTGTCGGGTGGTGGAGAAGGTGTGGGTCGGCTCCGGCGCCCGTCCAGCCGTGGGCGCTGTCCCAGCTTGTTCGGTAGTCACTGCGGGCGCAATTTACAACACCAGTCACAGAAGGCTGACGAGAAGCATTTAGCTCTTAACAATTCCGGCGCATCAGCCGTTTCTGGTTGATGCGCCGGAAGATGGTTGCCAGAACCCAGGAAGCGGCATGCGCGGCGCGGGCGGACGCGGCCGGGCCGTTCCAAACTGAGTATTTATTCAATGAATCCGCTGGACCTGATCCGCCCGGCGCCGTCTCCGCGGCCCGCCCGCACCTCGTGCTGTCTCACCAGCCCGCCTCGCCCCACCTGAATCATGGTTCCGTGATCTTGCCGGGGTTCGGCGCATCATGGAGCGCTGGCGCACCGCGAACCACACCAGCATCATCGCGAGACCAGGCCATCGCGCGCGGCTAGACGGCGAATGGCCTGATCGTCCCCTCGGCCGGGCGCGGGATGATCGTCACCGCATGCACTGGCGTTGTCGGCTACACTTCGTACGCGCATTGCACGTTCAGACGAGGAGAGCATCGTGCCCGAGGTAAAGATCGCCGCCGAGACTCGTGACGAGTTCGGCAAGGGCGCTGCCCGCCGTATCCGACGCGAGGACCGGGTGCCCGCCGTGCTGTACGGGCACGGCACGGAGACCCGTCACCTGACCCTGCCCGGGCATGACCTGATGCGGGCACTGCGCACGCCGAACGTGCTGCTGCGCCTCGAGGGCCTGAAGAACGGCAGCGAGATCGCCCTGCCCAAGGCGGTGCAGCGGGATCCGATCAGGAACATCATCGAGCACGTCGACCTGATCCTGGTCCGCAGCGGCGAGAAGGTCACCATCGAGGTGCCGATCCGGGTGACGGGCGAAATCGCCCCAAGCGGCGGGGTGCTCAACCAGCAGCTCATCCAGATCTCGCTGGAGGCGGAGGCTACCCACATCCCGCAGGGCATCGAGGTGGACGTGGAGGGCTTGGAGCTGGGTCAGGCGATCTACGCCCATGACCTGAAGCTGCCCACCGGCGTCAGCCTGCAGGTCGAGCCGGACATCCTGGTCTTGCACGTGATCGCGCGGCAGACCGCCGAAGAGGCCGGGGAAGAGACCGCTGAGGAGACGCCGGAGGTGCCGGAGTCGGTTGGTGCGTCGGCGCCAGCCACCGAAGGGGAGTAGGCCGGCTGACCGGAGCACGCTGGATCGTCGCCGGTCTCGGAAATCCGGGGCCGGAGTACGCGGGCAACAGGCACAACGCAGGGCAGCTGGTGGCCGCCCTGCTCGCCGCCCGTGCGGGCGGCCCGGGAGCGCGCTTCAAGGCGCACAGGTCGGGCAACGCCATCGCCGAGGGACAGCTGGCCGAAGTCCCGGTCACGGTGGCCAAGCCGCGCTCGTACATGAACCTGTCCGGCGGTCCAGTCGCGGCGCTGCTTGCCTTCTATAAGATCCCGCCGGAACGGCTGGTGGTGATCCACGACGAGCTGGACATTCCGTTCGGCGCGCTGCGGGTGAAGCTCGGCGGCGGCGACAATGGCCACAACGGGCTTCGCTCCATTACCCAGTCACTCGGCACGCGCGACTATTATCGCGTCAGGTTCGGAATCGGCCGCCCGCCCGGCCGGATGGACGCCGCCGTCTACGTGCTGCGCGACTTCACGGCCGCCGAGCGCAAGGACCTGCCGCTGTTTACCGACCGCTGCGCCGATGCCACAGAAACCCTGATCGCCAAGGGCCTGGCCGCCGCTCAGAATACGTACCACACCGACTAGGCCGAGGAGAGGTCACGCTCGATGGCAGACGATGATCATGCGCTGGCCCGCGAGCTAGCCGCCGAAGCAGGGCGGCGGCTGCTCGACTTGCGGGCCCGCGGCGGCGAGCCGGACACGCTGCGCAAGGCGGGTGACCGGTTGTCGCACGAGTTCCTGGTCGCCGAGCTAGCCCGCCGCCGGCCTGGCGACGTCGTGCTGTCCGAGGAGGCCGCGGACGACCACGCGCGACTGGCGGCCAACCGGGTCTGGATCGTCGACCCGCTCGACGGGACCAGGGAATTCGGCGAACCTGGACGCACCGACTGGGCGGTCCACGTGGCCCTGTGGGAACGGTATGACGCGGCGGGGGACGGCGACCTCACCGCGGGCGCGGTCGCGCTGCCGGCCCAGGGTCACGTCCTGTCCACGGCCGGTGCTGTGCTGCCGACAGCCGTCCGTGAGCGGGATGACCAGCCGCTGCGGGTAGTGGTGAGCCGGACGCGAGCACCAGGGTTCGTTCGGGATATTTCAGACCTTATTGGTGTGGAACTAGTACCATTGGGGTCAGCTGGCGCCAAGGTGGCAGCTGTTGTCGGCGGGGAGGCCGACGCGTATATCCATGGGGGCGGATTTTATGAATGGGACACAGCGGCCCCGGTGGCGGTGGCCCGGGCCGCCGGATTCCACGCATCCCGGATCGACGGATCCGCGCTGGCCTATAACCAGGCCGACCTTTTGATGCCCGATATTCTGGTATGCAGCCCCGCGCTCGCGGGTTCGCTACTGCAAGCGATCAGGGAAGTCACGCATGCGTCCTGATTATCATCTGTCTCAGCTCGACGTCCTCGAGGCCGAGGCCATCCACATCATGCGCGAGGTCGGTGCCGAGTTTGAGCGGCCGGTGCTGTTGTTCTCCGGCGGCAAGGACTCCATCGTGATGCTGGCGCTCGCCGAGAAGGCGTTCTGGCCGGCCCGGATCCCGTTCCCCGTGATGCACGTGGACACCGGGCACAACTTCCCCGAGGTGATCGAGTTCCGCGATCGCCGGGTGGCCGAGCTCAGCGTCCGGCTGATCATCGCCTCGGTGCAGGAATCCATCGACGCGGGCCGGGTCGCCGAGGAGACCGGCAGGCATGCGAGCCGGAACCGGCTGCAGACGGTGACCCTGCTCGACGCGATCGAGGAGCACCGGTTCGACGCGCTGTTCGGCGGGGCGCGGCGGGACGAGGAGAAGGCCAGGGCCAAGGAGCGGGTGTTCTCGTTCCGGGACGAGTTCGGCCAGTGGGATCCCAAGAACCAGCGGCCGGAACTGTGGAACCTGTACAACACCCGGCTGCGCCGAGGCGAGCACATCCGGGTGTTCCCGCTGTCCAACTGGACCGAGCTCGACGTGTGGGACTACATCGAACGGGAGAAACTCGACATCCCGTCGATCTACTTCGCCCACCAGCGGCGGGTCTTCGAACGTGATGGACTGCTCCTGGCCGAGAACCCCTACCTGCCCAGGGGCGAGGACGAGACGCTGTTCGACGCCACCGTCCGGTACCGGACGGTGGGCGACATGACCTGCACGGGGGCCGTTTCCTCCACAGCCCTTACCGTGCCGGAGGTGATCTCCGAGGTGGCCGTGACCAGGATTACCGAACGAGGCCAGACCAGGGCCGACGACCGGGCCAGCGAGGCGGCGATGGAAGACCGCAAGCGCGAGGGGTACTTCTGATGGCGATGGACATCTTGCGGTTTGCGACCGCCGGATCGGTGGACGACGGCAAGTCCACGCTGATCGGCCGGCTGCTCTACGATTCCAAGTCGATCTTCGCCGATCAGCTCGAGGCGGTCGAGCGGACCAGCCGGGACCGGGGCGAGGACTACACGAACCTGGCCCTGCTCACCGACGGGCTGCGGGCCGAGCGCGAGCAGGGCATCACGATCGACGTCGCTTACCGGTACTTCGCGACGCCCCGGCGGAAATTCATCATCGCCGACACCCCGGGCCACACTCAGTACACCCGCAACATGGTCACCGGCGCGTCCACGGCCGACCTCGCGGTGGTGCTCGTCGACGCCCGCAACGGGCTCACCGAGCAGTCGCGGCGGCACGCGTTCCTGACCACCTTGCTGCGGGTGCCGCACATGGTGCTCGCGGTGAACAAGATGGACCTGGTCGATTACCAGGCCGAGGTGTTCGACCGTATCTGTGCCGAGTTCTCCGCCTTCGCGGCCCGGCTGGACATTGGCGACCTGACCTTCATCCCGATGTCCGCGCTGCACGGCGACAACGTGGTCGACCGGTCGGCCAACATGCCCTGGTACGACGGTCCGTCGCTGCTGCACCACCTGGAACACGTGCACATCGCGTCGGACCGGAACCTGATCGACGTGAGGTTCCCGGTCCAGTACGTTATCCGGCCGCACGCCGCCACCGACGCGGCGCTGCACGATTACCGTGGCTACGCGGGTCAGGTGGCCGGCGGCGTGCTCAAGCCGGGCGATGAGGTGATGCACCTGCCGTCCGGCTTCACCACCCACGTGCAGCGAATTGAGCAGAGTGGCCTCGAGGTGCCCGCGGCGTTCGCGCCGATGTCGGTGACGCTGCTGCTCGACGACGACGTGGATATTTCCCGCGGCGACATGATCTGCCGCCCGCACAACCGCCCGGCCGGGGCCCAGGACATCGAGGCGATGCTCTGCTGGATGTCGTCGGACGCGGTTCTGGCGCGGCGCAGCCGGCTCATCGTCAAGCACACCTCGCGCACGGTCAAGGCGATCGTCACCGACCTGCACTACCGGATCGACGTGAACAGCCTGCACCGCGACGAGTCCGCGACCCAGCTCGGCCTGAACGAGGTCGGCCGGGTCCGGCTCCGCCTCACCCAGCCCATCTTCTGCGACTCCTACGCCAGGAACCGCACCACCGGCGGCCTCATCTTGATCGACGAGACCACCAACGCCACCGTCGGCGCCGCCATGATCACCGAGGCCAGCTAGCCGGCCGGCGCAAGGGATCGTTCGTCAGCGCCTGGGTAGGGTCCGGGTCGGGCTTATCGACCTAACCGGGAGTACCTGTGAGCGCTGAGACTCCTTCCGACGGCGGCAGGAACACCAACCCGTTCGCCGACCTGACGGATTTCGCGGCGGTGCCGCGGATCACCGGCCTGCGGTTGTCCCCGGACGGGAGCTGGCTGGCGGCGACCGTGCAGACACTGAGCGCGGACCGGAAGAAGTACCTGACCAGCATCTGGCGCATCGATCCCCAGGGCGGCCCGTCCCGGCGGCTGACCAGATCCGCCGAGGGCGAGGGCAGCCCGCGCTTCCTGCCGGACGGGTCGCTGCTTTTCACCTCGAAGCGGCCCGATCCCGGTGCGGGCGCGGCGCGGCGGGCCTCCTCCGGCGGGAACGTCAGCTCGCTGTGGCTGCTTCCGGCGGCCGGAGGCGAGGCCAGGGTGGTCACCGCGCTGCCCGGCGGGGTCGCGGCCGCCGAGGTGGCCAGGGACAGCGGAGCCATCGTCGTCGCCTCGCCGGTGCTGCCTGCCGCCGACGGTCACAGCGCCGCGGCCGACGCCCGGCTGCGCCAGGAGCGGAACGACGCCGGCATCACCGCTATCTTGCACGAGTCCGCCCCGGTCAGGGCCTGGGATCACGACCTGGGACCGGACCAGGTGAGGCTGTTCGCCGTCGATCCGGATCACCTGCAGAGAACCGACATCGGCTGGGCCGGGGGCGACAAGGAGCCCGCGGTCGCGGACGCAGGCCAAGGCGACCGGGACGACGAAGACGCGTCCGAGTTCGTCGGCCCGCGTGACCTGACGCCCGAACCGGGGCGGGCCCTGGACGGGCAGACCTTCGAGCTGACGCCCGACGGCACGTCGGTGCTGACCGGGTGGTGGCGGTGGGACCCGGCCGGGGATTCGCACAGCGAGCTGGTCATGATCGACGTGGCCACTGGCAAGCGCCGGGTGCTGCTGTCGGCGCCCAACTTCCACTTCGGCGGCGCGCGCGTCTCACCTGACGGTCGGTACATCGTCTGCCTGCGTGAAACCAGCATCTCGGCCGAACGGCCGCCGGATTTCACCCTGGTCATGCTCGACACCGACGAGGAGGACACCGGCGGCTCGGGCGCAGCCGGTGAGTCGGGCCGTGACCTGCTGCCGGGCCTGGACCGGTGGCCGGAGGAGCCGGTTTGGTCACCCGATTCCCGCGCGGTTTACTTCGCCGCCGCCGACCGCGGCCGGCGGCCGGTGTTCCACGTTGACCTTTACACGGCTCACGTTACCCGGGTGACCAGTGACGACGGTGCCTATACCGAGCTGAACGTCGCCCCGGACGGCCGGTACCTGTACGCGCTGCGGGCGACGGTGGCCGGCCCGCCCACCCCGGTCCGGATCGACCTGCGGACCCAACGGGCCGGAGCCGAGCCGGCCGCGCTTGAGTGTCCCGCTGTCCCGCTCACCGTGCCCGGGCGGCTGGAGGAAGTTGAGGCCACGGCCGAGGACGGCCAGCTGATCAGGTCCTGGCTGGTGCTGCCGGACACCGCGTCGGCCAGCCACCAGGCGCCGTTGCTGCTCTGGGTCCACGGCGGCCCGATGAGCAGCTGGAATTCATGGTCGTGGCGGTGGAACCCGTGGCTGATGGCGGCCCGCGGCTACGCCGTGCTGATGCCCGACCCGGCGCTTTCCACCGGCTACGGCCAGGAGTTCATGGCCCGCGCGCACCCCGACTGGGCCGCCAGGCCGCAGGCCGACATCATGACCGCGACCGACGCCGCGACGGCCCGCCCGGACATCGACGCGGACCGGGTGGCCATCATGGGCGGGTCCTACGGCGGCTATATGGCGAACTGGATGGCCGGCCACACGGACCGGTTCAAGGCGATCGTGAGCCACGCCGGGGTGTGGATGCTCGACCAGATGGTCGGCACCACGGACCATCCGATGTTCTGGCGGCCGCAGTTCGGGGACCCGCTGACCCATCCGGACATATACGAGGCGAACTCACCCCACCGGCACGCTGACCAGATCCGCACGCCAATGCTGGTCATTCACGGTGACAAGGACTACCGGGTGCCGATCTCTGAGGCGCTGCGGCTCTGGTGGGACCTGTCCAGCCGTGGCGCGGAGGCGAAGTTTCTCTACTTCCCCGACGAGAACCACTGGATCATGAGCCCAGGCAACGCGCGCATCTGGTACGAGACCGTCTTCGCCTTCCTGGCCCAGCACGTCCTCGATCAGCCCTGGGAGCGCCCCGCCCTGCTGTGAGCACCATAGGGTTGGGCTATGTCTCGAGCTGACCTTGATAAGCGCCCTGCCGACGTCGCGGCGATGTTCGACGCCATCGCGGGGCGCTATGACCTGCTGAACGACATCCTGTCCGCGGGTCAGGTCAGGCTGTGGCGGCGCGCGGTCGCGCGGATCACCGGGGCCGGCCTGGGCGAGCGTGTGCTCGACCTGGCGGCGGGCACAGGGACGTCCTCGCTGACCTTCACCGCCACCGGAGCCGACGCCGTGGCCTGCGATTTTTCCCTGGGTATGCTCTCCGAAGGCCATCGGCGGCTGGGGCAGGACGCAGGGCGGGACGGCCGCGGGCGACTTGGCTTCGTGGCCGGCGACGCGCTCCGGCTGCCGTTCAGGGACGAGGCGTTCGACGCGGTGACGATCTCGTTCGGGTTGCGGAACGTGGCCAGCCCAGGCGCGGCCCTGGCGGAGATGCGTCGGGTGACCCGTCCGGGTGGCCGGCTGGTGGTGTGCGAGTTCAGCACGATCACGGTGGCTCCCGTCGATAGGCTTTACCGGGGTTACCTGCGGGGCGTCCTGCCCGCGATCGCCCGCCGCACCGCCCGCAACCCGGAAGCCTACGAGTACCTGGCGGAATCGATCACGGACTGGCCGGCTCAGCGCGAACTGGCCGGCCTGATCCGGGTGGCCGGCTGGTCGGCGGTACGGTGGCGGGACCTGAGCCTAGGCGTGGTCGCCGTGCACGTCGCCCGGCGTCGGTAACCCGGCACCGATGACCCGGCGGAAAGGCCGAACCGGCTGGGACTAAACTATTGGCAAAATATTTGTGAAGCGGTTCACAAGACATTCAGGATCTGACCAAGTGACCGAGCACGCTCCCCCGCAAACCCGCATCAGCACCGGACCCGCTGCCTCGCGACAGCCGCCCGCCGACGAGGCGGACGTCATCGTCGTGGGCGCCGGCCCGGCCGGCTCGACGACCGCCTTCTACCTGGCGCAGTCGGGGCTTAACGTGCTGCTGCTCGAGAAGTCCAGTTTCCCCAGGGAGAAGGTCTGCGGCGACGGCCTGACCCCGCGCGCGGTCAAGGCCCTGGTCGGCATGGGCATCAATGTCAGCGAGCAGGACGGCTGGGTGCGGAACAAGGGCCTGCGCGTCATCGGCGCGGGCCGGCGGCTGGAACTGCCCTGGCCCGAGCTGACCAGCTACCCCGGATACGGGCTGGTCAGGACCCGCCACGACCTGGACGAGTCGCTGGCCCGCCGGGCCCAGCAGGCAGGCGCCAAACTGCTCGAAGACGTCACCGTGACCGGCCCGGTCATCGACGAGCGCACCGGCCAGATCACCGGGGTCACGGCGCGAGCCGGCGGGGCCGGCGGGGCCGCCTCGGCGGGCGACGGCAGCGACGGCGAGCACGGGACCGAGCGGGCCTACACCGCCCGGGCGGTGGTGGCGGCCGACGGCAACTCCTCCCGGCTCTCGCTGGCGATGGGCCTGCGCAAACGCGACGACCGCCCGCTCGGTGTCGCGGTCAGGACGTACTACCGGTCCCCCCGGCACGACGACGACTACCTGGAGTCCTGGCTGGACCTATGGGACGGCGACCGGCTGCTGCCCGGGTACGGCTGGATCTTCGGGATGGGGGACGGGACGTCCAACGTCGGCCTGGGCCTGCTGAACACCAGCGCCGCGTTCGGCCACACCGACTACCAAGCCCTGTTGCGGCGGTGGCTGAAGGGCATGCCGGCCGAGTGGGGCTTTACCGAGGAGAACCGCACCCAGCCGATCCGGGGCGCGGCGCTGCCGATGGGCTTCAACCGGACCCCCCACTACCACCGGGGGCTGCTGCTGGCCGGCGACGCCGGCGGCATGGTGAACCCCTTCAACGGCGAGGGGATCGCGTACGCGATGGAGTCGGGCGAGATCCTAGCTCGCACCATCACCCAAGCGCTCGCGCGGACGCGCCGGACGGAGACCGAGCGGGTGCTCGCGGGGTATCCGCAGGCGCTCCGCGACGCCTATGGCGGCTACTACACGCTCGGCCGTGTTTTCGTGAAGGCCATCGGCCAGCCCGGGCTGATGCGCTTCGCGACCAAGCACGGCATGTCGCGGCCCGCGCTGATGCGGTTCGCCATCAAGCTGCTCGCGAACCTCACCGATCCCGGTGGGGACGCGGCAGACCGGCTGGTCAACGGGCTATCCAAGCTCGCGCCTAACCCAGAGTGAGTGGTCATGAGGGTAGTCCCTAGGATGGGTCGTTGGCATCCGGCTAATGAAGGGAGCAGACCACGATGAGACTGTACGTTCCGATCTTCGTGCTGGCCCTGCTCGCGCTCGGCTTCGCCACCTTTTCCGTGACGTTCGGCGCCTTCGCGGGGCCGAGGCGGTGGAACCGGGCCAAGCTGGAGAGCTATGAGTGCGGTATCGAGCCGACGCCGATGCCGCCGGACGGAGGCCGGGTCCCGGTCAAGTACTACCTGACCGCGATGTTGTTCATCGTGTTCGACATCGAGATCATTTTCCTGTATCCCTGGGCGGTCACCTTCAACAAGCTCGGCGCCTTTGGCCTGGTCGAGATGGTGACCTTCGTCATCACTGTGCTTGTCGCGTACGCGTACATCTGGCGGCGCGGCGGCCTGGAATGGGATTAGCCATGGGCATCGAAGAAAAGCTTCCGAGCGGCGTGCTGCTGACCTCGGTGGAGAAGGTGGCGGGCTGGGCCCGGGCCCGTTCGGTGTGGCCGGCCACCTTCGGCCTGGCCTGCTGCGCCATCGAGATGATGCAGACCGGCGGGCCGAAGCACGACCTGGCCAGGTTCGGCATGGAACGGGCGTCCAACACGCCGCGGCAGGCGGACCTGATGATCGTGGCCGGCCGGGTCAGCCAGAAGATGGCGCCGGTGCTCAGGCAGATCTACGACCAGATGTCCGACCCCAAATGGGTCATCTCGATGGGCGTGTGCGCCTCAAGCGGCGGGATGTTCAACAACTACGCCATCGTGCAGGGCGTGGACCACATCGTGCCGGTGGACATCTACCTGCCCGGCTGCCCGCCGCGGCCGGAGATGCTGCTCGACGCGATCCTCAAGCTGCACGACAAGATCATGAACACCAAGCTCGGCAAGAACCGCGACCGGCAGATCACCGAGCTGGAGGAAGCGCGGCTGTCCCTGGCGCCGCTGCGGCTGCCCTCGGTCGGAGGAGCCGAGCTGTGACCGGGCCGAAGGAAACTCCCAAGGCAGGGTCCGAGGAGACGCACGGAGCCGCGGCGTCGCAGGGCCCGGTGCCGCCGGTGACCCCGGCAGCCCCGGCGACCCCGGCCGGTGCCGCGGACGAGGCCAGCGGCCAGGACGCGGGCAACCTCCCGGCCCGGCTCGGCCAGGAGCGGCTCGACGAGCCGGTCATCCGCACCGGGATGTTCGGCGTGCAGGCCACCGGCGACACCTCCGGCTACGGCCGGCTCCGGGTGCACCAGGTGCCGCCCGTCAACAGCCCCCGGCCGTACGGGTCCTACTTCGATGCCGTCGCGGACGCCCTCGGCGACGCGCTTGAGGCGACCGGGCTGCGCTTCTCCGACGCGATCGAGCGCGTCGTGGCCGACCGTGGCGAGCTGACCTTTCACGTCCGCCGGGAGCGGCTGCCCGAGGTGGCCGCGGAATTCCGCGACGACCCGGCGCTGTCCTTCGAGCTGTGCAGCGGGGTCTCCGGCGTGCACTACCTACAGGACGCCGGCCGGGAGCTGCACGCGGTCTACCACCTGCTGTCGATCACCCACAACCGCCGGGTGCGACTCGAGGTCACCGCGCCGGACGCCGACCCGCACATCCCCTCGCTGGTCGGGGTGTACCCGACCTGCAACTGGCACGAGCGGGAGACCTGGGACTTCTTCGGGATCATCTTCGACGGGCATCCGGCCCTCACCCGGATCGAGATGCCGGATGACTGGAAGGGGCACCCGCAGCGCAAGGACTACCCGCTCGGCGGCATCCCGGTCGAGTACCGCGGCGCGAAGATCCCGGCTCCGGACGAGCGGAGGCATTACTCATGACCGAAGCGCAGACGCCGGCCGCGCCGGCCGGCCCGGACGACGAGGCGGCGGAGGGCCGCGTTTACACGGTGTCCGGTGAGGACTGGGACGAGCTCGTCGCCGCCGCCAACGAGGCCAAGGACTTCGAGAGCGGCGAGCGGCTGGTCATCAACATGGGCCCGCAGCACCCGTCCACCCACGGGGTGCTCCGGCTGATCCTCACGCTGGAAGGCGAGACCGTCGCCGAGGTGCGCGCGTCCATCGGCTACCTGCACACCGGCATCGAGAAGAACATGGAGTACCGCACCTGGACGCAGGGCGTCGCGTTCTGCACCCGGATGGACTACCTCATGCCGTTCTTCAACGAGGCCGCGTACTGCTTCGCGGTGGAACGGCTGCTCGGCATCGAAGACAAGATCCCCGAGCGCGCCCAGGTCATCCGGGTCCTGATGATGGAGCTCAACCGGATCTCGTCCCATCTGGGCGGGATCGGGCCGATGGGCATGGAGCTCGGCGCGACCACGATCTTCCTGCAGGGCCTGCGGATGCGCGAACGCGTCCTTGACCTGTACGAGCTCATCACCGGACTGCGGATGAACCACGCCTACATCAGGCCGGGCGGAGTGGTGCAGGATCTGCCGCCCGGCGCGCTCGAGGCCATTCGCGCGTTCCTGGACGTCGCCCCCGGATTCATGCACGAACTGCGGGCGCTGATCGATGCCAACCCGATCTTCATCGGCCGGACCAAGGGCGTGGCCTACCTGGACCTGGCGGGCTGCATGGCGCTTGGCGTGACCGGTCCGATGCTCAGGTCGGCCGGGCTGCCCTGGGACCTGCGCAAGTCCCAGCCGTACAGCGGGTACGAGACCTATGACTTCGAGGTTCCGGTCACCGGCACCTGCGACGCGTACGGCCGGTACATCATCCGGATGGACGAGATCGATCAATCGCTGCGGATCATCAGGCAGTGCATAGACCGGCTGGCCGCGCGCGGCCCGGCCGGCTCGGGCACCGATCCGGTGATGATCAACGACGCCAAGATCGGCTGGCCGGCCAGGCTGTCGCTCGGCCCGGATGGCCTGGGGCCCTCGCCTGAGCACATCGCGCACATCATGGGCCAGTCCATGGAGGCGCTCATCCACCACTTCAAGCTGATCACCGAGGGGTTCCGGGTGCCGGCCGGACAGGCGTACGCGGCGGTGGAATCGGCCCGCGGCGAGCTGGGCGCGCACGTGGTGAGCGACGGCGGCACCCGGCCGTACCGGGTGCACTTCCGCGACCCGTCCTTTACCAACCTGCAATCGATCGCCGCGCTGTGCGAGGGCGGCCAGGTGGCCGACATCATTCCCGCGATCGCGAGCATCGATCCCGTGATGGGAGGCGTGGACAGGTAATGCCGTTCAGCGAGGATGTGCGCTCCCGCCTCGACGCGGACGCGGCGCAGATCATCGGCAAGTACCCGCGGCCGAGGTCCGCGTTGTTGCCGCTGCTCCATCTCGTCCAGTCCGAGGAGGGCTTCGTCTCCGCCGACGGCATCGGGTACTGCGCGGCGAAGTTCGGGCTGACCGAGGCGGAAGTCACCGCGGTGGTGAGCTTCTACACCATGTACAAGCGCCGTCCGGTCGGCGAGTACCACGTCGGCGTGTGTACCAACACGCTGTGCGCGGTGATGGGTGGTGACCAGATATTCGCCGAGCTCACCGAGCATCTCGGCATCGGCAACGACGAGACGACGCCGGACGGCAAGGTCATGGTCGAGCACATCGAGTGCAACGCCGCCTGTGACTACGCGCCGATCATGACGGTGAACTGGGAATTCTTCGACAACATGACGCCGGGGACGGCCCGTCAGCTCGTCGACGACCTGCGCGCGGGGAACCAGGTCAGCCCGACCCGCGGCCCATCCCGGCTGTGCACCTGGAAGCAGGCTTCCCGGATCCTGGCCGGCTTCGGCGACGGCCAGGCCACCGACGGCCCGACGGCCGGCCCGGCCAGCCTGGTCGGCCTCACGATCGCGCACGAGCGCGGCTGGACCGCTCCGCACCCGGCCAGCACCTCAGGGAACGGGGCTCCGCACGCCGGGGCGGAGGGCTCGGCAGGTTCCGGGCCGGCCGGGTCCGGGGTTTCCCCGGCCGACTCCTCCTCGCCCATGCCAGGCAAGTCCCCCGCACCCGGCCAGCCGCCGGAGGCGGGCAAGTCCCCCAAACCTCGCGGCTCGGCCCGGTCCAGGTCCGCGGGGCAGAAAAGCTCCCCGGGCGCGAGCGAGTCGTCCCAGCCAGAGCAGGAGTCGCCGTGACCGACATGCTTACCCCGGTGCTGACGGCGCTCTGGGACCAGCCCGGCGCCTTCACCATGGACGGCTACAAGGACCACGGGGGCTGGCAGGCGCTGCCCAAGGCGCTGGCGCTGGAGCCGGACGCCCTGATGGCCAAGGTCAAGGACGCGTCCCTGCGCGGCCGCGGCGGGGCCGGCTTCCCGACCGGGGTGAAGTGGAGCTTCCTGCCGCAGGGCGACGCCAAGCCGCACTACCTGGTCGTCAACGCGGACGAGTCCGAGCCTGGCACCTGCAAAGACGTCCCGCTGATGATGGCCAACCCGCAGCTGCTCGTCGAGGGCATCGCCATCACCGCGTACGCGATCAGGGCCAAGCACGCGTTCATCTACGTCCGCGGTGAGGTGCTGCACGTGGTGCGGCGGCTGCGGCACGCGGTGGAAGAGGCCTACGCGGCCGGCTACCTCGGTACGGACATCCTCGGCTCGGGCTTCGACCTGGAGGTCATCGTGCATGCGGGGGCCGGCGCCTACATCTGCGGCGAGGAATCGGCGCTGCTCACCTCGCTGGAGGGCTTCCGGGGCCTGCCCAGGCTCCGGCCGCCGTTCCCGGCTATCGAAGGCTTGTACGCCTGCCCCACGGTGATCAACAACGTGGAGTCGATCGCCAGCGTGCCGTCGATCGTGGCCAACGGCTCGGACTGGTTCTCCGGCCTGGGCACCGAGAAGTCCAAGGGATTCGGCATCTTCTCGCTGTCCGGCCACGTCACCACGCCCGGCCAGTACGAGGCGCCGCTCGGCATCACGCTGCGCGAGCTGCTCGACCTGGCGGGCGGCGTCCGGGCCGGGCACCGGCTGAAGTTCTGGACGCCGGGCGGCTCATCGACCCCGCTGCTGACTGAGGCCCATCTCGACGTGCCGCTGGATTTCGAATCGGTGGCGGCGGCCGGATCCATGCTCGGCACCCGGGCGCTGCAGATCTTCGACGAGACCACCTGCGTGGTCCGCGCGGTGCTCCGGTGGACCGAGTTCTACGAGCACGAGTCGTGCGGGAAATGCACCCCGTGCCGCGAGGGGACGTTCTGGATGGTCAAGGTGCTCGAACGGCTGGAACATGGCCACGGCACCGAGGAGGACCTGGACAAACTCCTGGATATCTGCGACAACATCCTCGGCCGCGCGTTCTGCGCCCTGGGCGACGGCGCGACCAGCCCGATCACCTCGGGCATCCAGTACTTCAGGGACGAGTTCAGGCAGCACCAGAAGGAAGGCGGCTGCCCCTTCGACCAGGCGGCCTCGACCCTCTGGAGTGAGTCGTGACGGTGCAGACCACGCAGGACACCGTGACCGTCACCATCGACGGGTTCGAGATCGCGGTGCCGAAGGGAACCCTGGTGATCAGGGCGGCCGAGCTGCTCGGCGTCCAGATCCCGCGCTTCTGCGATCACCCGCTGCTCGACCCGATCGGCGCCTGCCGGCAGTGCCTGGTCGAGGTGGAAGGCCAGCGCAAGCCGCTGGCCTCCTGCACCACCGTCTGCACGGAGGGCATGGTGGTGCGGACCCAGCTCACCTCGGCGGTGGCCGAGAAGGCGCAGCGGGGCGTGATGGAGCTGCTGCTCATCAACCATCCGCTCGACTGCCCGATGTGCGACAAGGGCGGCGAATGCCCGCTGCAGAACCAGGCCATGTCCTCGGGCCAGGGCGAGACCAGGTTCATCGAGGACAAGCGCACCTTCGACAAGCCGGTGCCGATCTCCACCGAGGTGCTGCTCGACCGCGAGCGCTGCATCTCCTGCACCCGCTGCGTCCGGACGTCCGAGGAGATCGCCGGGGATCCGTTCATCGACTTCCTGGAGCGCGGCCCCAACCAGATGATCGGCACCGCCGAGGGCAAGCCGTTCAACTCCTACTTCTCGGGTAACACCGTGCAGGTCTGCCCGGTGGGTGCGCTCACCGGTGCCGCCTACCGGTTCAGGTCCCGGCCGTTCGACCTGGTGTCGGTGCCGAGCGTGTGCGAGCACTGCGCCTCGGGCTGCCGGCAGCGGACCGACGTCCGGCGCGGCCGGGTAACGCGGCGGCTGGCCGGCGACGACCCGGCGGTCAACGAGGAGTGGAACTGCGACAAGGGCCGCTGGGCGTTTACCTACGCGACCCAGCCCGACCGGCTTTCCTCTCCGCTGGTCCGGGACGACGACGGAGTGCTTGTGCCGACGTCCTGGCCGCACGCGCTTGGCGTGGCGGCCGCCGGGCTGGCCGCGGCCCGGGGCGCGCCCTACCCGGCCGCCCAGGGCGCCCCCGACGAGGGGCCGCGGGGCGTCGGCGTGCTGGCCGGCGGCCGGCTGACCCTGGAGGACGCCTACGCGTACGCGAAGTTCGCCCGGGTCGCCCTGGACACCAACGACGTGGACATGCGAGCCCGGCCGCACTCGGCCGAGGAGGAGCAGTTCCTGGCCGCCTGCGTGGCCGGGCGCGGCATCGGCGTCAGCTACGCCGACCTGGAGCAGGCGCCCGCCGTCCTGCTGGCCGGCTTCGAGCCGGAAGACGAGTCACCGATCATCTTCCTGCGGCTGCGCAAGGCCGTCCGGCGCCGTCACCTGGCGGTGTTCTCCGTCGCGGCGCTGGCCAGCCCCGGGCTGGTCAAGCTGTCCGGTGAACTGCTGGCCACGCTGCCAGGGGACGAGGCCGCCGCGCTGACCGCGCTGGCGGCCGGCGGCGCGCCCAGTGCCCCGGAGCCCCCGGTGGCCGGGGGTATCCATTCCCCCGGACCTCCGTTGCAGGAGTGGCAGCGGGTCGGGGAGGCGATCGCCGCACCCGGTGCGGTGATCCTGGTCGGCGAGCGGCTGGCCGAAGTCCCCGGTGCGCTGGCCGCGGCGGCCCGGCTGGCGGTCGCCTCGGGCGCCCGGCTGGCCTGGGTTCCGCGCCGGGCCGGCGAGCGGGGCGCGGTCGAGGCCGGCGCGCTGCCCGGGCTGCTGCCGATCGGCCGCCCGGTGTCCGATCCCGCGGCCCGCGCCGAAGTCGCCAGGGCCTGGGGCAAGAGCTCACTGCCCGGCACCCCCGGGCGCGACACCCAGGGGATACTCGCCGCGGCCGCCGCCGGTGAACTCGGCGCCCTGGTGGTGGCCGGGGTGGATCCGGCCGACCTGCCCGATCCCCGGGCCGCGCTTGAGGCGATCGAGATGGCACCCTTCGTGGTCAGCCTCGAACTGCGAGCCAGTGCCGTGACCGACCGGGCCGACGTGGTGTTCCCGGTCGCGGCGGTGGCCGAGAAGGCCGGCACGTTCGTGAACTGGGAGGGACGCGGCGGCTCGTTCGGTGCGGCGCTCCGGGTGCCCGAGGTCCGCACCGACCTGTACGTGCTCGGCGCGATCGCCGACCAGATGGACGTCCACCTGGGCCTGCCCGACGCCGAGGCCGCCCGCGCCGAACTCGCCGCCCTCGGCACCTGGCGCGGTGAGCGGCCCGAACCCCCAGAAGTCCGGGTTCCCCCCCTTATGGGGGGCCCAGGGGGTATGGGGGGAAGGGTTTCCCCCCATGAGCAGGGGGGGACAGGGGGGGATCGTCCCCCCGGGGTAATACTGGCTACTTGGCACCAGCTGCTGGACAGCGGGCGGATGCAGGACGGTGAGCCGTCCCTGGCCGGCACGGCCAGGCCGGTGGTGGCCAGGATGTCCTTGGCGACCGCGGCGCAGGCCGGGCTGGCCGACGGCGATAAGGTGACGGTGGCCACCGATCAGGGTTCGGTGACGGTGCCCGTCGAGGTGGTGCCGATGGCGGGTCACGTGGTCTGGCTGCCGGCCGCGGGACTTACCCCGGAACCCCGGGCCGACGACGCGGACCTGGCGGGCGACCCGTATCCTGGCGGCCCGCGGCTGCGGGCCGGATCTACCATCCGCGCCGAGCTCGGTGCGGGGCACGGCGCCATGGTCACGCTGAGGAGGCCGGAATGATGGACCAAGGGGCGCTGCAGCACGTGCTCGCGGCTCCCGGGGTCTCAGCGTTCGCTGGGGTCGACCCGACGATCAGCGACTTCAACCAGCTCATCTGGTGGCTGGTGCTGCTGAAGGTCGGGATCGTCTTCCTCTTCCTGCTGCTCACCACGATGTTCATGATCTGGGCGGAACGCCGGGTCATCGGCCGGATGCAGAACCGCCCGGGCCCTAACCGGGCCGGCCCCTTCGGCCTGCTGCAGCCGATCGCGGACGCGCTCAAGCTGCCGCTGAAGGAAGACATCGTCCCCCGCGACGCGGACCGGCTGGTGTTCATGATCGCGCCGGTGATATCGGCGACGACGGCCTTCATCAGCTTCGCGGTCATCCCGTGGGGCCCGGAAGTCTCGATCTTCCACCATCACACCCCGCTGCAGCTCACCGACCTGCCGGTGGCGGTGCTGCTCATCCTGGCGATGAGCTCGATCGGGGTGTACGGGATCGTGCTGGCCGGCTGGTCGTCCGGATCGACGTACTCGCTGCTCGGCGCGCTGCGCTCGGCCGCCCAGGTGATCAGCTACGAGATCGCGATGGGGCTGGCCTTCGTGGCCGTGTTCCTGTACGCGGGCTCGCTGTCCACCACCGCGATCGTCAACGCTCAGCAGCACGAGTGGTACGCGTGGCTGCTGCCTGTCTCGTTCGTGATCTACCTGTTCACCATGGTGGGCGAGACGAACCGGCTGCCGTTCGACCTGCCCGAGGGCGAGGGCGAGCTGGTCGCGGGCTACCACACCGAGTACTCCTCGATGAAGTTCGCGATGTTCTACCTGGCCGAGTACATCAACATGACGACGGTCTCCGGGCTCGCGACCACGCTGTTCCTCGGCGGCTGGCGGGCTCCGTGGCCGCTGTCGCTGTGGTCAGGGGCGAACGCCGGCTGGTGGCCGGTGCTGTGGTTCGTGGCCAAGGTCTTCATCTTGCTGTTCGGCTACATCTGGCTGCGCGGCAGCTTGCCGCGGGTCAGGTACGACCAGCTGATGGCGATCGGCTGGAAGATCCTCATCCCGGTCTCCATCGTGTGGATCCTGCTGATCGCCTCGGTGCGCGCGTGGCGGCTCGACACCAACAGCAAGGCCCCGTACTTCGTCTTCGGCTTCGTCATCGTGCTCATCGTGGCGCTGGCCTTGACCTGGGACAGCGGCGCGCAGAAACGCGCGATGCGGTACGCGGAGCCGCCTGCGGGCGCGGACCCGGCCAGCACCGGCGAGGCCGGCCCGGCCGAGCGCGGGTTCCCGGTGCCGCCGCTTGACCTGCCGCACTACCACGGCGTGGGCCTCGATGCCGGGGTCGGTATCGAGCCAGCCGCCAGCCCTTCGGACACCTCCCCTAAGGAGGTCACAGGTGCTTGATTTCCTCAACCCGATCAAGGGGTTCGGGGTCACCTTCAGCGAGATGTTCAAGAAGGTCGAGACCGTCTCCTACCCGGAGGACAAGCGGCCGACCGCACCCCGGTTCCACGGTCACCACCAGCTGAACCGGTGGCCGGACGGGCTGGAGAAATGCATCGGCTGCGAGCTGTGCGCCTGGGCCTGCCCGGCGGACGCCATCTACGTCGAGGGCCGGGACAACACGACCGACGGCCGGTTCTCCCCGGGCGAGCGGTACGGAGCCGTCTACCAGATCAACTACCTGCGCTGCATCCTGTGCGGCATGTGCATCGAGGCGTGCCCGACCCGCGCGCTGACCATGACCAACGAGTACGAGATCGCCGACGACAGCCGGGAAAACCTGATCTGGACCAAGGAGCAGCTGCTCGTGCCGCTGGCCGAAGGGATGGAGGCGCCGCCCCATCCGATGCGGCTCGGCGAGGACGAGAAGGACTACTACCGGCTCGGCGCGGCCGGCGTGATGGCGTCCCCGCGGGCCCCGGGAATGGGTGGCCCTGGCGGCCCGTCCGGCGCCGCCGTCTTCGCGGGCGAGCAGGACGCGCCGCCCACCTGGGGCGGGCAGGAAGTCGACGCCGAGGTCGCCGACGACGGAGCGGGGGAAGCCGCCATGCCGTCCCCGGGCCAAGCGCCCGTCGGCGAGGCGCCCCCCAGGGAGGCCGGCAAATAATGGGACACGTCCTCGCGGCCGGCACCAACACCGATGTGATCGCGCGGGAAACCATCTTCTGGATCCTGGCCATCGCCTCGGTCGGCGCGGCGCTGGCCATGATCTTGGTCAGGCAGGCGGTGCACTGCGCCATGATGCTCGCCGTCGTGATGCTCTGCCTGGCCACCATGTATGCCATGCAAGGCGCACCGTTCCTCGCGTTCGTGCAGATCATCGTCTACACCGGCGCGGTCCTCATGTTGTTCCTCTTCGTCATCATGCTGATCGGGATCAGCTCGGCCGACTCGCTCACCGAGACGATCAAGGGCCAGCGGATGGCGGCCGGCCTGGCCGCCATCGGCTTTTTCGTGATCTTGATCCTCGGCATCGGGCACGCCGCCCTCGGCCCGGCCGCCCCGAACAGCGCCTCGTTCGGGACGAACAACCTGACCGGGCTCGCCACCTTGATCTTCACCACCTACGTGTTCCCGTTCGAGGTCACCGGCGCGCTGCTGATCACCGCGGCGCTCGGCGCGATGGTGCTGGCGCACCGGGAGCGCACCGTCCCCCGGCCCTCGCAGCGGGTCCTCGCCGCCCGGCGGCTGGCCAGCGGCCACCTGGCGCCGGACCCGTCGCCCGGGGTGTACGCGCTGCACGACGCCGCCGACCGGCCGGCCCTGCTGCCGGACGGCAGGACCTCCGAGTCGTCGGTCAGCGCGGTGCTCTCCCCGCGTACCGTGGCGGACGCAGCCCAGGTCGTTCGGCCGGAAAAAGAACCGGAAGCCATCACGGCGGAAAGCGGCGAGCGGGAGCCCGAGTCGGCCTCCTCGACGGGCAGGGCTGACTCGTGAGCCCGATCCACTACGTGTCGCTGTCCGTGATCTTGTTCGTGATCGGCGCGGTCGGCGTGCTGGTGCGGCGCAACGCCATCGTCGTGTTCATGTGCGTGGAGCTGATGCTGAACGCGTGCAACCTCGCGTTCGTCGCGTTCGCCCGGATGCGCGGCAACCTGGACGGGCAGGTCATCGCGTTTTTCGTGATGGTGGTGGCCGCCGCCGAGGTCGTCGTCGGCCTCGCGATCCTGATGGCGATCTTCCGGGCCCGCCGGTCGGCGTCGGTCGATGACGCCAACTTGCTGAAGTACTGAGGGGATGACGACGTTGACCACCATCGCGGCCACGGGCGCGCTGCGGCTGTCCTGGCTGCTGCTCGCCTTCCCGCTCTTCGGCGCGGCGGTCCTGCTGCTCGGCGGCCGCCGCACCGACCGGTGGGGGCACCTGCTCGGCGCCCTGATGCCGATCGCGTCCTTCGTGTACGCGGTGATCGCCTTCTTCACCCTGCTCGGCGCCGGCCATCGCAGCCAGGACCAGCACCTGTTCTCCTACATCCCGGTGGCGGGCCTGCAGGTGAACATGGGCCTGCTGACCGACCAGCTCTCGATCAGCTTCGTGCTGCTGATCACCGGGGTCGGCTCGCTGATCCACATCTACTCGATCGGCTACATGGCGCACGACTCCGACCGGCGCCGGTTCTTCGGCTACCTGAACCTGTTCATCGCCGCGATGCTGCTGCTCGTGCTGTCCGACAACTACCTGGGCCTGTACGTCGGGTGGGAAGGCGTCGGCCTGGCGTCTTACCTGCTCATCGGGTTCTGGCAGTTCAAGCCCTCGGCGGCGGTGGCGGCGAAGAAGGCGTTCATCGTCAACCGGATCGGCGACGCCGGCCTGGCCCTGGCCATCTTCTTGATGTTCAGCGAGTTCGGCACCGTGCAGTTCACCGGGGTCTTCGGCTCGGTGCGGGGCGGCGGCAGCGGCGTGGCCACCGCGCTGGGGCTGCTGCTGCTGCTCGGCGCGTGCGGGAAGTCCGCGCAGGTGCCGCTGCAGTCCTGGCTGCTCGACGCGATGGAAGGCCCGACCCCGGTGTCGGCGCTGATCCACGCGGCCACCATGGTCACCGCGGGTGTGTACCTGCTGGTGCGGTCCAACCCGATCCTGGCCCTGTCGCCGACCGCCCGGCTGGGGATCACCGTGGTGGGCGCGGTCACGCTGCTGTTCGGCGCGATCATCGGCTGCGCCAAGGACGACATCAAGAAGGCGCTGGCCGGGTCCACCATGAGCCAGATCGGCTACATGATGCTCGCGGCGGGCCTGGGCCCGGCGGGTTACGTGTTCGCGATCGCGCACCTGATCGCGCACGGGTTCTTCAAGGCCGGGCTGTTCCTGGGCGCCGGGTCGGTCATGCACGGCATGGACGACGAGGTGAACATGCGCAGGTACGGCGGCCTGGCCCGGGTCATGCCGGTCACCTTCGCCACGTTCGGCCTGGGTTACCTGGCCATCATCGGCATCCCGCCGTTCTCCGGGTTCTTCACCAAGGACGGCATCATCGAGGCGGCCTTCGACAAGGGCGGCACCTCCGGGGCGATCCTGGGCACCTGCGCGGTGCTCGGCGCGGCGCTGACCGCGTTCTACATGACCCGGGTGATGCTGATGACCTGGTTCGGCCAGCGCCGCTGGGAAGCCGAAGCCCATCCGCACGAATCGCCGGGCGTGATGACCTGGCCGCTGATCCTGCTCGCGGTGGGTTCGGTCGCCGCGGGCGGGTTCCTGATCGTCGGGCAGCGGTTCGAGAACTTCCTCGGCCCGGTCACCGGGCTGCCGCCGTCCTCGCACGGACTGTTCACCGTCCCTGGCGTGGTGACCCTGGTGCTCGCGCTGGCGGCGATCGGGCTGGCCTGGGTGATGTACGGCCGGGTGCCGGTGCCCGCGACCGCGCCGAAGGGACGGTTTCCCGTCGTCGCGGCCAGAAAAGATCTCTACGGCGACGCGTTCAACGAGTCGGTCCTGATGCGGCCCGGCCAGTGGCTGACCCGGCTGTCTGTCTACTTCGACAACCGCGGCGTCGACGGGCTGGTTAACACCCTCGCCGCGGGGGTGGGCGGCACCTCGGGCCGGGTGCGCCGGCTGCAGACCGGTTTCGTGCGCTCCTACGCCCTGTCCATGTTCTTCGGCGCCGCGGTGCTAGTCACCTTGCTCCTAGTGGTGAGGCTCTAAATGAACGGCTTTCCCTGGCTGACCGTGGCCGGCGCGGTGCCGCTGGCCGGAGCCCTGGTGATCTCGCTGATCCCCGGCCTGCCGGCCGACTCCGCCGTCGCCGACCGGCGCGCGCGGGACGCCCTGGCCAAATGGCTGGCGCTGGCGTTCTCGCTGGTGACGCTGGTCGTGGTGATCATCATCGCGGTCAAGTTCCAGGTCGGCGGCCCGAACTACCAGTTCACCGAGAGCTACTCCTGGATCCCGGCCTTCGGGGTGCACTACGCGCTGGGCGTGGACGGCATCGCGCTGGTGCTCATCGGAATGTCGGTGGTGCTGATGCCGGTGGTGATCCTGGCGTCGTGGCACGACGCCGATAGTGTTGCCCCGGCCGCCGATGCCGAAGGAGACGCATCGGCCGGGGGCAAGCCGACCGGCGTCAAGCACAGCACCAAGACGTACTTCGCGCTGATGATGGTGCTCGAGACGATGATGATCGGCGTCTTCGCGGCCACCGACGTGTTCTTGTTCTACGTGTTCTTCGAGGCCATGCTGGTGCCGATGTACTTCATGATCGGCAGCTTCGGGGTGGGGCGCCGGCAGTACGCGGCGGTCAAGTTCCTGCTCTACAGCCTGCTCGGCGGGCTGCTCATGCTGGTCGCGATCATCGCGCTTTACGTGTACTCCACGCACAGCGCCGTCACCGGTCACCACGGGTCCTTCCTGTTCAGCGAGCTGATCCAGATCTCGCTGAGCGCGACGGTGCAGAAGTGGCTGTTTCTCGGGTTCTTCATCGCCTTCGCGATCAAGGCGCCGCTTTGGCCGTTCCACACCTGGCTCCCCGACGCCGCCGCGTCCTCGCCTCCCGGCGCGGCGGTGCTGCTGGTCGGCGTGCTGGACAAGGTCGGCACCTACGGCATGCTGCGGTACTGCTTCGAGCTTTTCCCGGCGGGCGCGAAGTATTTCACCCCGCTGGTCATCACGCTGGCGGTGATCGGGATCTTGTACGGGGCCGTGGTGGCGATCGGCCAGGCCGACATGAAGCGGCTGATCGCCTACACCTCGGTCTCGCACTTCGGTTTCATCGCGCTCGGTATCTTCGCGATGACTAGCCAGGGCGTCGCCGGGGCGACGTTGTACATGGTCAACCACGGGTTCGCCACCGGTGCGCTGTTCATCTTGGTCGGGTTCCTGATCACCAGGCGCGGCTCTGACCGGATCGCGGACTTCGGCGGGGTGCAGAAGGTCGCGCCGGTGCTGGCCGGGCTGTTCCTCATCTCCGGCCTGGCCGGGCTGTCGCTGCCCGGGCTGTCCACCTTCGTCAGCGAGTTCCTCGTGCTGATCGGCACGTTCTCCCGCTACAAGCTGCCCGCCATCATCGCCACCGCGGGGATCGTGCTGGCCGCGATCTACATCTTGTGGATGTACCAGCGCACCATGAACGGCCCGGTCCGCGAGGAGGTCGCGGGCTTTAAAGACCTCAAGGCGCGCGAGGTGCTCGCCGTCGCGCCGCTGGTCGTGCTGCTCATCGGGGTGGGGGTCTACCCCAAACCTGTGCTCGACATCATCAATCCCGCGGTGCGGGTCACGATGGCGCAGGTGCACATCACTGATCCGCAGCCCGCGCATCCCGCGGCCGGGTTCACTACCACCGGGCTTACCAGCACCGTGCAGAAGGGAACCGCGCCGTGACCGGGGTCCTTGCCGTCCACCTGGCGGCCGCTCCGGCGGCCAGCGTCAGCGGTGCGATCAGCCCGCCGAGCATCGAGTACGGCCAGCTCGCGCCGATGCTGATTGTCTTCACCGCCGCGGTCGTCGGTGTCCTGGTCGAGGCGTTCGTGCCCCGGCCGTTCCGCCGCGCCGTGCACTTGGTGCTCGCCCTGGGCTCGCTGGTCGCCGCGTTCATCATGACGATCGTGGTGGCTGCCTCGCACGCCATCTACGCCGGCGGCAGCCCGGGCCACGTGGCCGCAATGGGCGCGGTCGCGGTGGACCGGCCGACCCTGTTCATCCAGGGCACGATCCTGGTGCTGGCCTTCGCCAGCGTGCTGCTCATCGGCGACTCGAGCAACAGCCCGTTCGCCGCCCAGGCGGCCGCGACCCCGGGCAGCCCGGAGGAACGGGAGGCCCTCGGCGCGGGGATCATGCACACCGAGATCTTCCCGCTGACGCTGTTCGCGATCGGCGGGATGCTGCTGTTCCCGGCGGCTAACGATCTGCTCACCATGTTCGTCGCGCTCGAAGTGCTGTCGCTGCCGCTGTACCTGCTGTGCGGGCTGGCCAGGCGCCGCCGCCTGCTGTCCCACGAGGCGGCCATGAAGTACTTCCTGCTCGGTGCCTTCTCCTCGGCGTTCTTCCTGTTCGGCGTGGCGATGCTGTACGGCTTCTCCGGTTCGGTGCGGCTGTCGGCGATCGCGTCGGCGGCGGCCAGCAACACCTCCAACGCGACCCTGCTGTACGCGGGCATCGCGCTGGTCGGACTCGGGCTGCTGTTCAAGATCGGCGCGGTGCCCTTCCAGGGCTGGAAGCCGGACGTGTACCAGGGCGCACCGACCCCGATAACCGCGCTGATGGCGTCCTGCACGGTGGTCTCGGGCTTCGGCGCGCTGCTGCGGGTCTTCTACGTGGCGTTCGGCAACCTGGGCTGGGACTGGCGCCCGGCGCTGTGGGTGATCGCCGTGCTCACCATGGTGGTGGGCGCCGTCGTCGCCATCACCCAGACGGACGTCAAGCGGCTGCTCGCCTACTCCTCGATCGCGCACGCCGGGTTCGTGCTCACGGCGGTCATCGCGACCAGCGTCGCCGGGCTGGCGGGCAGCCTGTTCTACCTGGCCTCGTACGGGCTGACCACGATCGGCGCGTTCGCGGTGATCACGCTGGTGCGGGATCCGGGCGGCGAAGCCGGGCACCTGTCCCGGTGGGCGGGCCTGGGCCGCAGGTCGCCTGTGGTGGCTGGCATCTTCGCGCTGTTCCTGCTCGCCTTCGCCGGCATCCCGCTGACCAGCGGCTTCACCGGGAAATTCGCGGTCTTCCAGGCGGCGATCGCGGCGGGCGAGACCCCGCTGGTGATCGTCGGCGTGCTGAGCAGCGCGGTGGCGGCCTTCTTCTACGTCCGCGTGATCGTGCTGATGTTCTTCAGCGACCCGATCCCGGACGGCCCGCAGGTCGTGATGCCCGGCCTGTTCACCGGTACCGCCGTGGGGCTCGGCGTGCTGGCCACCCTCGTGCTCGGCATCGTGCCCCAACCGGTCCTGAGCCTGGCCAGTCATGCCGCGAATCAGCTGTTCGTTGGTTAAGCCGCAGGTCGAGCCGCAGTGGCCGGGCCGGACGTTGGTTGGTTCGTCGCGCAGCGGGCATACTCGGGAGTTCGAGGCGTTTGCGCGTGCCGATGACGTGGAGAGCATGTGATCACCGCAGTTCCGGTAGATTTCCTTTCCTCCGCCCTCGCGGCGGAGGTCGTTGACGACCTGGCCCGGGTCGAGGAGGCGCTGACCAGCACCGCCCACCCCGACGACGAACTGCTGACCGAGGCATCCAGGCACCTCATCGCGGCCGGGGGCAAGAGATTCCGGGCCATGCTGGTGCTGCTGGCCGCGCGGTTCGGTGATCCGGCCGATCCGCGGGTCATCCAGGCGGCGGTGGCGATTGAGCTCACCCACCTGGCCACCTTGTTCCACGACGACGTCATGGACGAGGCGCTGGTCCGCCGGGGTTCGGCGTCGGCCAATTCCCGCTGGGGCAATTCGGTCGCGATTCTCACCGGGGACTTCCTGTTCGCGCAGGCCTCGCAGATCCTCGCCGACCTCGGGCCGGAGGCGGTCAGGATCCAGGCGAAGACGTTCAGCCGGCTGGTCAGCGGGCAGATGGCCGAGACCGTCGGCCCGCATCCTGATCAGGACGCGCTGGCCTTCTACATGCGGGTGATAACGGAGAAGACCGGCTCGCTGATCGCCACCTCCGGCCAGTTCGGCGCCCTGTTTTCCGGTGCCCCCAGGCCGCTCGCGGACCGGATCGCCGTCGCCTGTGAGCAGCTGGGCGTGGCCTGGCAGTTGTCCGATGACGTGATCGACATCGCCAGCGACCCGGCCCAGTCGGGCAAGACGCCGGGGACTGATCTTCGCCAGGGCGTGCGGACCCTGCCGGTGCTGTACGCGCTTGGTTCGGTGGTGCAGTCCCCGGTGGACGCCCGGCTGCGCTGGCTGCTGACCGAGGCCGACCTGACCGATGAGGCACTGCTTGACGAGGCGCTGACGCTGCTGCGCGGTCACCAGGCCATGAAGGAGTCCCGCGCCGACGTGCTGCACTGGGTGCTCGGCGCCCGCTCCGAGCTCATGACGCTGCCCGACGTGCCGGCCCGGGCGGCCTTCCTGGCGTTGTGCGACTTCGTGGAGAAGCGAACCGGGTAACCGGGGTTAGCCGACTTCCCAGGTGTCGTTGCCGGCCAGCAGGGCGGCCAGGTCGCCGGGGCCGCTCTGGCGGCGGGTGGCGGCGATCTGATCGGCCATCAGCCGGTCGTAGCTCGGCTGGGAGACGTTGCGGAACACTCCGACCGGGGTGTGCCGGAAGTCCGAGGTGTCCAGCCGGGACAGCGCGAACGCGTAAGAGGGATCGGCTCGCTGCGCGTCGTGCGTGATCAGCGTGTCCGGGTCCGCGTCGGCCACCTCGACCGCTTCGAGCTGACCGTGGTGGCCGAATCGCAGCCCGCGGGCGCCGCCGGCGAAGCGGACCGGCTGCCCGTCCTCGAGCTTGATCAGCCGGTCGTTGTTCGCCGTGGCGTCCTTCAGCGGGGCGAACGCGTCGTCGTTGAAGATCGGGCAGTTCTGGTAGATCTCGATGAACGCGGCACCCTGGTGATCCGCGGCGGCCCGCAGCACCGAGGTCAGGTGCCTGCGGTCCGAGTCGATGGTCCGGGCCACGAAGCTGGCGTCGGCGCCGAGCGCGAGGGAGATCGGGTTGAACGGGTGGTCCAGCGAACCGAACGGGGTGGACTTGGTGATCTTGCCCTGCTCCGACGTCGGCGAATACTGGCCCTTGGTCAGCCCGTAGATCCGGTTGTTGAACAGCATGATCTTGATGTTGACGTTGCGTCGCAGCGCGTGGATCAGGTGGTTGCCGCCGATGGACAGCGCGTCGCCGTCGCCGGTGATGACCCAGACGGACAGGTCAGGCCGGGAGGACGCGAGCCCGGTGGCGATCGCGGGCGCGCGGCCGTGGATGGAGTGCATGCCGTAGCTGTTCACGTAGTACGGCAACCGGGAGGAGCAGCCGATCCCCGAGATCACGACGACGTTCTCCCGCGGCACCTCAAGCTCGGGCAGGAACGCCTGGAAGGCGGCCAGGATGGCGTAGTCCCCGCAGCCTGGGCACCAGCGCACCTCCTGGTCAGATTTAAAATCTTTAGCGGCCGAACGAGCCGTGGCTCGAGGGACCATGGTCAGCGAGGCGAGCCGGTGGCCCGGGTGGCCCGACATGGGTTCTTCGCCCTCGGCGGGACCGTGGCCGTTCGTCTCAGGCATGGCCGATCACATCCTCTATGACGCCCGCGAGCTCGGCCGACTGGAAGGGCAGGCCGCGGACCTGGTTGTAGGAGATCACGTCGACCAGGAAACGGCCGCGCAGGAGCAGGGCGAGCTGGCCGAGGTTGATTTCCGGTACCAGGACCTTGTCGTAGCGGTGCAGCACGTCGACCAGGTTCGGCGGGAACGGGTTCAGGTGCCGCAGGTGGGCCCGGGCGACCGCATGCCCGGCCTGGCGCACCCGCCGGACCCCGGCCCCGATGGCGCCGTAGGTCGAGCCCCAGCCGAGCACAAGGACGCGGGCGTCGCCGTCCGGATCGTCGACCGCCAGGAGCGGGATATCGGCGGCGATCCCGTCGATTTTGGCCTGGCGCAGCCGGACCATCCGGTCGTGATTGTCCGGGTCGTAGGAGATGGTCCCGGTGACGTCGGCTTTCTCGATGCCGCCGATCCGGTGCTCGAGCCCGGGGGTGCCTGGCACGGCCCACGGCCGGGCCAGGGTCACCGGGTCACGCCGGAACGGCTCGAATTCCCCGTCGCCCTCGGCGGGGGCCGTCGCGAACGCGAACTCCTGGCTCAGGTCGGGCAACGTCGCGGTGTCCGGGATGCGCCACGGCTCCGAACCGTTGGCCAGGTATCCGTCCGAGAGCAGGATCACCGGGGTGCGGTACTTGACCGCGATCCTGGCCGCCTCGATCGCCACGTTGAAGCAGTCCGACGGGCTGGCCGCGGCGACGATCGGGATGGGTGACTCCCCGTTCCGGCCGAACATCGACTGCAGCAGGTCGGCCTGCTCGGTCTTGGTCGGCATCCCGGTGGACGGTCCGGCCCGCTGGATGTTGCAGACGAGCAGCGGCAACTCGACCGATACGGCCAGGCCGATGGTCTCGGCCTTCAGCAAGATGCCTGGTCCGGATGTGGTGGTAACGCTCAGCGAGCCGCCGAACGAGGCGCCAAGCGCCGCGCCGACGGCGGCGATCTCGTCTTCGGCCTGGAACGTCCGGACCCCGAAGCGCTTGTGCTTGGCCAGCTCGTGCAGGATGTCGGAGGCCGGCGTGATGGGGTAGGAGCCGAGGAACAGCGGCAGCCCGGCCAGCTGAGAGGCCGCGATGAGCCCGTAGGCCAGGGCCGTGTTGCCGACGATGTTCCGGTAGGTGCCTGGCGTCAGCGGCGCGGGCCCGACCTCGTACCTGACCGAGAAGGCCTCGGTCGTCTCGCCGAAGTTCCAGCCCGCACCGAAGGCGGCCAGGTTGGCCTGCATGATCTCGGGCTTGCTGGCGAACTTGGCCTTGAGGAAGCCGAGCGTGCCGTCGGCGGGCCGGTCGTACAGCCAGGACAGCATCCCGAGCGCGAACATGTTCTTCGCCCGCTCGGCGTCTTTCCTGGTGATATCGAAGGCCTCGAGCGCCTTGACGGTCATCGAGGTGATCGGCACCGCGTGCACGTTGTACTGCTCGAGCGAGCCGTCCTCCAGCGGGCTGACCGTATAGCCGACCTTGGTCAGGTTCCGCTTGGTGAACTCGTCGGTGTTGACGATCAGGTCACCGCCCCGCGGCAGGTCCTTGACGTTGGCTTTCAAAGCGGCCGGGTTCATCGCGATGAGCACGTCCGGTGCGTCACCTGGGGTGAGGATGTCATGGTCAGCGAAATGCAGCTGGAAGCTCGATACCCCCGGCAGGGTGCCTGCCGGGGCCCGGATCTCGGCCGGAAAGTTCGGCAAGGTGGACAGGTCGTTCCCGAAGACCGCGGTCTCCTGGGTAAACCTGTCTCCCGCGAGCTGCATGCCATCACCGGAGTCGCCGGCGAACCTGATAATGACGTGATCGAGTTTCTGGACCTGCTTGGTCACAGTTGGAAGACCTCCTCCGGCGCCGCGGCCGGGTACTCTCAAGGTGCACCACCCCGCGGCCGGGGGCATGAGCTAGGACTGGATAAATCTTACGCCGAACGACCGATGGAAACGAACGTTCAACTGGTCCCGAGATATTCCCAGGCCCATATTCAGCCAAGCGCCGCCGCCGTGACTTGTGGCAGATTCCTTAGATACGTGGCCCGGTGAGCAGTTTTTCCGCGCCGCGCCCGTCCGGTGTACCCAGCCTAAGGACATATCTTACGCCTGCTGGATGTAGTCATCATGTCACGGCCGGAACGCGGGCGTGGCCGCTGGGAGGTGGAGGGCTGTGCGCGGTTTCACACTGCGGGCAGCCGAGGGGGCGGCTGCGATGGCCGGGCTGGCGACCGCGGTGATCGTGCTGATGGCCGGATTCGCCCTCGTCGGGGTGGGCGTGGCCGGCGCGGGCGGTGCGGTCGCCGGGCTCGCGGTCGCGGCGGTCCTGGCCGCTGTCGGCTACGCCTGCGGCGACCGGCTGGCGCTGGCCGCGATGGGCGCCCGGCCGGTCAGCGAGGTGGAGCAGCCCGAGCTCTACCGCCTGGTCCGGGAGCTGAGTACAGCGGGCAGGCAGCCGGTGCCGCGGCTGTACGTATCCCCGGCCGAGCAGCCGAACTCCTTCACCGTCGGCCGGAGCCCGCGCAGCGCAGGGGTGTGCTGCAGCCAGGGCTTGCTCCGGCTGCTTGACCAGGCCGAGCTCCGCGGCGTGCTCGGACACGAACTGGCCCACGTGTCCGGCCACGACATCCTGGCCGGCTCGATGTCCGCGGGCCTGGCCACCGTCGTCACGTTCCCGGCCAGCCTGGCCAGGTTCGCCCGGCCCGGCCCGGCCAGGTTCGCCCGGCCCGGCCCGGCCAGGTTCGCGCGGCCCGGCCTGCCGGGGGCCGGGCTGGGCATGCTGGAAGCATCGCTGATGCTAGTGCTCGGGCCCGTCGCCGCGGTCCTCATCCGGCTCGCCGTGAGCCCGGAGCGCGAATACCAGGCCGACGTGACCAGCGCCCGGCTGACCGGCGACCCGCTGGCCCTGGCCAGCGCGCTGCGCAAGGTCGAGGCCGGGGTCAGCGGGTCGGCGGAGCTGGCGCTGGCCGCCGACGGCCGGCGGAGCTCGGTCGGCCACCTGATGATCGCCTTCCCGTTCCGCGCCGAGGGCCTGGCCAGGGTTTTCCTGACCCACCCGCCCGCCAGGGAACGGGTCCGCAGGCTGGAAGCCCTGGCCGGCTACCGCCGCTGACCCGTCACAGCCTGGAGGCCCTGGCCGGCTACCGTCGCTGACCTGTCACCGGTAGTTGACGAACTGCACGGCGAAGTCGAACTCCTGACCCTTCAGCAGCGAGATGACCGCCTGCAGGTCGTCTTTCTTCTTCGCGGAAACCCGCAGTTCCTCGCCCTGGACCTGGGCTCGGACGCCCTTCGGGCCCTCATCCCTGATGATCTTGGCGATCTTCTTGGCGTTGTCCTGAGTGATGCCCTCCTTGAGGCTCACCGCCATCTTGTACTCCCGGCCCGACGGCTTGGGGTCGTCGGCGTCCAGGGTCTTCAGCGATACGCCGCGTTTGACCAGCTTGTCCTTGAACACGTCGAGGACCGCCAGCGCGCGCTCTTCGCTGTTGGCGCGGATGTCGACGGCGTGCTCGCCGGACCAGCCGATGGACGCGCCGACGCCGCGGAAGTCGAACCGCGTGCCGATCTCCTTGGCCGCCTGGTTGAGCGCGTTGTCGACTTCCTGGCGGTCAAGCTTGGACACAACGTCGAAGGAAGACTCTTGAGATGCCACGGGTCCAGGCTAGACCACAGGCGCGAACCCAAGACGTTACGCTGCGAAACCCAGCCGGCTGGCCTTCTGGTCGCCGTCTGGTCGCGTCTTGAGCTATCCTTCTCTGTGCCGCCAGCGCTTGCGGCACGAGGCAGGTTGCCCGAGTGGCCAAAGGGAGCGGTCTGTAAAACCGTCGGCTCAGCCTACGTTGGTTCGAACCCAACACCTGCCACACGCTGCGAAAACGCCCCGCTAGCTGCGATATCTCGCGCTGGCGGGGCGTTTCTGCTCTGTCCCGGCGTGTGTCATCTTGTGTCGCTGTAGACCGTCATGTTGCGGGGTCCACGGACACATGGCGGACGGGCGTCCGTGCTGTTAGGACGGTCGGTGTGCACAGTTACGACGGTCGGTGCGCACCGTTAGGGCGGTCGGTTAGGGCGGTCGGTGCGTACCGTCGGCGTTTCCACGGACGGCTACGGACGGGCCCGCGCCAGCGGCGTGCTCCGGCTTTACGTGCGCCGCGCCTCGGGTAATTACGGGCACCGTGTGCCCGTGCCCCGGGAGCCGGGCCTGGTGTCATTCGCCGTATCGCGCCATCCCGCGCAGCACGCGGCCACGTCGGCGGTTCGGTTGCAACATGCGCGCCGTCCGCCGGCATCGCCGGCCGGACGCGCAGCCGGCCGCCGTCCCGCGCCGTACGGGGCATCCCTGCGTCGGAGGCGCACCCGGAACCGTTGTTAGCCGCCCTGGAGGGGGCCGCCGGGAGCGCCGGGGATCGGGTGGGCGAAGATCGGATGTGGGCTGTGCCCGGAAACCGAGGCCGCGATGATCAGCCCGGCGATGATGGCGGTGAGCAGCCCGATCCAGCCGAGGGTCAGCCCGGCCAGCGCCATGCCGTCCCCGCGCTGCCCGGTCTTGCGCACCTGCCGCCGTGCCGCGTGGCCGAGCACGATCGCGGGAATGGCGGTCAGGCCCATGGTGAGGAACTCGCCTATGCCGCAGGCAAGTGCCGCCACCGCCATCGAGTTGGTGGCGGGCTGCGCCATCTGCCGCGGCGGGTACCCGGCATCCGGGTGGTGCGCGGTGTGGCCGAGGGGCCCGGCCGGCAGGTCCGCGATGAGCGCTCCGAGCTCGCCGTAGGTGCGGGCGGCATAGACGCGGGAGGTCCGGTCGCCGTGCTCGGCCCTGGTGAGCCTGCCCTCGGCGAAACCGGCCTTCAGCACGTCGATTGCGCGTTCCCGGTCCGCGTCCGCGGCCAGCATCGCGGGAGGCCCGGCGGCCCCGCCGTAACCGGAGCCCGCGTCATAGCGCCGCGACGCGCCGTTTCCGCCGGGCAGGCTCAGCGTGGGATCGAATGCCGGATCGACTGCCACCGGGACCTCCAACAATCTTTGCGCACTACGGGTCTGATCAATGAGTAGCCCAGTTACTGTAAGTAATCCGGTGCTGGACCTCCGGCGGGCGTGCCGCCGAAGGCCTGCACGCGCCTGGCATGCGGCGAGCGGGTCTGTGACGCGGGCGGCGAGGGGAAGGTGACGTCGACGGCCAGGCCGCCGCCGGACCGGGGTTGCAGCGTGATGGCGGCGCCGTGGGCGGTGGCGATAGCCCTGACGATGGACAGGCCGAGGCCGTGGCCGCCGTCGCGGCGGGCGCGGCGCGGGCCGAGTCGCTGGAAGGGCTGCAGCAGGCGGTCGACCTCGGCCGGCGGGATGGCCTGCCCGGAGTTGGTCACCGACAGGACGGCGCGACCGCCGCTGGTCCCGGTGGTGACCTGGACGTCCCCGCCGGGGATGTTGTGCCGGACGGCGTTGTCGATCAGGTTGGTTACCAGCTGCTGGACCAGGAGGGGGTCGCCGTCGAGGATGGCGGGCTGGATGGTGGTGCGGACATCCAGGCCGAGGCTGCTGATCCCAGGGCGGGGGACGGCCAGGGCGGCGCTGGTGATGGCCGCCAGGTCGAGGGGCTCGTGCTGGCTGAGGCCGGCTTCGCTGCTGGCCAGGGTGAGCAGCGCCTCGACGAGGCGTTCGGTCTCGGCGTTGAAGGCGAGCAGGTCCCGGCTGACGTCCTGCCAGGTGGCGGTGGTGCTGGCCGGATCGGCGCGAGTGACCTCGATCAGGGCGCGTTCCCGGGTAAGCGGCGTGCGCAGCTCGTGCGAGGCGTTGGCGGCGAAGCGCCGCTGGGCGTCGAATGACGCTTCCAGCCGCGTGAACAGGCCGTCGAGGGTGTCGCCGAGTTCCTTGAGCTCGTCGTCGGGTCCGGGCAGGGCCAGCCGCTCGTGCAGGCTGCTGGCGGAGATCCGCCGGGCGGCGGCGGTGATCGTGCTCAGCGGGCGCAGCACGCGGCTGGCCAGCAGCCACCCGGCCCCGACGGCGGCGGCGGACACGATGACCAGGGCGATGCCGGACCGGGTCAGCAGCAACTGCCTGTCGAGGGCGATCTGCTCGGCCCCGTTCTGGGGCTGGGCCTGGTTGACTTGCTGAATGGAGACTGCCATCGGCCCGGTGCTGAAGCCTGGTGCGAGCGCGCTCCAGGTGAGCAGGTAGGTAACGGTGAGCAGGATCGCGCCGAACACCAGGCACACGGCGCCGTACAGGATGGTCAGGCGCAGCCGGGCGGTACGGCGGGGCGGGCGCAGCCCGGACGGGGGACTGTATCGCGGGGGAAGATCATGCATTACAGTCCTCCGATGCGGTAGCCGCTCTCGCGGATGGTCTCGATCACCGGCGGGTCGCCGAGCTTGGCCCGCAGTCGCTGGATGGTGGTCTTCACGGTCCTGGTGAACGGGTCGGCCTGTTCATCCCATACCCGTTCGAGCAGTTCCTCGGCCGGGACCGGCCGTCCGTCCGCGGCGAGCAGGTATTCCAGGACGGCGAGCTCCTTGGGGGTCAGCGGCAGGCGCCGCCCGGCGCGGACCGCGACCCGGCGGGCCGGGTCCATGCTCAGGTCGCCGTAGGTGAGGGTCGCGGGCAGCGGGGCGGCGGCGCGCCGGCCCAGGGCCCGGATGCGGGCCACCAGCTCGGCGAAGTAGAACGGCTTGGGCAGGTAGTCATCGGCGCCTAGCCCGAGGCCCCGGACCCGGTCCTGGACCGACCTCGCGGCGGTGAGCATCAGCACCCGGGCCTCGGATCTGTCAGCGGCCAGGGCCCGGCAGACATCGTCGCCGTGCGTGCCGGGCAGGTCCCGGTCCAGCACCACGACGTCATAGCGGTTGACCGCCGCGTGCTCGAGGGCCGCGTCGCCGTCCAGCGCGATGTCGACCGCCATGCCCTCGCGGCGCAGTCCGGCGGCCACCGTCGTGGCCAGGAACTCGTCGTCTTCGGCTATCAGCACTCGCATCGCATGTCCGCTGCTTTCTGCGCTCGGCGGCATGTCAGCCAGCCGCCCGGTTCACAGGATCGCAGGTCGCTGGTAACAGCCAGGCAACTTTTTCAGTTGCCGTGCCGTGACCTCCCGTTCTGTACAACTGGCCCGAGAAGAAGGACACGATCACCCCGGCCCTTTGAGGAGCGACGCGATGAACAACGACTACGGCGGTGACCGGCGCTTGCCGCGCGCCGGGCTGCTGCCGGCAATGGCCGCCGTTGCCGTGCTGACGGCGGCGTGCGGCGGCAGTGCCTCATCCTCATCCTCTTCCTCTGCGGGAGGGTCGGCGAACTACCAGCAGGCACTTGCCTATTCGCAGTGCATGCGCGCGCACGGCGTGGCGGACTTCCCCGACCCCGACGCCCAGGGGAACATCGTCCAGCATGTGTCGGGCAATCAACCGGACGACCGGAACAGCAGCGTGTTCCAGGCGGCTGACACGGCCTGCCGTCACCTGCTGCCTGGCGGCGGCGGGAGAAGCACGGCAGCGCAACAGCAAGTCATCAGCCGGTGGCTGAAGATCGCTCAGTGCATGCGCGCGCACGGCGTGCCTAACTACCCCGACCCTAAAGTGTCCGGCGGGAGCATCGTGATCCTTTCCGGCGCTGGCATCAACGTCAGCTCGCCGCAGTTCCAGGCCGCTGAGCACGCCTGCAAGTCGGTGATCCCCCCGGGGTTTTCGCCCGGAAACGGCGTTGCTCCGCTGTGACGGAAAGGAGGCGGCGAGCCGTGAGTGAGATTGCTTCTCAAGGCCGGCAGACCGGCCGGCGAGAGGACATTGTGGTGGCCGGAGATGCCATTGAGCCGCGCCGGCGTGGCCAGGGCCGTCGCGCAGCCGCGGCGGCGGGGCTGGTAGCACTGGGAGCGGGGGTGGCGGCTGCGGCGTCCGCGGGGGCATTCCAGCCGCCCGGCTCGTCCGGGAGCGGGCAGGCGGGACCGCCGCCCGCGACGGCGACGGTGGCCCGGCAGGACCTGTCGTCGCAGACACCCCTGAACGCGACGCTGGGGTATGCGGCGTCGTACGCGGTGCGGGGACAGGGCAGCGGGACGCTGACCTGGCTGCCGTCCCCGGGGCGGGTGATCCGGCAGGGCCAGGTGCTGTACCGGGTGGATAACGGCGACCCGGTGGTGCTGCTGTTCGGGCCGGTGCCGGCCTGGCGATCGCTGTATGAGGGGCTGACCGGGGCGGATGTGGCCCAGCTGAATCATGACCTGGTGGCGCTCGGGTATGGAAGCAGCCCGGATGTCAGTGCGCTGGGCTGGGATTACTACTCGTGGGAAACGGCGTATGGGGTGCAGCGGCTGGAGTCGGCGCTGGGCATCTCCTACCCGTCGGGGTCGCTGCCGCTGGGGTCGGTGGTATTCGAGCCGGAGGCGCTGCGGGTCGCCTCGGTCCAGGCGAGCCTGGGCAGCCCGGTAGGCGGGCCGGTGCTGACCGCGACTTCCGATCGGCATACGGTGACGATCAGCCTGGACGCCGCTCAGCAAAGCGAGGTCAAGGCCGGCGACCCGGTGACGGTCACCTTGCCGGACGGGGCTGGCACGCCGGGCGTCATCTCCTCGGTGGGCACCGTGGCATCGGGGTCGGGCAGCTCGGTCACGATCCCGGTGTATGTCTCGCTCACGCACCCGTCGGCGGCCGGCACCCTGGATCAGGCGCCGGTGACGGTGGAGATCACCGTCGGTGCCGTGCGCGACGCGCTGGTGGTGCCGGTGGCGGCGCTGCTGGCCCGGCCCGCTGGCGGGTACGCCGTCGAGGTGGTCACGGCGGGCGGGGCGCGGCACCTGGTGCCGGTGACCGTGGGGATCTTCGATGACGCCGACGGCCTCGTCCAGGTGTCCGGGGCGCTGACGCCCGGGCAGCACGTCGTGGTGCCCGCGACATGAGCAACGGCGCTGAGACACCTCCCGCCGCTGCCGCGGTTCCCGGCGGGGAGGCGCGGGGTGCGCCAGCTCCCGTGCTGGAGCTGGCGGAGGCATCCAAGGTGTATCCGGGGTCGCCGCCGGTGCGGGCGCTGGACAGGGTGAGCCTGTCGGTGGAGGCCGGCGAGCTGGTCGCGGTGGTCGGCCCGTCGGGGTCGGGCAAGACCACGATGCTGCACCTGATGGGCACCTTGGACCGGGCGACCAGCGGAGTGGTCCGGGTGACCGGCCTGGAGGCTGCGCAGATGCGGGACCGGGAGCTGTCCGCGCTGCGGGCGCGGCGGATCGGGTTCGTGTTCCAGCAGTTCTTCCTTGCCGAGCACCAGAAGGTGCTGGATAACGTAGCCGACGGGCTGCTGTATGCCGGGGTCTCCCGCGACAGGCGCCGCCTGCTCGCGTCCGCAGCGCTGGCCCGGGTCGGACTCGGGCACCGGGCCGGAGCCCGGCCGACCCAGCTGTCAGGCGGGGAGCGGCAGCGGGTGGCGGTGGCCCGGGCGATCGCCGGCAGCCCGCCGGTGGTCCTGGCCGACGAGCCGACCGGCAACCTGGACTCGGCCACCGGCGGGGCGCTGCTGAGCCTGCTGGAAGACCTCAACGCCCAGGGCACCACGATCATCGTGATCACCCACGACCACGCGGTCGCGGCCCGGATGCGGCGCCGCATCGAGATGCTCGACGGGCACATCATCAGCGACACCGGCCCGGCCGCCGCGGCCGGGATCCGGCCGGTCCGGGAAGGACGCTCATGACAACCACATCACGCCCGGCCGCCGCCCTGGCTCCGGCCCGGCTGCGCCCTAGTGACGTCGCCGGGCTGGCCAGCGTCGGGCTGCGCACCCGGAAGCTGCGCGCGCTGCTGTCGGCGCTGGGGATCGCGATCGGGGTGGCCGCGATCGTGGCGGTCCTGGGCCTGGCCAGCTCCTCGCAGGCCGGGCTGCTGGCCGAGATCGGCCGCCTGGGCACCAACCTGCTGACCGTCACCAACGGGCAGAACTTCAGCGGGCAGGCCGCCGAACTGCCCGCCGCCGCCCCGGGGATGATCAGCCAGCTGCCCGGCGTCACCGCCGTCCAGTACACCGGCGCCGTCAGCAGCGCCAGCGCCTACCGCAGCCCGCTGATCCCCTCAATCCAAACCGGCGCGCTGACCGTGGCCGCCTCCAGCCTGGACCTGCCCGCGGTCGTCGGCGCCTCGGTGGCCCAGGGCAGCTACCTCAACGCCGCCACCGCCGGCAAGCCCGTCGCGGTACTGGGGGCCGCAGCCGCCCAGCGGCTGGGCATCGACCGTATCTGGCCGGGGATGAGGATCTGGGCCGGCGGGCGATGGTTCTACGTGACCGGCATCCTCAACCCCGCCACCCTCGCCCCGGAGATCGACTCCTCCGTCCTGATCGGCTTCCCCGCCGCCGAACGCTATCTCGGCTTCGACGGGCACCCCTCGGAAATCTACCTGCGGGCCGCCAGCAGCCAGGTCACCACCGTCGACAACCTGCTCGCCGCCCAGGCCAACCCGGAAAACCCGAGCCAGGTCAACGTGTCGCAGCCGTCGGCCGCGCTGACCGCCCAGGCGGATGCCGCAGGCGCCTTCAACACCCTGTTCCTCGGCCTGGGCGCGGTCGCGCTGCTGGTCGGCGCGGTCGGCGTGGCCAACATCATGGTCATCTCCGTCCTGGAACGCCGCCAGGAAATCGGGCTGCGCCGGGCTCTGGGCGCCACCAAAGGCCAGATCCGCACCCAGTTCCTGGCCGAGGCCATCCTGCTCGCCCTGGCCGGCGGTGCCGCCGGGGTCATCCTCGGCAGCGCCTCCACCGCCGTCTACGCCCACGCCAAGGGCTGGGCCATCGTCATCCCGCCCGAAGCCTGGGCCGGCGGCCTCGCCGCCGCCCTGCTCACCGGCGCTCTCGCCGGGCTCCTGCCCGCCATCCGCGCGGCCCGCCTGTCACCGACCCAAGCGCTCTGGAGCCTCTGACGATCTTGCGGCCACTAGGAGGACATGGAGCCCAAGGCCGACATCAAGTCTCGCCCCCTAGCATCCGTCCGATGCTGCGACCGCAACTACGGCCGGGACGAGCATGCCCATCACCGGCGCCTGCGCCTGCGCCAAGACCCTGGCCGAGAAGCCGGCGGCCGGGTCGGCCCAGTGGCGCAAGCGGTCGGTGTTCTACAACGCGCTTGGCTACGCTGTCGAGCCCGGGTTCCTCGGCTCGAACCCGGTCGACCGGATCCAGTGGACCGCCCCCGCCGTCGCGGCGAGCGTTGACCGGCGGGTCGTCGTCAGCCCCGCCCAGGCCGAGATGCTCCTGGACGCCGTCGGGCAGCTAGGGGAGCGGGGACAGCACCTGGAGACGTTCTTCGCCTGCCTTGTACTACGCGGCGCTGCGCCCGTCGGAGGGAGTGATGCTCCGCGAGGCCGACCTGCACCTGCCGAGGACCGGGTGGGGGATCGTCTTGTCGGCCTCGGCGTCCCGGGCCGGGCGGGCCTGGACCGACGAGGGCACCGCCCGCCAGGAACGCGACCTGAAGCACCGCGCTGATAACGAGACCCGCACCATCCCCATCCCCCCGGTCCTGGTCCGGCGGCTCCGCGCCCACATCAAGCGGTTCGGCACGACCCCCGACGGGCGGATCTTCCAGACCGCCCGGGGCGGAATCCTGCAGGACTCCGGCTACAACGAGGTCTGGGACCAGGCCCGCCAGGCCGCCCTCACCCACGCCCAGTACAGGTCACCGCTCGGCCGACGCCCCTATGACCTGCGGCACGCGGCGGTGTCGCTCTGGCTGAACTCCGGGGTGCCCGCCACCGAAGTCGCCCGCCGCGCCGGGCACGGCGTCGCGGTCCTGCTGAAGATCTACGCCCACTGCATCGACGGGCAGGCCACCGCCGCCAACCAGCGCATCGCCGAAGCCCTCGGCACCCAGGACACCGAGCCAGACCCGGGTGACGAGGGTAATGGCGACACCGAGCAAGCCTCCTGAAATGCCAGGTCAGGGTAGGGATTCGGGTGGGAGCGGTCAGAGAAACCGCTCCCACCGGCCCCCGTCCGTGGATTTTCCGGCCCCGTCCGTGGCCTGTTCCGACCTCGTCCGTGGTTCGTCCGGTCCTCGTCCGTGGCCCGTTCCGCCTTCGTCCGTGGGCCCGCACGGCCCCAGAATCCGCTGCCCACGGACGCATAGCGGACGGCGACAGCCCGGAATCGCACCTCGAACGACGTAAGCGCAGGTCAGCGGGGGGTGACTCGGGCGGAGCGTTCGGTCTGTAAAACCGTCGGCTCGGCTCAGCCTACGTTGGTTCGAACCCAACACCTGCCACACGCTGCGAAAACGCCCCGCTAGCTGCGAATTCTCGTGCTAGCGGGGCGTTTCGTCTCTGTCCCGTGGCGTGTCACCTTGTCGCGCTGTAGACCGTCATGTTGCCGTGTCCACGGACGTATAGCGGCGGGCGTCCGTGCTGTTAGGACGGTCGGTTAGGACCGTCGGTCCACACTGTTAGGTCGGTCGGTGCGCACCGTCGGCGTTTGCACGGACGGCTACGGACGGGGTACGCAGCTCGGCACGGTAGCTGTCGGCGAGCCTCCTGGTGATGAACGACTTTGACCTGCTTACGGTCCGCCGCCCGCCAGCGGACCTTGAACGGTCGGCGCCGTCCAGCTCGCCGCCGGATCGCGTACACGCTCACATCGAACCCGTTCACCGTTGCCCCTGTCTCACAGGTGGCCCGTCCCACGCCGATTCTCACACGCACAGCAGGCACAACTCAGCTCTCATAGCCGTCGTTGTGTATCCCGCCTCCCCGCTGGGCTGTCGTGGGGATGGCGTTGTTGATGAGGACGGCGGCGATGGCGGCGGCGGTGGGGAAGGTGTCGGCGTTGAGGACCCGGGTGCGGGCCGAGGCGCCATCGAGGAGCAGCGCCAGTTGCTCGCCGAGCTGTTCGGGGTTGGTGGCGCCGGCTTCGCGGGCGGTCTCGGCGAGCCGCGCGGCGAGGGCTTTCTTGTAGTCGCGTGCGTACTGGGGTGCGGGGTGCTGAGGGTCAGGGATCTCGACGGCCGCCGCGATGAAGGGGCACAGGGGCGGGATGTCCTGTGTCCCGGTCGCGGGCGCCTCGAAGGCAGCGAGGAGTCGTTCGCGGGGGGTGAGGTCGGTGCGGTCGAACACTGCGGGCATGACGTCGGGATCGAATCGGCGCAGGTACTCGGCGACGAGCTCGTCCTTGCCGGTGAAGTGCTGGTAGGCCGTGCGCTTCGATACCCGGGCCGCCGCGCAGAGCTGGTCCATGCCGGTGCGGTTGATGCCCTGGTCGCGGAACAGCTGCTGTGACGCGCTGAGGATGCGCTCGCGCGCGCCCCTGCCGCGGCGCCGTCCCTGGGGGCCCTTCTCCAGCTCCGTCATGCCTCCAGCATAGCCCAGTTGGGTAACGACCGGTGTACATAGCTTGCGTTCGCGCTGGCCATCCGATAGGTTAAGCACACAGTACGGTGTACATAACATCCGGACTGTGGGCCCGGCGCTCGCGCTGGCCGGCTTCACAGGGTGTCAATCGCTAGTTCAAGTACCCAGGCGATTGTGAATAGCTGTTTCGAATATCCATGAATTCAAGGGAGTGATCGTGGGAAAGCTCGATGGCAAGGTAGCGGTGATCACGGGCGGATCAACCGGCATGGCGCTGGCCGGCGCCAAGCTGTTCGTAGACGAAGGAGCGCACGTCTTCATCACGGGCCGGCGGCAGGAAGCGCTGGATGAAGCCGTCAAGCTGATCGGCCGGAACGTGACCGGCGTGCAGGGCGATGCGGCCGACCTGGACGATCTGGACCGCTTGTACGACACGGTCAGGCGGGAAAAGGGCGCGGTCGACGTGCTGTGGGCAAGTGCCGGGATGGGCGAGCCGGCCAAGCTCGGCGAGATCACGGAGGAGCACTTCGATGCCGCCTTCGGGCTGAACGCGCGCGGCACGCTGTTCACGGTGCAGAAGGCGCTGCCGCTGCTCAACGACGGCGGCTCGATCTTCATGACCGGGTCGAACGCTTCGCAAAGGGGCTTCCCCGGGTGGAGTGTGTACGCGGCGAGCAAGGCCGTGCAGCAGGCCTGGGCCCGCGTGTGGCTGAACGAGCTGAAGGACAGGCGGATCCGGGTGAACGTGCTGACCCCCGGCCAGGTCGCCACGGCGAAGCAGGAGGAGCTGTTCGACGAGGAGACGATGCGGCAGTTCGAATCCCTGATCCCGCGGGGAAAGATGGGCAGTCCCGAGGAGATCGCGACGATCGCGCTGTTCCTCGCCTCGGACGACTCGAGCTATGTGAACGGGATGGAGCTGGTTGCCGACGGCGGCGCCACGGTGATCTGAGCGGGAGGCACTGGCATGTGCGGGTATGCCGGCAAGAACGCGGTATCTGCTGGTGAAGTGGTGTCGCTCGTGAAGCAGAGCCCTGGAGGAATTGGTGATCGATCTATGGCGGACGCCAGGGAGCTGATCGCGCTCCTCGGAACCGGCGACGAGGGCCTGCGGTTCCGCAGCGTCACCGAGCTCCCGGGCCTGAACCTCATCGTGAACTGGGCGAAGAAGGCTCGCCTGGTCCGCCGGCACGGGACGCGCCTGGTACCGGTGGCGAAGGCGCGGCCTTTGCTGGGAGACGCCGAAGCCCTATGGCAGCGCGCCTTCGACTCCGTGTTTGAGCTTGGCGAGGCGGTGTGCCGCCCGCTGTGGGCGGATGCGCCGCCTTCGCCGGTGCAGCGCCTTTTCGACGTGATCGTGCCCGACGTGATGGCCGCGATCTACAGCATGCCGGAGCCGGTTCCGGTGGTCGGCCTAGCGGACTCGGTGTGGGAGACAATCAGGGCGAACTTCGTCGTGGATTCCCTCAGCCCGCTTGCGCAGACGAGCCTGCGCGGGGATGCAGATAACGACGTACGGCACATCTTCGACGCTTTCGAGTCGCTCGGCGCGGTGACCTCTTTGCAGGCGGAGCCGGGACGCGTGGTCAGCCTCACGCCGCTAGGCACCCGGGCGATGCGGCAGCGGATGCTCGCCGAGGGCAGGGAGGCGGGGCTTGTCGGCGAGCTGGTGAACGCGTCCGCAGCCGAGGTGCTCGGCGCGGTAGCCGAGCACTACACGCCGGCGAGCGCGGCCGAGGAGATCGCGCTGTGGCGGGACGCGCACGGCGGCTCGCTGAATCCCGGCTCGCTGGAGCCGCTCGTGCAGGCGATCCGGGACTGCCCGTTCCTGGCCCGCAAGGTGGCGCTGCTGAAGACCCTCGCCAAAGCCGTGCCAGAGGGCGAGGAGTTGTTCGCGAGCCTGCTGCCCGATCCGGAGCTCGGGCCGGTCGTTCTGTTCGCGCAGAAGGGGGACCGTCGGCCGGACGAGGTGACGCCGGAGGAAGCCCCCTGGCTGATGGCCGCGAACATGCTGCAACTTCTGGAGCTCGGCGGTCCCGACGCGGTGCGCGAGCAACTCGGCAAGGCGCGCCGCGCGACGCGGGAGGACATCGTCCGGGCGGTGAGCGAGTCCGGGTACCCGGCGCGCGAGACGCTCGAGGAGTTCCGGACGCTCGTCGCCGAGCCGATCCTATCCAGGCCGGTCCCGTCCGGACCGCCTCACCTGTGCGTGATCCGGAATCAGTCGGTGACTCGACCCCGCTCCAAGCGGCACCGCCATCGCTGACAGGCCGTGTCCGGACGGGCGATGTCGCTGGGGTTCCACCCCGGGCGCCGTCGCGGTGGCCTCAGTCAAATGCGTACCGGTGCCGATAGGGCCGAGGCCACACCGTTAGCGGCCGATGTCGCATCGTCGGCTATTACGGTCGGGCGGGCGGTTCGGCGGCTATGGCGGCCGCGGCAGTCTTTCGGGTCGCTAGTCTCGTCGCATGTCCGAGAGTACGAGCATCACAGGCCGGTGGCGCATCATCGAGATGGATAACTGGGATCAGGATGCCGTCGACCTGGTCCAGCCCGGCTTCATTGAATTCGCCGAAGACGGCCTCGGCGGCCTGGGCTTCATCGTGGTGACGGGGGAACTCGACTGCCGCGACGCGGATCGTGGTGGCAGGCCGGGCGTGGAGTTCTCGTGGCAAGGCTCCGACGAGGGCGATGACGTGAGCGGTCGCGGCTGGGCCGCGCTCAACCCCGATGGCACGCTTGAGGGTCACATCTACTTCCACCTTGGTGATGATTCCGCGTTCCGAGCCGAGCGGTTCAACGGAGCCGTCCGGTGAGCGACCACATCGAAGTCGCGATGGAGGAGGCGCTCCACCCCGGCCGCTACATTTCCGAACACGCGTCCTTCTCCCTTGTCAACGAGCTCGAATCGGTCGCCGCGCGGATCGCCGTGGCTGCCCCTGAGCGCGCTGTCGGGCTGTACGAGACGTTCATCGCCGCCTGTTACGAGAAGGCCGACGAGGTCGATGACTCGAGCGGGTATTTCGGCACGTTCGGCGGCAGCTTGTTCGCCCGCTGGGTGACCGCCCGGCAAGCAGCCTCCGCCGACCCGGCGGACACCGTGGCCCGGCTGCTTAGGTGGATGGCGAAGGACCAGTATGGGTTCTGGTCGCACGTCGAGGACGACATCGCGTCGGCCCTCGGCGAGGCAGGGCGAGCGGTATGCGCCGGGCACGTCAAGCGCCTCCTCGACAACGGAACGGAGCCAGCGCGCCAGCTCGACAAATTGCTGCGTGCCGTCTACATCGCCGAGCGCGATGCCGACGCGTACATCGCGCTGGCGGAACGATCCGGCCTGACCGCCATGGACTGCCTCGCGATGGCCGCTATCCTGGCCGCGAAGGACGACCCCGCGGCGGCGCTGACCTGGACCGGACGCGGCCTCGGCATTGACGCCAGCTACGACCTCCGGACGAAGCATCGCGAGCTGCTGACCGCACTCGGCCGCCATGACGAAGCCATAAAGAACGAATGGTCGCATTTCACCCAGGTCCCGACCATCTACAGCTACCAGACCCTCATGGAGCTCGTTCCCGAGGCCGAGCGCGCGACCTGGCACGACAGGGCGATCGAGGCGGCCGTTCAGTCGGACGCGTGGCTATCGGTGCTGCTCCCGCTCCTGGTCGATACGAAGGAGGCCGCGCGCCTCAGCCGCGCCATCGACCGGTGCACCGACGACCAGCTCGGTCACGCGGGCTACCGTACCGTTGAGGCGGCGGAAGTCCTCGACGAGTCGCACCCTGAACAAGCCGCCCGGTTGTGGCGCGCGCTCGGTCTCGGCATCGTGAACGCGGGCAAGAGCAAGCACTACGCCGCCGCCGCAGAATATTTCGGCCGGGCGAAGCGATGCTTCGCTACAGCGGGGCTTCCGGACTGCTGGGACCAGCTCGTGGACCAGGTGCGCGCGAACCATTACCGCAAGGTCGGCTTCATCCGCGAGTTCGAGAAGGTCGTCACAGGCGTGACTCCCGGGCCTGAGCCGACCTTCCTGGAGAAGGCCCGCGCCCGCTGGGCTCCGCCGGACTGACAGCCCTCGCTCGCGCCGGACACGTAACCACGGACGGGACGCGTCGGCAATGCCTGGTGGCGCGGAACGGATCTAGGCTTATCGTCATTGGCTGGGCTGGTTCGTATGGGAAAGTCACAGAAGGCGCTTCCGCCTCAGGTCCGGGCCTGGGTTGAGGCACGCAAGCGGCACCGCCTCTCGCACGCGCAGGTGCAGCTGGCCCGCGAACTCGGGCTGAACCCGGGAAAGCTGGGCAAGATCAGCAACCACCGGCAAGAGCCGGTCGGCGGCTGCGAGGAAACCGGCGCGGAATGCTGTCGCCACGAACGCCCGCGATGAGCAATGAGGGCTGGGTTGCCGTGATCGCGCTTGATGAGCTGAAGATTCCCAAGGGACTGCGTCCGGTGGTTGATGAGATCGTCGGCATCACCGACCCGGTGTGCCTGTCTGTCCTCGACGAGGAGTACGCCGATCTCGCCCGGCGGGCGGTGGCGAAGCTGGCGCGTAAGCGGCCCTCGCCGCTGCAGGCCGGCCGCCGTGCCACGTGGGCGGCTGGGGTGGTGTATGCGCTAGGACAGGTCAACTTCCTGTCCGACCCCGCGAGCGAGCCATGCGTGACCGCTGATCAGCTCAGTGCGGCGTTCGGCGTGGCCAAGAGCACTATGAGTAGCAAAGCCAGGCAGGTCCGCGACCTTCTGCGGATCAGTCACTTCTCGCCGGAGTTCCAGCGTGCCGATGTGGCCGCGCAGAACCCGCTTGCCTGGATCATTGAGGTGAACGGCCTGGCCGTGGACGCCCGGCACGTTCCGCCCGGCATCCAGGCAGAGGCTTTTCAGCGGGGGCTCATCCCCTACGCTGGCAGAAGGCTGGCCAGCCCCCGCCCAGATGCCGAGGCCGCCGCCGCGCCGTCCGAGGCAGCAGGCCTGCTGGATCATTGCAGTGACCTCAAGCGCCAACTGGTCGAGTTCGCCCGTTCCCGGCGCTTCTCGCGGCAGTTTGACCAGGCGCTCAGGGCAGGCTCCCGCGGTAAGGCCGTTGATGAATCCGAGTTCATCAACATCATCGACCACTTCATCTTGCAGCGTCCTCTTCCCGGCGGGCGTACCGTCGTGGAGACCTTCGTCTGGGCGCATTCTGAGCTCGCGGAAGCCGACCGCCAGATGCTGCTCGGCTGGCGCGACGTGGTGGAGGGAGTCTTCGAGATCCGCGAGTGGGATGGCGAGGCGATCATCGCTGTCAGTCTCATCGACGAGCTGACCTACCGGGTCTACTCCAATGCCGGCCCAGTTGCCCTGGCGCCGATGGAGCCGGGATATTTCATGATCGCCAGGATCGTGCCTATTGGCGTCGGCTGGATGCTCAGCGGGACGCAGCAGACGTTCGGCGCGTCCCAGCGGGCGGCGCTGCTCCAGGTGGCAGCGGGACTGGCGGCCAAGTATCCGCGGCTGGTGTTCCGCAACCCCGAGAAGGTGACCCAGGGTTGGGAGCTGGCGCGTAAGCAGCGGGCGCTATTCATCGAGTTCTTCGGCAGCGACCTCATCGTCGTGCCAGGGCCGGAGGTGGCATCCCGGATGAACGGCTTTCTTACCTGTTACACCCGCCGGGTGCTTGAGGAAGCCGACTCGGAGGCAAGCAGCCTCGACGCCGACGTCGCTGCCCGGACACCGGCGTTCAGCGTGCCGGGCGAGCTTGCCAGCGCGCCGACCGTCGCATTGTCCTGTGACGAAACGGAAGGTCTGATGTTCCTGGCCAACTTCGTCCTGGTGCGCGAAGCGTTTGAGAATCCCGGGCTTGCAACCGACTCCGAACACCGGCAGGCGGTGCTCGGGTACCTGAAAGCCGACAGCATCTCAGCGCTGCCGTTCCGGCGGCTAGCCGGGGCGGATACCGCCCGGGCCAGCCAGCTCTTCCAGCACCTGCTGAACAAACCCGGCTTCTCGTGGGAACGCGACGGCGAGGCCCTGCTGCGCAAACACAAGCCATGGTGCTTCGGAGCCAAGCCGCAGCCTCCGGTCACGCCGCTGAGCAGCGAGCTCGCCAAGGCTCTCCCATCATCCGGGTAGGTTGCCTGCTGGTCCCAGACGCGGCTCGTCCCGCACTGTCGTGAAGCCCGAGTCGCCGCCGTGTTGGAATAAATACCTCACGACCTTCGCCGTAGCGGCGCAATCGCGAACCCGGTGGGTGCAAACGCCGTCCGATGTGAGCCGCGAACGGCGACGCCATCCCTGGCCCCCGCGGTCAGCCTGAGCTCATGTGCACGAAGTCGTAGTTCCCGTCGCCGAGGCTGCGGTCCAGCTTGCGGATGATCCTGTCCCCGTCGTCGTCCGGGCCGGAGATGTACATCGGCTTGCCGTCCCGGCCGAAGGTCAGCTCGCACTCCCCGTCCCATGTCCCCAGATACCCGGCGGCCCGCCCGAAGTCCGCGTGCGGCTCGAACCCCAGCTCGCGCGCGTACCCGGTCGCGCCGTAGACGATCTGCCGCCCCAGCTCCAGCGGCACCTGCACGGCCGGCTCGTCCCAGGCGCTGAAGATCTGCTGGATGAACCCACCCAGCCGCCGCCGGTCCATCGACTGCGGCCCGGCCGCGTTCTTCAGCCCCAGGCACCAGGTGTCCACCAGGTAGAAGCACACCCCGGCCACCGGCCCGCCCCGGTCCCGGGCGACCAGCACGGTCACCAGCCCCGAGTGCCCGGTTCGTTCCGACGGGCCCGACCCCGGCCAGTCCGGCCGCTCCGGTGCCTGGACGCTGGATGACCAGCCCGGACTGATCCAGCACCCGATCAGCGCGTGCTCCCGGGTCCGCCCTTGGGCGGCGGCGAGCGATCTGATGAGCGGCGCGACCGCGCTCGGCGGCATCTTCAGCGCCCGGGCGATCTCCTTCGGCGTGCGCCCGGCGTCCCGCAGCTCACGAACACGGTCCAGCAGCTGCTGCGTTGGCATAAGGAATATAGTGCCGCGAACCGGCCGCGTGCCTTGGCCGACACGCCGGGGCAGACGCTGATGGACCTGAGCGTGCGGGACACGGCTGGATGCGGGGGACCGGGTCACCGCGCGGGCCGCCGCGGAGTCCGTCGCGCCGTTCTGGAAGGCGCCCGGTCCTGAGCTGCTGGAACCGGCGCTGCATACGGCCGCGGGGCTGGCGGATCCAGGCATCGCGCTCATGCTGCTGCGGCCGTTCGCGGTCGAGTGGCTGACGCCCGCGCACGCGGGCGCGCTGGCGGCACTGGCCGCGCGGTACGGCGAGTCCTGGCACTGGAACCTCCTGGACGCGTGGTTCGGGTCGCGGAACACATGGCAGTACACCGGCGACGTGGACCGCAAGGGCTGGGCCGGTGCGCTGCCCGGGCTCACCGCGTCGTGGGGCTGGCTGGATCACGACATCCGGCTCTGGCTCAGGCAGCCGTCACCGGCCACCGGCGCAAGCAACTCGCGGAGCTGGGCAAGCCGCTCACCGGACTGCTGGCGGCCGCCGACGGGACGCCGCTGGCCGACGAGATCGTGACGGTCCTGCGGGAGCACGGCGACGACGTGCTCGCCTGCCTGCTGCCGATGCTGCGGGCGGCCGGGCCAAAGACCAAGCGCTCCCCTCGAGGAGCTGGCACGGGACTGCGAGCGGCGGCTCACCGCGATCACCGAACGCCCGGCCCGGGCCGATGACGACTGGTCGGTCCCCTGGTCCGGCGGCTGCGGCTGCGAACTGTGCGGCACGCTCGGCGGGTTCCTCGCCGACCGCAGCGAGCGCACGCTGGAGTGGCCGCTCGCCGAGGCCCGCCGCAAGCACTTCAAGGGCCAGATCAGCGCCGCCGAGCTGCCAGTCAAGCACGAGATCTGGAAGTTCGGCAGCCCGCACACGCTGGTGCTGACCAAGACAGGCGAACTGTTCCGGCGCGAGGCCAAGGCACGCAAAGACGCGGCAGCCAGCCTGGGATGGCTGGCCGCCGCGGCGGGGCGTTGACCGCCTGCGCACGCGTCGGTCCTGGAACGCGTGCTCGTTCAGGATCTCGCGGCCGAAGAACTGTCTCCGGTCAACCTCGGTCAGCCGGGCAGCGGTTCATCAGACCGTCGGCTGTGATCCGTGGGCTATGCAGGGCCGGATCCGGCTCCCGGCCGCCGCGGGCGGGGCCGTGTGGTGCCGCTGAGCTGCGGAAACAGCCGGTTCGCGGGCGTGACGAGGGCTTCATCGCGGCGGACCCTGTTCTCTGCTGCCCCGGCGACCGCCCGCAGGTCAGACCGATCCTCCGCGGCTACGCAGGCCGGATTGAGGTCGTCTGTCAGCTGCTCGAATCGGTGGGCGGCGGCTTATACCCGATCTATCCGCACGATGGTGATCAGGTCCCCTTCGACCTCGTACAGCAGACGGTAAGGGCCGACGCGCAGCCTGCGGTAGGCGCCGCGGACGAACGCGGCCGGAGGCGCCGGATCGTCAGTTAAGGCTTCCACGGCGCGGTTGACGGCCATCATCCCGGCCCGGTCGGCCATGAAGCGGATGAAGGTCGCCTGGGCGATCTCTGACCAGATGAGTCTCACCGGGAGCCGCCGAACACCTCCGTCATGAACTCTTCGTGCGACTTGAGGCCTGGCCGCCCGGCCGCCTTCCACGCCTGGTGCTCGGCGATGGCGGCGTCGATCTCGGCTTCCTCGACCTGCTCGGCGGATGCGCGGTCCCGCAGCGCCTTCAGCGTGTGGTACTCGTGCATCGGAACCACTACAGCGGTTTCGCCTCCGAGGCGGATGACGTCGTGAGTGTCGTGCTCTGAAGGCTGGGCGCTCATGCCACGATGCTAACTCGCCGCGCCGCCAACCCGGCCGCCTCGAGGCGCGGCGCGCCGAAACCCCACGGTTGTGATTTTCGGAATCGCACTAGGCCTGGCTCCGGGTTCCTGACGCACCGGCCGTACCTATGAGCCGCTGTCGCTGCGGCGAATACCTGGCGAAGTCGAGGCAGGGCGTGCGTCCGTGGCAGGTCGCTGGCTGTGGGTGGACGGATGTTCGAACAAAGGCGTCTTCTTCGCCTACCCAGGGAGGGCGTCCCTACGTGTTTTGGCAGGTCAGCCTGTTCTGCGGACGGTGTCCGTGGCTGTCCGCGCGATCCGCCGTCCGGGTGCCAGCGTCCACGGACATATGACGGACAGCGTCGGCGCGGCGAATGTCATTATGTAGCATTTACACAGGTCAGAGGCTATGTGATGGGACGGGAAGTAGCGGTCTGTAAAACCGTCGGCTCAGCCTACGTTGGTTCGAACCCAACACCTGCCACGACCTGCGAAAACGGCCCGCTAGCTGGGAATTCTCGGCTATGCGGGCCGTTTCTTCTCTGTCCCAGTGTGTGTCACCTTGTATCGCTGTAGGGCGCTGTGCGGCGGTGTCCACGGACAAATAGCGGACGGCGTCCGTGGGGTGGGAGCGGTGCGGGGGACCGTCGGCTTTGCACGGACGGCCACGGACGGGGGCCGCGGGGACGGACGGGCTACGGACAGGGTCCGGGGGGCCGCGTGCGGCTTGACGTTCGGGGCCGAGCTGAGCGTGCATTTCCCTGCGTCCGGGACGCTGAAACTGCACGTCAGCGCATCATCGCATCCCTGGTCAATGAACCGCCCGACAGCAACACGGTCGTCGATGACATGGCCGCACTGACCGGAACCCCGCGCCTGTTCGTCCTGCAGTTCCTGCGCGAACTCCAGGCACAACGTCATCTCACGCTAATACAGGCAGTCAGCGGCAACTCCGTCGTGGCCGGTATCAGCCCCACGCTGAAGCGGCTCTTGAAATAAGTAACACCTGCCACAAAAGCCCCATGGTACGCGAAGCACAGCAATAACGAACATCACTTACAAATCAGATTCCACATAATCCGGGAGTCCATCCGGACTATGACGGTCCCGGTGCAGCCGAAGGCCTGGGGCGGTCCCGATGGCCTGGGCCGCGAGGCCTTCCGCGGTGGAGGGTCTGAGCGGCATTGGATCATGGTGAGTCCTGGTTAGACGGTGTTATTGCTGGCCTGGCGGATGAGGCGCTAGTCCCGGGTGGCGGAATTCGAGCTGGCCGCCGCCGTTCAGGAAGACGCCGAACGTGATGAGGTTGGCGTCCGCCGGGATCTGGGCGGTGACCTCATACTGGGTCCACGCGCCGGTCCCGGTGGCGGAGGCGATGTGGTTGGCCGGGTCTTCCCGGGGATCTGGGCTGGCTGCCTGGGGTGGCGTGGACTGGCCTGGGCTGGTGACGCGGAGTACCAGCCCGGCGCGGCCGTCCGCCTGGGCGGTGCGCAGTTCGCCGCGGAAGGTGACGGTGCGGCCGCGGTAGTCGTCGGGTTCGATTTCCTGGGCGAGGAAGGCGGATCCGGCCGGCTCGGGGACGGCCGCGGCCAGGATCGCCCGCCCGTCCTCGGTGGTGGCGGAATAGTCGAGCCCGGTGCCCTGGCGCAGGAAGGTGCCGCCGAGCTGCCATCGGTCCAGGCCGTCGGCGAACGCCATGTTGCGGGGCTCGAACCGCCGGCGCAAAGGCCTGGGGGATGTCTCCTGGCTGCGGAACTGGCTGAGCAGGTCGGGGCCGGTGACGGGTCTGGCGAGCCGGTCCATGGCCGGGTCGTCGACGGCCAGCGGCGCGCCGGTGATGACGGCGAGGGTCAGGCCGTCGGCGAGGCTTGCGGTGACCGGCCGGGTTCCGCCGGGCCCGGCGATGTCTATCCGCGTGGCGGTCACTCCCGGGCCCAGGTCGGTGACGGTCACGCCGGCCAGGGTGACCCCGGCCGCCTGCAGCAGCCGGCCGGTCATCTCCTCGGCATGATCGTCACCGAGTTCCTCGTGGTGGTCGTCGGAGCTGAGCAGGCGCCAGAGCTTGACGTCATGGCGGCGGAGCCGGACCGGCAGCGCCCGGTGGCCAGCATCGTCGGCGAGGACGACGAGCACGCTCTCCGGGCGGGTTATCCAAACGGGGTCGGCGTGCGCGATGCGGACAGCGGTCATGGGGATTCTCCGGGTGACGGCGGGGATGAGGTCGGGGCGGTGCGCGGTGATGTACTCGCGCAGCCGGCGGCGGGCCTTGTGCAGGCTGGCCTTGGCGGCGCCGGGCGTGGCGGCGATCTGCCCGGCGGGCTGGTCGGCGTAGTAGAACGCGGTGACGGCTTGGCGCTGCCCGGGGGGCAGGCCGGCCACCGCGCGGCTGAGCACGTCGGCGCGGTCCAGGTCCTCAGCCGACGGCAGGGTGCCGGCCGAGGCCGGGTGCAGGTTCTCGGGCCAGTCGCCGAGCAGGGTCAGCGGCGGGCGGCGCCGCTGGGCGCGGCAGACGTTGGCCACGATGCCGCCCAGCCAGCCGGCGAACCGGTCGGGGTCGCGCAGCCGGTCCAGCGCGATGAACGCCTGCAGGAAGGCGTCCTGCACGGCGTCGTCGGCGTCGTCCGGCTGCGGGCACAGCCGGGCCGCGCGGGCGCGGGCCATCGGCAGGTGCCGTTCGACCAGCAGCCGGAACGCGGCCGGGTCGCCGTCGCGGGCGAGCCGGACCAGGTCGCTGTCGGGGATGTCCATGCCCGGCTTTAGTCCTGGGTTCCCGGCGGCGCCGGGGTGAGTTCCGCGTTACGCAGCTCAATGCGGCCGTGGCCGGCCAGGGAGATGCCGAACCGGATGGCGGTGGCCTCGGCGGGGACGGGCACCGTGACCTCATGCCAGGTCCAGTCGCTGCTGCCCGGGGCGGTCGGGCTGCTTGTGCCGTGGTCGAGCGGGGGGGCGCCAAGCGGCCCGTGCGGCGGCCCGCTCACGGCCAGGTGCAGCCCGGCCTGGCCGGCCATGCCGGTGGCGCGCAGCTGTCCGCGGAAGGTGACCGTGCGGCCGCGGTAGTCGTCGGCGTAGATGGCCTGGACGAGGACGGCAGAGCCGGCGGGTTCCGGGACCGTGGCGGCCAAGACCGCGGACTGGCCCGCGGCGGTGCAGGAGTAGTCCTGCCCGGCCGGCTGGCCGTCACCGGAGAAGCTGCCGACCAGTTCCCAGTAGTCCAGGCCGCCGGTGAACGCCATGTTCCGCGGCTCGAAACGACGTGCCGGGCGGCCCGGCGGGCGGGCGTCCGCCAGAGGCAGGAATGGCGCCAGCATGTCCTGGCCCGGCACCGGAACCGCGAGCCGGTCCATTACCTTGCCAGCCACCCCGACCGGCGCCCCGGCCACGGCGGCCAGCGCCAGGCCGTACTCGGCGCTGACCGTGACCGGCCGGGTTCCCGTGGCCGTGGCTAGCTCGACGCGTGCCGTGACCGTGTCCCAGCGCAGCTCGGGCACATCGTCGCTGGCCGGCTCGATGTCCACGGCGCTCACCTCCGTCCCGGCCGTCCGCAGCAGCCGGACTGCTGTCTCCAGCAGGCCACTGGCCACCTCGGCGTCTGCGGCGGGCCGGCCCAGCCGGCTCAGCTGGGCCACCCGGCCCAGCAGCTCCTTGTGACCGGCAATTAGCCACAGCGGCACCGCCCGGTGGCCCCCGTCTTTGGTCGGCACCGTGTCGGCCAGCACGATGAGACGCTGGTGCAGCCGCCAGTCGGGCACGTCACTCCCGTCCGGGGCCCGTGCGGCCCGGAGGCTTTGCAGCGCAAAAACGATGCGGACAGTCGTCACGGCGGTCCTCCAGCAGACGGCGAGACAGCGATTCGGCTCACACTCATTAGTGTCCGACGGCCCGCCACCGGTTACCCGCCTGCCGCCGCATCGGGTCAGGAATTACTGATCACGATGGCACCGCTGTCGGCCACACCGAACCGATCTGGCGTTATGGGCGCGCGGGAGCTGACGGCAGCGTCGGCGGCCCGCTGCACCGGCAGGCAACACAAAACGAGCAGGTGGGTCCGCGGGTTGCTTCGTTCGGCGGGTCAATGAGCGGGTTGCCTAGAAGCTACGCGGCAAGCGGCCGAGTACTTGGAACTCGCAGGGACCCGAAGCCCGGACTGGCGGATCAAGAGGTCTACCCGAGCCGTGTCGTGCGGTGGGCACGCGCGAGCGCTACGAGGTTATGCCAGTTGGGAGAGGTCGAGGGTGGTCTCGTGTCCGTCGGCGAAGCTGACGATCATGCGGGCGGTGCCGCCGATGGCCTGGAGGTAGGCGTTGGGTGTGGACAGGAGCAGGTCGTGGGGTTGCTCCATGCGGCTGATCGCCGCCTGGGTGACGCCCATGCGGCGGGCGAGTTCAACCTGGGTGAGTTCTGCAGCTTGGCGGAGCGCGGCGAGTCCCATGGCGTAGGTGCGGTCGGCTTCGGCCATCTCGGCGCGGACTTGGGCGACCTCGGCGGCGATGCCGGGCCGTCGGGCCAGCTGTCTGATGCGGTCGTTGCCGCGGATGAACTTAACTTCCTCGCTCATCGAGGCTTCCTTTCTGGCGCAGCCAGGCATCGACCATCGTCTCGACGCGTGCTGCCGCGCTTGCGTAGAAAACGTCCCCGATCGCCTTCTTGTCGAACCCGACCAGGGCGATATTGCCACGTCAGCGCTTAAGCGCTGGCACCTGATCTCCGGTCCCTGGCTGTCTCAGGTGCTGGCGCGCCCGAGGCGCGGCGGTGTCTTTCGGCTGCGCGGTACGCTTGGATTGGCGTGGTCGGGCTGGCGACCCGGCCGACTGGAGGCCGTGTGATGGCCGGAGAATCCGGGCTGCGTGGACGTGCCGCAGAGCTGAGGGGTCGGCGGGGCGAATGCAGCGTGCTCGACCGGCTGATCGAGGGGGTCCGGTCAGGCGAGAGCCGGGTGCTAGTGCTGCGCGGCGAGCCAGGGGTGGGCAAGACCGCGCTGCTGGACTATCTAGCCGGCCGGGCATCGGGCTGCCGGGTGGCGCGTGCGGCAGGTGTCCAGTCGGAGATGGAGCTGGCCTTTGCTGGGCTGCATCAGCTGTGCCTGCCAATACTGGATCGTGCTGAGCGCCTGCCAGGTCCGCAGCGTGAGGCGCTGCGGATTGCGTTCGGCCTCAGCGCCGGTCCAGTGCCGGACAGGTTCCTGGTGGGCTTGGCGGTGCTGGGGTTGCTGTCGGAGGTGTCGGAGGAGCAGCCGCTGATCTGCGTAGTCGATGACCAGCATTGGCTGGACCAGGCCTCGGCGCAGGCGCTGGGATTCGCGGCGCGCCGGTTGGCGGCCGAGCCGGTTGGCTTGGTCTTCGCGGCTCGCGTTCCCAGCGATGACGTTGGACAGCTGCCGGAACTCGTGATCGAGGGTCTGCCGGAGGATGACGCGCGAAGACTGCTGGACTCGGTGCTTGCCGGCCCGGTGGACGGGCGAGTCCGGGATCAGATCGTGGCCGAGACGCGCGGCAACCCGCTGGCGCTGCTGGAGTTGCCACGCGGGCTGACGCCGGCGCAGTTGGCCGGCGGGTTCGGTCTGCCCGGTGCGCGATCGCTATCAGGCCGGATCGAGGAGAGCTTCCGGCGGCAACTCGATGCCTTGCCGAAGCAGACCCGGCGGTTGCTGCAGCTGGCGGCGGCCGATCCGTCCGGCGACCCGCTGCTGGTGTGGCGGGCCGCTGAGATGCTCGGGATCCCGATCCAGGCGGGCGCTCCGGCGGTCGAGGCGGACTTGGTGGAGTTCAGCGCGCGCGTGCGGTTCCGGCATCCACTGGTCCGCTCAGCGTCCTACCTATCGGCATCCCCGATGGATCGGCAGGAGATGCACGGCGCGCTGGGGGATGTCACCGACCCGCGGGTTGATCCGGACCGCCGGGCCTGGCACCGCGCCCAGGCCGCGCCCGGGCCGGACGAGGACATCGCCGCCGAGTTGGAGCGTTCGGCCAGCAGGGCGCAGGGGCGCGGCGGGCTGGCCGCGGCGGCCGCGTTCCTGGAGCGCGCGGCGCTGCTGACACCCGCCCCTGCCCGCCGGGCCGAGCGGCTACTTGCGGCGGCGCGGAGCAAACGGGACTCTGGCGCGCTGGACGCGGCGCTGGGCCTGCTGGTCGCGGCCGAGGCCGGACCGCTGGACGCGCTCCTGACGGCGGAGGTGGAGCACCTGCGCGGACAGATCGCTCTCGACCAGATGCGCGGCGCGAGCGCGACGCGGATGCTGCTCAGCGCGGCCCAGCGCTTCGAGCCCGTCAACGCCGGGCTGGCCCGCGCGACACACTTGGAAGCACTTGGGGCCGCGCTGTGGGCGGGTGATCTGGACTGGCCTGGCGGCGTGCGCCAGGTTGCCCGGGCCGCACGCGCCGCGCCGCCTGGGCCCGAGCCGCCACGCGCGGTCGATGTCCTGCTCGACGCGGTCGCACTGCGATACACGGAGGGATACAAAACGGCCGCCCCGGCACTGACCCATGCACTTGAGATGCTCCTTGCCCTGGGCGCCAGCCCCGGAGAAGACGGTCGCCAGTTCTGGCTTGCCGCCGGAAGATCCAGCGGCGTTATCGCCCTCGAGCTGTGGGACTTTGAATCCTGGCATGCCTTTCACGCCGGCCAGGTACAGGTCGCGCGGGACACAGGCGCGCTCGTGCACCTCCAGTTCGCGCTCAGCTACCTGGCCAGAGTCCACATCCTGGCCGGCGACCTGGCCGCGGCTGCACGGCTAGTCGAGGAAGACCGGCTGATCGCCGAGGCAACCGGGAACCCGCCGATCAAGCACGCCGCGATGATGCTTGCCGCCTGGCAGGGCCGCGAACATGAGGCATCTGAGCTGATTGACGCCATCTCGCAGGAGGCGGCCGCAAGCGGCGTGGGAGCCCTGGTCGACTACGCGATCTGGGCGAGCGCGGTGCTGCACAACGGCCTGGGCCGCTACGAGGCCGCACGTGACGTCGCCCGGCGCGCCTTCGAGGGTGATGCCGCCCGGCAGTATGACCCGGCGATGTACGGCATCTACGGATCTCTCATCGTGCCCGAACTTGCCGAGGCTGCGGCCAGAACCGGTGACATGACGCTGGCCAGGGCGGCACTGGACTGGCTTTCCGAACGCACTCAAGTAACTCCCACCGAATGGGTGCTGGGCATCGAGTCCCTGGTTCGCGCTCTGCTCAACGACGGCGACGCCGCTGACAGCTGCTACCGTGAGGCGATCGGCTACCTCAGCCACACCAGAGTCCGGGTCCAGCTCGCCCGCGGACACCTGCTCTACGGCGAGTGGCTCAGGCGCCAAGGCCGCCGTGTCGACGCACGGGAGCAGTTGCGCATTGCCTACCAGATGCTCAATCAGATGGGAATGGGGGGGTTCGCCGAACGGGCCAGGCGCGAACTGCTGGCCACCGGCGAAACCGTCCGCAAGCGCACTGTCCACCCTGCCCGCACCCACTCCGGCCAGGCGAGCGAACCGCTGACCGTCCAGGAGGCCCAGGTCGCCAGGCTGGCCCGGGACGGCCTGTCCAACCCGGAGATCGGCGCCCGCCTGTTCATCAGCTCGCGTACCGTCCAGTACCACCTCCGCAAGGTCTTCACCAAGCTCGGCATCAGCTCCCGGGGCCAGCTCGGCCGCGTTCTGCCCGCCGACCCGCGCCTCACGCAGCCACGCTAGCTCCGCAAGCTAGTGTTGCTCGTCCACCGGCAACCACTGATCTGCCTCACCGTCGCTGTCTGCAGACGGAGCCTGCCGGATGACCGCGGGCCGCTGAGGACTGGTCAGCTCTCTTTTCCGTGCCAGAACGCCGGGTCGACTTCGCGCGTATAGCTCGTCGTCCGGCGTTCTGGTGTTCGCTGGCCTGGTGTTCTAGGAGGTGGCGCGCGCGGCTTCTTCTATCACGTTCGTGACGGCGTCCGGCTGGGAGATCATCGACAGGTGTGAGGCGTCGATCTTCGTTACCGTGGCGTGGGCGCGGGTGGCCATGAACTCCTGTGCCGCGGGCGGGATCGCGTGGTCGGCTGTTCCGATTACGTCCCAGCTGGGGATGGTGGCCCAGGCCGGCGGCCCGGACGGTTCGGTCAGCGCGCTGGCCGCGATCGGCTCCTGGGTGGCGGCGAGCACGGCCGCCTCGCTGGCCGGCAGGTCGTTGGCGAGGATGCTGCGGAACAGCGAGGGCTTGATGTACACGTCGGTGACGCCGCCGGGGGACGGGACGAAGTTCAGGGCGGCCGGGGTGATCTGGCTGCCCGGGAACTGCGCGTTGATGCTGTTGAGGGTGTCGCCCTGGGCGGGGATGTAGGCGTCGACGTAGACGAGGGCCTTGACGTTCTTGTCGCCGGTGGCGGCGTTGGTGATGACGAAGCCGCCGTAGGAGTGGCCGACCAGCACGACCGGCCCGGGCACGGTCGCGAGGTAGCTGGCCAGGTAGGCCGAGTCGCTGCTGACGCCGCCCAGCGGGTTCGGGGGGACGTCAACGGTGTACCCGTCCTTCTGCAGCCTGGTCACGACCCCGTCCCAGCTTGACCCGTCCGCCCAGGCGCCGTGCTCCAGCACGATGGTCGGCCTGGCCGCCGAGTGTGAGTGGCTGCTCGCCGGGTGGGCCGGGCTGCCGGTGGAGGCGGCGGCGACCGCGCTGGGGATAGCGATCAGGGCGGCGACGGCGGCGCCGGTCAGGGCGAGCCGGGACTTGCGGGTCCGGGACTTCAGTGGGTTGCGCATGAGAGTGTCCTTTCGGTGGGGGGGAGTTGTCACAGGCCCTGGCTGGCGAGCCAGGACAGGGTGTAGTCGGCGATTTCGCGCCAGCCGTGGTCGAGGACGAGGGAGTGGCCGCGGTCGGGGAATGCGTGATAGCCGGTGACGGCGCCTGAGCCGGAGTAGAGCTTGTAGGCGGCCCGGGCCACTACCTCCGGCACGGTGTGGTCTTTGCCGCCGCCGACGATCAGCAGAGGTCCGCGGTCCTGCTTCCTGGTATCGACGGCAGCCGGGGACGACTTCTTGAAGTTCGCGGCCGAGGCCTCGAAGAGCGGCTTGCCCGGTCCGGGGATCGCCCACTTGTCGAACAGCTCGCCGGATTCGCTCTCGGTGAGCGCGTTGCCGAAGCCGTAGCGGAACTGCTTCTTCGTGAGCGTTACCGCCCGCTTCTTGTTGCCGGGCCTGGACAGCACCGGGAGCCCGGAGCGGATCTGGGCGAACGGCAGCGGCTTGACCCCCTTGATCTGGCCGGGGTCGATCGCGATCGCCGCCGCGGCCGCATCCTGGGCCAGCAGTTTTTGCGCGATGAGGCCGCCGAACGAGTGGCCGATCACGATCGGCTTGGCCGGAAGGCGGCTGATGACGTCGAGGTAGCCGCTGGCGATGTCGTCGATGCCCTTGTCCGCGACGGCTGCCGGGTTCTTCCGTGTCTTGTCCGCGCTGGCTGAGTCACCGGGCCAGCCGGGCGCGATCGGGTTGTAGCCGGCCGAGCGGTACAGCTCGACCCAGGGCTGCCAGGCGTCGGAGTGGATCCACAGGCCGTGGATGAAGACGACGGGGCTG
>Ga0224557_1000260_pt1 | contig 59472 bp, 55 predicted proteins | sample 714S31014metaG_FD_180677 | JGI IMG/M metagenome (GOLD analysis project Ga0224557, IMG submission 180677) | Peat soil microbial communities from Stordalen Mire, Sweden - 717 S3 10-14 | ecosystem: Environmental > Terrestrial > Soil > Wetlands > Peat | place: Sweden: Norrbotten County, Stordalen...
AAACCGTCAAGTGAACCGGCTCCGCAATAGCGGGGCTTTGTAGCGGCTTGAGCCGGATGAAGGGAAACTTTCACGTCCGGTTCTGAGGGGAGGGAGCGGCAGCAATGCCGCTTCCTTACCCGACCCTATAAAAATTCATGGCGCAAGCTGGATGAGCCTCCCGAAAGTCCATTCTCAATTATAGGTGAGTCGAACGCGGGGAATTCGCATTGAAACGATGTTCGGGAATATTCTTGTCAATACCATGTCAACGCATCCGCTGGTTGCCGTGTGCGCGAATCCAGATTCGATTATATGTCGCCGTTCTGCGCGTCAATGTATTGCTCGCCTCATCCGGCTGCGCTCCACATTGCACACGCCGCCCAGCTCCGGGAGCTTTGCTTTTAGGATTCGCGCGCTGGACAACTGTTCACAGGAAGAAGGATTAAATTACCCATGGAACAGGATTGCCATAATCGCCTTGCCACATGTTATGTCGAGTCGCGGCTTAACGTGGAATTAAGTGGATGTGGGGAGCCTTGATCAAGGCGACCACGGAAGCGCCCGCCTTCAATGCCAGTTCATCGCAAGCTTGACGGGTCAGCAACGCTTTCAATGGAAAACCGCAATCCAGTTCGATCCGCATCATCGGTCCTTCCGGTGCGAGCGCAAGCACCGTTGCGGACAGGCGGTTGCGAGCGCTGGCCGGCGCACCGCCGTTCTGGATCAAGATCACGTCCTCAGCGCGGATGCAGAGGTGTACGGCATTCGCGCCGGAAGGCAAATCTTCGGCCAGCGCGGTAAATTCATGCCCGTTCACGTTCACGGTTGCCAGTCCATCTGACACCCGGGTGAGGTGTCCGAGCAAAACGGTTTCGGTTCCGACAATCGCCGCCACCGCCAGATTGGTTGGATGATTTATCACATCTGCAACCGGTCCGGTCTGGAGCATGAGTCCCTGGTCGAGTACCACGAGCTGGTCGCCCAAGGCCGCGGCTTCATACCGGTCATGTGTCACTAAAATTGCGGGAATCCCCAACTGCAAAAGCTGTGAACGCAACTCACCTCGCAATCGCTGGCGTGTGGGTGTGTCGAGCGCGGACAGCGGCTCGTCGAGCAACAACAAACGCGGACGGCGCACCACGGCGCGGGCAAGCCCGACGCGTTGCTGCTGGCCGCCGGAAAGTTCGTGCGGCAGGCGGGTTTCGAGTTTGTCCAGACCGAGCCAGCGCACAATTTCACTGACGCGTGCCTTTTTTTTGGTGGCGCTTTGCCCGTACAATCCATAACCGATGTTGGCCGCAACAGTGAGATGCGGAAATAATGCGTAATCCTGCGGCACAAATCCTGTATTCCGTTTTCGCGCCGGAACAATCTTTTTTGAGTCCGAGTCGAACCACACTTCACCGTCAAATTGAATCTGCCCTGCTTCGGGCTGCTCCAGCCCGGCGAGGCAGCGAAGCATGGTCGTTTTGCCCGAACCTGACGGGCCGAACAGCACGGTGACGCCATTCGTGCTGGCGTGCAAATTTTCCGCGCGAATCACCGGGCCGTCGGCGAAGCGTTTCGTGAAACTGGCCTGGATGCCGGGCGTCATATTTTGCTCCTTGCTTGCAACCGCTCGCTGATCCACAGCGCGGCAAACGCCAGTGCCAGCGAAATGCCGGCCAGCGTCCAGGCATGGCTGTCTTCGCCCAGTTGCACGAGTTGGTAAATATCGGTGGACAACGTGGTGGTAACGCCGGGAATGTTGCCGGCCACCATGATGGTCGCGCCGAATTCGCCCAGTGCCCGCGCAAACGCCAGCAATGTTCCCGCCAGCAATCCGCGTTTCGCCAGCGGCAGCGTGATGGTGAAGAACACGCGCCATTCGCCCGCGCCCAGCGTGCGGGCCATCTGCTCCAGCGTCGGATTTACCTCCTCAATCGCGGCACGCGCCGTGCGTACGAGCAACGGAAATGACATCACCGCCAGCGCCAGGGCCACGGCGCGCCAGGTGAACACGATGTCGAGATGGAATTCCGAGTAAAGCCAGTGGCCGAGGGGGCCGCGCCGGCCAAACAATTTCAGCAGAACCAGCCCGGTGACCACCGGCGGCAGGACGAGCGGCAGGGCGACCACCGTTTCCACCAGCGATTTGCCGCGCCAGCGGAGCCGCGCCAGACACCACGCCAGCGTGACGCCCGGCACGAGAATCAACGCCGTGCTCAACACGGCCATGCCCGCCGTGAACGCGACGATCTGCCATTCGGCGGGTGTCATGACATGCGGCGGTGGCTGCCAGCGGGGTTATTCATCCACGCCGACCATCACGCTGGAGGCTTTGATGACCGCGTAGGCCGTCCGTCCTTTTTTCAGTTTCAAGGCGGCGGTGCTCTCGGCGGTAATCGTTGAAACAATTTGAACTTTCGGGGCGATTTCCAGAACGACGAGGCTGCTGATGGGTCCGCGTTTGATGTTTTTTATTTTGCCTTTGAGAACATTGCGGGCGCTGAGTTTCATGATTTTCCTTTTGGTTTGACTGGTTATTTACCGGCGGTGGACAAAACAATAAACCCGTGGCGGGCGAAGATTGCATCTGCCTCGCTGCCCGTCAGGCATCCCAGAAACTTTTTCGCAGCGTCCGGTTGCGGCGCATTCGCCACCAGCGCCGCCGAATAGGAAATCTTCGGTCCATCGGCAACCGGCACCTCAAAAGCCACCTTCACCTTTTTCGAAATCGCGGCGTCCGTTTTATAAACCACCCCGGCATCCACATTGCCGGATTCGACGGCGGCGAGCACGGCGCGGACATTTTCGCAGGGAACAACCTTCGGTTCGACTCCCGGCCATAGCCCGGATTTTTCGAGATAAGCTTTGGCGTAAGTTCCGGCGGGAACAATCCTGGTGTCGCCGAGCGCGACGCGCTTGACGGCGGCATTGGTCAATTCAGACGGCGACTGGATCGCCGTGCTATCCGGCGGGGTGACGATGACGAGCGAATTGCCCAGGAGACTTTTGCGCGTTTCCTTCACGAGCAATCCCTTCTTTTCCAACGCATCGGCCTTGGCCTCGTCGGCGGAAATAAATATGTCGGCGGGCGCGCCTTCCTCAATCTGCCGCGCGAGCGTGCCGGACGCGGCGAAGTTGAAGACAATCTTGTCGCCGGACTGTTTTTCGTAGGCGGCGGCGATTTCCTGGAGCGACTCCGTCAGGCTCGCGGCGGCGAACACGGTGACTTGGGCGGTAACCAGTGTACGCGCAGCAAGAATCGCGACAACCAAAAGCAAAAGCTTTTTCATGTTCTAGTTTCCAATATCAGACGGTGAGCCGTTTGCAAACGCATGCCACACGGCCAGACCGGCAAGCAGCAAAGCCGGCGCGGCGACGAGGCAGATGCGCCAGAGCCGTTGCTGCGCGGCGGGGGTGGTGGTGAATCCCAAAACTTCCGCACCGGTGGCGATGCCGTTGGCGAGGTGATACACCGCCGCAACCATGCCGAGCAGGTAAAATTCCGCGAAGAGCAGGTTGCCCGGATTACCGGCGGGCAGTCCGTGCCAGAACTGCCAGATGGCCTGCGACGCCGAGTTGAAGGCGTTGCGCGGATCGAACCGCCCACCGAACCAGCAGTGCAGCGTGCCGATGTGGAAAGCGATGAACACCAGTAGAATCAAGGCGCTGACGCGTTGCAACCACTGGCGCAGGTCGCTGCCATGATGATGCTTCTCCACGCCGAATTTTAATTTTTCGCGCCCCAGCGTCCGCAGGCCAAGCGCGACATGAATCGTCAAGGGAATGAAAATTAAACCAATTTCTAGGATCGGCAACGCCGCACCCAGGCCGTGAATGCGGTTCACCGCCGCTTGAAACCGCGCCGGCCACAGACCGAGCAGGTTGACGGCGAGGTGCAACACCAGAAATCCGCCAAGCACAAAGCCGCTCCACGCGAGGTAATGGCGCGGGCAGGTGCGACCGCTGCAACCGCATTCCGGCACGGACTCCTCGCCGAATTTCAAGTCGAGGATGGCACGCGCGTCAGGCAGCGCGGCACGGCGACCATGACCGCCGCAGCCACAGGAACTTTTTCGGCAGCCGGATTTGGGAGCAGTTTCAACGCACATGGGAAATCAGCCGGCGGTCATTTTATTGCCTCACTGCCGCCGGGGCGTGTTGCGCGTGAACTACCGTCGCGCCGAGTTGCAACGACGTTGCGTCCCACTTCCAGTCGCCACCGCCAGGACCGCCGGTGAGCGCGAGCATTTCGCCGAGCAATTTGGGTTGGGCTGGTGGTGTAATTATGAATTTCCCGGCGTATACCGCCGCGTTGCTGTCAATTTCCCGGTCTATCACCACGGAAAAATCCAACGCCAGTTGCGTGGAGGTGGCACGGCAACTGCCGTGAATCCGCACGAGTTCGTAAAGACAAACGCTCTTGGCGTCACGGGCCGTGATATCGAACAAAATCGCGAGCGTGTCGCGGACCGGCGTGATCCCGGCGAGCTTCAGCAACGCGGCCACGTCCAGTTTCCAGCTCTGAGTTTCGGCATCGGTCAACGTCTGAACGTGCCGCGCGATGAGGCCGTCGCGCCCGCTGAACTTGAGCGGTTTGATTTTTTCGTAGTGGACGTTTTTGCCGTCGGTGGTTTTTTTATAAATCAGGAAGGCCATGGTATTTCTTCAAATTAGCCACCAGACTTTTAAGTTCGTCGTCGGTGACGGGAACTTTACGGCTGATGGCGATGTGCCGTATTTCCTCCAGCAATTCGACCTGCAATTCCGCTGGCAGGTCGAGGTTCAGCTTTTGCAGCTTGTGCCGGAGCAGACCGCCGCCCGAATGGCGGCCCAGTTGCATGGTTGTGGGAGCGTGGCCGACTTCCCCTGCGGCGAACGGCTCGTAGGTTTCATGGTCGGCCAGCAGCCCGCTGCAATGAATGCCCGATTCGTGCCGGAACACCGATTCGCCCACCACCGGCTTGTCCAGGTCGAGTGGCCGACCGGAGGCTCGCGCCACCAATGCGCTCAACCCGCCGAGTTGGCACGTGTCCACGCCGCAATCCTGTTTCAAGGTCAGCCGCGCTGCCATAACCACTTCTTCGAGCGAGGCGTTGCCGGCGCGTTCGCCCAGGCCGTTGACCGTAACGCTCGCGGCATCCGCGCCGGAAGCAAGCGCGGCGATGGTGTTCGCCGTTGCCATGCCCAGGTCGTTGTGCCCGTGAAATTCCAGGGTCAACTCCGGCACGGCTGCGCGCAAGGTGCCGATGAGATCGCAGGTCTGCAACGGATTCAAAATGCCAACGGTGTCCGCGATGCGCAGACGCCCAAGCCCGGCTTCCCGGGCGGCGAGCGCAAATTCGATCAAAAAAACGCGGTCGGCGCGCGAGGCATCCTGCGCCCCGACGGAAAGGAATCGGAATGAGTCGCGAAACTCGGCAGTCAGTTCCGTCATCGTCTGGAAAACCCAATCGTGATCCTTCTTCCAGGCGCGCAGATGAATTTCCGACACCGGCAGTGAAAAGTGGGCTCCGTGGACACGACAACGGGAGGCGGCCAGAAGGTCCAGACGTTTCGCCCGGCACCAAGTGGTCAGGCGCAAGGGAAGGCCGAGGTCGGACACGGCATTGATATCGTCAATCTCGCTCCGCCCCATCGCTGGGATGCCGATTTCGATTTCCGGCACGCCGGCGTTGGCAAGCGCAGTGGCGATGCTGTTCTTCTCCGCACGTGAGAATGCCACGCCAGCAGCCTGTTCGCCGTCGCGCAACGTGGTGTCAATGAGGTACGGCGTCATGTTCAGACAAACAAGGTCGCCGGTGGCAGACCGGTTTTTTCCTCCAGGCTGTCGAGGATTGCTTCGGCGGTTTCGATAGTCGCCTGTTTATACCAGATGTTTTCTGGATAAACGACCATCACCGGCCCGCTGTCGCAGATGTTCATACAGCCGGTGCTGGAAATCATTACATCGTCGAGACCGCGATCCTGTACTTCGGTGGTGAGATGCTGGAGCAGATGTGAGGATTCCTTTTTGTGGCAGACGCCCTGCGCCCCGGTGGGACGAAAGCTGCCGCAGGCAAATATGTGATGATTGGGTTTGCTCATGTTTTGGTTGTGAGTTGTGGGTTGTGGGTTGAAGGTAAAATCAGCCGCAGCCGGTTCCGTTTCCTTTGCACGAAATACCCGCGCCGCAGCCGGTGAAACGGCGTTTCATCGATGCCGGAATCGGCTGATTGGCAAACAAGGCTTTCAGCCCTTCCTCGATCAACCCTTCCATCTCGATGACTTTTAGTCCGTGCGCGGTGAGCGTCTTTTGAGGCGTTGGGCCGGCGGCGTTGACGAGAATCGCGCGGCAGTCTTTCAACGAATCCGCCAGCGTTGCCCAGCGCGCTTCGCCGCCGCCTTCATCCGGCGTGCGGCGGATTTCGACCAATCGGAACGTGCCGGGCAAAGCGGCGTTAGCCTCGTAAATCGCCAGACGATCAGCCTCGCCCAGATGCTGGTTGACCAGCGCGCCTTCGAGCGTGGCCACGGCCACGTAAGGGCGCGCGGCATCTTCGGCGGGATTCAGGCTCAGGCTGGCGTAGTGTTGCAATGTGGCAATTTGTTCGGTGGTCACTTTCTCGCCGACGTAGCCCACGGCGTCGGCCCGGCAGCGGGCGCAATGTGTCATCTGCGGCAATAATTGTCCGCATTGCAGGCGCAGCCGTGCGACGGTCATTGTGTCCGGTGGCGGCACATCCTCGAACACCGCGCCTTTCACGGGCACGAGCGGCATGAGGTTCATGATGTCCGCGCCGAGGGCGGAAACTTTTTTGGCAATGTCCGGAATGTGATCGTCGTTGATGCCCGGCATGATGATGGTGTTGATCTTCACCGTGATGCCACGCGCCTTGAGCCGGACAAGCGCCTCGATTTGTTTCGCCCCCAGCGCCGCCGCGGCTTCCTCGCCGCGCAATGGACGTTTGCCATCGCGCACCCAGGCGTAAATCTTGCCGCCAATCACCGGATCAACCGCATTGATGGTGATTGTAATATGGCTCACCTTCAAATCGGCAATCTCGTCAACATAGGGCACGACGCCGAGGCCATTCGTGGCCACGCATAAAATCATTTTCGGAAATTTCCGCCGGACCAGCCGCAACGTTTCCATCGTTTCCTGGGGATTGGCGAACGGGTCGCCCGGCCCGGCAATGCCCGTGACGGCAATTTCGGACCGCTTTGCCACCACGTCGCTCAGATAGGCAAGGGCCTGTTGCGGCGTCAGCACGGTGCTGGTGACGCCGGGGCGGCTTTCATTCAGGCAATCGTATTTGCGGTTGCAAAAATTGCACTGGATGTTGCAACGCGGCGCGACCGGCAGATGGATGCGGCCATATTTTTTATGCGCATCCTTGCTGAAACAGGGATGATTGCTGAAATCAATCTTGGTCGCGTTCATAGGTAGGCGTAACCGACCGTTGAAGTTTCCTGTTTCACTTCGAGCAGCGCGTTGACAATGCGGTCGTAAAGCTCCTGCGCACCGCGATAGCCCAAGTGCAGCACCCGTTGGCCGCCAATGCGGTCATGGATCGGAAAGCCGACCCGGATGAGCGGCACTTTCAATTCGCGCGCTGTGCGGTAGCCCTTGCTGCTGCCGATGAGAAAATCGGGCTTGAGTGATAGCGCGAGTTCGGCGATTTCGGCGAAATCGAAGCGTTCCTTCACCAGCGATTCGGCAGGCAGCGACGGCGAGGCTTCGCGCAATGCCTTTTCAAATTGTTTGCTGTGGCCGCCGGTGGCACAGAGTACCGGTGTCACACCGATTTCGCAGAGGAATGACGTCAGCCCGATGACCAAATCTTCCTCGCCGTAAACAATCGCGCGTTTTTCAAAAACGTATTTGTGACCGTCAATCAAGCTGTCCACGAGCCGGCCGCGTTCGCGCTGGGATTTCACCGGTATTTCCTGCCCGCTCAGCCCGGCGAGCAACGCGAAGAAGGCGTCCGACTCGCGTATGCCGATGGGCAGCCCCAGCAAATGGCGGACGACGTTGAATTTCTTTTGGAGCGAGGTGCCGGCGGTTTCCGTGCTGGCGAGCGTGCGGCCGAATTCAATCGATGCTTTTGCCGAGCCAGTCGCGGCGATGGCATTTAACGGCGTGCCCCCGGTTTGCAACTTTTCATATTGCAACCACGTCTCACCGTCCATCGTTTCGGAATAGTCCGGCAGCAAGGTGTAATTCAGCCCGAAGTCGGCGAGAATTTCCTTCAAATGCCGCAAATCGGCGGTGGAAACCATGCCGGGGAAAAGATTGACGCGCTTTTCGCATTGAATTGTAGCAGCCGAAGTAAGACGGCTCTGACTTTCAGAATTTGAAGAATGAGCGGACTCACGTCCGCTGCTACAAGCTGAGGAAGTGCCAAGTTGTTCGACCAGCGCTTTTACCGCAGCATGAAAACCATCCATGTGCGTACCGCGATAGCTCGCGGTGGACACTGTGACGATTGGCGCGGTGATACGGTCGCCGTGTTTCTCGTGCAGATCACGCAACAGACTCGGCATGTCTTCGCCAATGGTTTCGGCCAGGCAGGTCGTGGCCGCGCCGATGAGCTGTGGCTCGTATTGGCGCAGCACATTCAGCACGCCCTGCTGAAAATTACTACTGCCTCCGAAAATCGCGCTTTCTTCGTGGAAGTTCGATGATGCGATGTCCATCGGCTCGCGAAAGTGGCTGATGAGGTAGCGGCGGATGTAAGTCGAGCAGCCCTGGGAACCGTGCAAAAACGGGATGCAACCTTCCACCCCGCGAAAGACGAGGCACGCACCCAATGGCGTGCATAGTTTGCAGGCGTTGCGCGTGGAAGTGAAATTCTTGGACTGCGGTTCATCGTCGGCATTCTCAGTCGGCGGAATCAGAATGACCGGGCTGGGGCGGAAAGCGGCGGCGGGACAATTCGCCAGACCCTGACAGACAACCGGACTAACGCAAGTTGCGGGGCAACCTGTCGTCTCCTCCACCAGTTCCTGAATGTCAGTTTTCAACACAGCGATTGGTCTCTTTGCAAGCGGGATGCCAACCCGTCTTGAGTTCGGATTTGGTTTTCCAATACCCTAAAAACCCCAATGAAAACCGGCACATTTGAAATCATCCGCGTTGCGGAGTTGATTCCGACGTCTGCGTGAAGCCGACATTTGCGTAGGTTCAGGAATTCAAAGCCACCTAAACGTAGGGACGCCTCACTTTGAACGGGCCCGCCTCGGCGCAAACTGCCAGACGGGGCTGGCGACACTGGCATAAACTTCCTTCGCGAAGTTCAACATGCCGATGTAGCCGGCCAGCGGTTCCTTGCGTTCGTGATTGTGATCGCAGAAACCGATGCCGAGCTTATGGGCGATGGGCCGCTCCTTCACACCGCCAATGAACAGGTCCACGTCCTTTTCCAGACAAAACTTGGCAAGTTCAAGCGGGTTGGAGTCATCCACGATGATCGTGCCCGGATCGGCCATTTCCTGGAGTTGTTTGTAATCTTCCTTGTCGCCGGTCTGCGAACCGACGATGGCGGTTTCCATGCCGATCAACCGCAATGCGCGCATCAGTGAGAACGCCTTGAACGCGCCGCCGACGTAGATCGCCGCCTTTTTGCCGACGAGCTTTTGCTTGTAGCGTTGAAGTTCGGGATAGATCGCGGCGACTTCTTCGCGCACCAGTTGTTGCGCGCGGTGCATAATGGTTGGATCATCGCTGAAATATTTCGCAGCTTCGTAAAGTGCGGCGCTCATGTCCTCGATGCCAAAATAGGAAACGCGTTTGAAAGGAATGCCGTAATCGCGCTCCATCATTTTCGCCAGGCTGGTCATCGAGCCGGAACATTGAACCAGATTCAACTTTGCGCCGTGTGCGCGGCGAATGTCATCAATCCGCGAATCGCCGGTGATGCACGCGACGACTTCGATGCCCAGGCGTTTGTAGTAGTCGCGCAAAATCCAGGTTTCGCCGGCCAGGTTGAATTCACCGAGAATATTGATGCTGTGCGGGGCGATGCCGGCGGTATCGCCCGTGCCGACGAGCGTATAAACAGCTTCGCACGCAGCGCGGTAACCGTCCTTCTTTGTGCCTTTGAAACCTTCGGAATGCACGCCGAGAACGGGAATGCCGGTCTTGGCAGAGACGCGTTTACAGACGGCACTCACGTCATCGCCGATGAGTCCGACGATGCAGGTCGAGTAGATGAACGCGGCCTTGGGCTGGTGATGCGCGATAAGTTCCAGCAGCGTGGCTTCCAGCTTTTTCTCGCCGCCAAAGATCACGTCCATTTCCTGGAGGTCGGTGGAAAAGCTGTTGCGATGCAGTTGCGATCCGCTTGACAGCGCGCCACGGATGTCCCAGGTGTAAGCCGCGCAGCCAATCGGCCCGTGGACGATGTGCAACGCGTCGGCGATGGGATACAGCACCACGCGCGAACCGCAGAATACACAGGCGCGCTGGCTGACGGAGCCGGCGGTGCTGGCCTTGCCACACGCCATGTCGGCGGCTGGTGCGCCATCGGCCTTGCGCACAACCTGCGGCTGACGTTCTGGCAGGAGTTCGATCATGACTGAGATGCAGCTTCCGCGAGTTCGCGCATGCCGGCTGTTTCCATTCGAAGCATGACCCAGTCATCCAGGACGCGGGCGCCGAGGCTTTGATAGAATTTCAACGCGGTTTGGTTCCAGCGCAGTGCGATCCACTCGAAACGGCCGCAGCCGCGCTCCGCGCCGATGCGGGCAACCGCTTTGAGCAACGTGCTTCCCAGTCCGCGTCTCCGATATGGCGGGCGGACATAGACGTCCTCCAGGAAAATACCGGGTCGCCCCGCAAAAGAGGAATAGGTGTGAAAATAGACGGCATAGCCGGCACGCACCCCGTCAACGGTGGCGATCAGCGCGGCTGCCGCGGGATGTCCGCCGAAGAGCCAGTCACGAAGCGATGTTTCGGTGGCTTCTAGTTCGTGTTCAAGGGTTTCAAACTGCGCCAGCTCGCGGATCATTTTCATCAAGTCCCGCACGTCGCGCTCGCACGCGGGCCGGATGGTGAAACTCCCAAGACCGGTGGCTGACATTGGGCTGGCCAGTTTCGCAATCATTGGATCAGTTCAAAGTATTCGTCGGCGCATTCACGGTCCTTGTGGTCGAGCAGGGCGTCGTTCATTTTCTCCATGAGCCGCAACGCACCCATGTAACCAACGCAGGGAAAATAGCGGTGGCCCATACGATCCAGCACCGGGAAACCGAAGCGCACAAACGGAATCTTCTCCTCCCGGGCAATGTATTTGCAGTAGGTGTTGCCGATGATGAGGTCCACCGGCGCGTTTTTTATCCATTGATGAAGCGCGAACAGGTCGGAGTTCTGCTTCACCACCGCGTCGGGCACCTGATCCTTCAGAATCTCCGTGACGCGCTGCTCGAAATGTTTTCCGGGCGACCCGGTGATGACATAGGCGGGCTTCATGTCCAAATCCGAGAGGAATTGCGTTAGCGCAATGACGTGGTCGGGATCGCCCGCGATGGCCACGCGTTTCTTGTGGAAGTATTGGTGCATGTCGCTCATGGCATCGAGCAGGCGGCCGCGCTCGTCACCGATGGTGGCGGGCACGTCCACGCCGCCGTAATTGCGCAGCGCGTGGATGAACCGGTCGGTTTCCGTGAGACCGATGGGCAGTTCAAGGAACGCGCAACCCACGCCGCATTTCTCGTCAAGTTCCGTCGCCGCCGGATGCGACGTGAAATGGCCAAGGGCGATGGTGCAACTGCTGTCGCCGGTGGATTTCAGTTCTTCAATCGTCGTGCCGCCGTGCGGGAACATCCGGTAACGCCCGTCCTGCGGCAAATCCAGCACGCCGCTGGTGTCGGGAAATACCACGGCTTTGACGCCCATTTCGGCGACGATGCGTTTGAGTTCGCGGATGTCGGCGGGATCAACAAACCCCGGAATGAGGTTGAGTTGAAACAGCCGGTGGCCGTTCTTTTCCGCAAGATAACGGACCATTGCCGTGGTCATGTTCGCGAAACCGGTGACGTGCGAACCCACAAAGCTTGGTGTGTTGGCGTGGATGACGACTTTGCCCTTGGGAATCGTGCCGTCTTCGATAGATTTTTTGATCATCATCGGGATATCGTCGCCGATGACTTCGGACAGGCAGGTGGTGTGGACGGCCACGATTTCCGGGTTGTAAATCGTGAAGATGTTGGACAGCGCCTGGTTCAGATTGGCCAAGCCGCCGAACACGGACGCGCCTTCGGTGAAGGAACTGGTCGTGGCGATGACCGGCTCCTTGAAATGGCGGGTCAGATGGCTGCGATGGTAGGCACAACAGCCCTGCGAGCCGTGGCTGTGCGGCATGCAGCCGTGGATGCCCAGCGCGGCATACATGGCGCCGATGGGCTGGCAGGTTTTGGCCGGGTTGATCCGCAGCGCCTCACGCGGTTTGATTTCAGCAGTGGTTCCGTTGAGCATAAAATATTTCCATCAAAAGTTTTTGTTAAAAAGAGCTTCAATACTTGTGACTGTTGTGTTTTCGCTCTTCCGTAGCGCAGGTTGGTCCCGCCGTGTAGGACCGTGTCGCCGACTGGCAGTCGGCGGGGTTTCGGAAAACACGGGCGGCTGCGAATTACCAATCCGCGACACGACAGACTGCCAGTCTACGCTACGATCTTGGCGGTCAACGCGCACATTCATCAAGTTTCCTCCGTCGCGACCGTCGCGGGTTTGCGCCAGGATTTGGTTTCGCCGTTCCGCTTTGAACCGCTGACGCGCGAGGGATGAACCAGGCTGGCGGAAAGCTGCGGTTCGTTTTCCCAGGGCGGTGTGACGAACTTCCAGATTTTGGTGTTCACCATGCGGTCCACCTCGCGGTAGAAATTCGCCGCACCGGTGAAGGCGGCATACGGCCCGCTGTAGTCGTAACTGTGCAATTGCTTGCACGGCACGCCCATCTTTTCGATGACGAACTTGTCCTTGATGCCCGAGCCGATGATGTCCGGCTTGTAAATTTCGATGAGCTTCTCGATTTCGTGATGGCTGATGTCGTCAACGATCAATGTGCTTTTCTTCATTTCAGCCATCATTCCTTCGTAATCGCGGAAGGTAAAACCGCCGGCAATCAGCGCCGCCATCTGCTCCGGCGTCTTGGTCGGCTTGAAGCGCACTGGATCGGGTTCGACGTGAAGTTCCTCGATGTTGCGGCTGTCGGCGTCCACCTTGATGGTCGGCAGCACGCGCCGGCCCTCGTAATCGTCGCGGTGCGCGAACTCGTACCCGGCGGAAACCGTTTCCATGCCGATGTCGCGGAACAAATCCTGGTAATGATGCGCCCGCGATCCGCCGACGAACAGCGCGGCGGTTTTGCCCTGGCATCGCACCTTGATTTCGTCCTGCACCGGCTTGAGCGCCAACATCTCCTGCGCGATGACCTCCTCGACGCGGTCGGCGAGTTTTTTGCTGTCGAAAAACTTCGCGATCTTGCGCAACGTTTTCTTTGCGGCCTCGGCGCCGATGAAATTCACCTTGATCCACGGGATGCCGAATTTTTTCTCCATCATGTCGGCGATGTAATTGATGGAACGGTGGCACATGACGCCGTTGAGCATGACAGTGTGCGACTTTTTAACCTGTTCGTAGCTGACATCACCGCTCAACGTGGACGTGAAGTGAATGCCGCATTTGCGGAGCAGCGTATCAATCTCCCAGGCGTCGCCGCCGATGTTGTATTCGCCGAGGATGTTCATGGTGAACTCGGCTTCGTCGGGTTTGTCATCCAGCCCGATGATGTTTTTGAACACGCCGTTGTTGGCGATGTGATGGCCGGCGGACTGGCTGACGCCCTTGTAACCTTCGCAACTAAACGCCATGACGTTGATCCCCAGTTCCTCCTTCATCTGGCGGGCGACGGTGTGAATGTCGTCGCCGATGAGGCCGACCGGGCAGGTGGCGAGAATGGCGATGGCCTTGGGTTTGAAAATCGCGTAGGCCTCCCGAATCGCCTGGATCAGCTTCTTCTCACCGCCGAAGATGATCTGATCCTCCTGCATGTCGGTGTTCATGCAGTACTGCATGTAATTGGTCTCGCCGGGTTTCGGGCGGGCGAGGTTGCGGCGGCTCATCCAGGCGTAAAACCCGCATCCGACCGGGCCGTGGGTGATTTGGAGCAGATCGTAAATCGGCCCCATCACCACGCCACGGCAGCCGGCATAGGTGCAACCTCGTTGCGAGATGATGCCAGGAATGGTGCGCGTATTGGCGGCAATTTCCGGTGGAGCGGCGGGATCGTTGGCGAAGATTTGCTTGGCGCGTTTCTTCCGCGTCTTCGGCGGATAAAGCTTGAGCATCTCCTCCTTGACCACATTCGGGTCGGGAGGTCCTGCTACGGGAATTTGAACTCCGGTTTCGCTCATAAATAAATGGGTTGATGCATTTCGTTTTTACACGAGTGCGGCGGCGCCACGTTCGCTGGTGCGGACACGAACCGCGTCCTCGATGGGTTGCACAAAAATCTTTCCGTCGCCGCGTTTGCCGGTGCGGTTCACGCGAATGATGGTTTCAATCAATTTGGGCACGGCCTCGTCAGGCACGACGAGATTCATCATGCGTTTGGGGATAAGCATCGGGCCGTCGTCCTTGAGGCGGGCGATGGCTTCGGGTGCGCCGGCTTCCGCGCCATGGATGACGCGGTAATCCACGTTGCCCTTGCCGCGTCCGAGCACCTTCCGGACAGTGAACGCGGGAAAACCGGCCTCGATGAGCGCCTGCTTGGTGACGTTCATCATGTTCATGCGGATGATGGCGGTGATTTGTTTCATGTTCAGGTGTCCTTGGTGCCGGAGCTGACCGTCCAAGTCTCCTCGACTTTCGAGATGAATATTTTCCCGTCGCCGAACGTGCCTTTGTCGCCGGTGCGGGCGGATTTGAGGATCGTTTCAACAGCCAGGTCCTTGTCCGCGTCCGCGACGACCATCAGCAACTGCTCCTTGGGCAATTCGTCATAGGTGATCTCGCCGACTTTGAGGCCGCGTTGCTTGCCGCGCCCGAAGACATCCATCTTCGTGACCGCCGGGAAACCGGCGTCGAGCAGGGCTTTCATGACATCGTGGACTTTTTCCGGTCGCACAACGGATTGAATCATTGTTGGCATAGTTTTGTGATGCGTGAAACGTGATGCGTGAGCATTGATCGGGTTTAGTTGTACAATCCGAATTCCATCAGCAGTTTTTCCAGCTCCGGCATGGGGAGCGGTTTCGGGATGACGAAATTTTGATTCTGATCAATCGCCTTGGCCAGGTTACGGTATTCATCGGCCTGGCCGCATGTCGGGTTCCACTCAATGACGGTTTTGCGGTTGATTTCGGCGCGTTGCACGTCGTTGTCGCGCGGGACGAAATGGATCATTTGTGTGCCGAGCTTCTTGGCGAACTGTTCGATCATTTCCTTTTCGTTGTCCACCTTGCGGCTGTTGCAGATTAGGCCGCCCAGCCGGACCTTGCCATTTGTGGCGAACTTCAGGACGCCTTTGCAAATGTTGTTCGCCGCGTACATCGCCATCATTTCGCCGGAGCAGACGATGTAAATTTCCTCGGCCTTGCCATCACGGATCGGCATGGCGAACCCGCCGCAGACCACGTCGCCCAGCACGTCGTAAAAGACGTAATCCAGATTTTCACTGGCATCATAGGCGCCGAGCTGTTCGAGCATGTTGATCGAAGTGATGATGCCGCGACCGGCGCAACCGACGCCCGGCTCCGGGCCGCCGGATTCCACGCACAGGGTATTGCAGAAACCGCCATTGCGGATGTCCGCCAGCTCCACGTCTTCGCCCTCCTCGCGGAGCGTGTCGAGCACGCTGCGCTGCGACAGGCCGCCAAGGAGCAGGCGGGTGGAGTCGGCCTTGGGATCGCAGCCGACGACCATGACCTTCTTGCCCATCTCGGCCAGGCCGGCCACGGTGTTTTGGGTGGTGGTGGATTTGCCAATGCCGCCTTTGCCGTAAATAGCCACTTTTCTCATAATCAAATTTATTGTTCGGTTTTTTTCCGCCGGCGGATATTGCCACCGGCTTGATAACTCCCTTTGCAGGCCGGATGCCAACGCTGGAACGATGATGAATTCAATCCGGAAACATTGAATTAACCATTGAAAACAAAGGCGAAAATAAATCCGGCATCCCTCACATCAGGAGCGGTTAATTTCACCGAAGGCTACGTTTGGGTGGGAAGGTGGCGGGGAAGCTACGCGGATGTAACTTTTGTGGCTGCGGATTCTTCGCCGCGACGAAAGCGTTTAAAATCGATGCCGAAACGCTTCACCCGCAGGCCGACCTGGCGCTCGGTCAGGCCGAGATTGCGCGCAGCGGCAGCCATGTTGCCGTCGCTGGCTTTGAGTTCGGCGACGACCATTTCGTATTCGAGTGCGGCCACGGCGGATTCGAGCGTGCCACCGGAGCTTTTTTCGGACGAATCCTTCTTCTGCAACGTGGGCGGCAGGTGGTGGGCCTCGATGGCCTTGTCCGGGCACAGCAGGACGGCGCGTTCGATGCAATTCTCCAGTTCGCGCACGTTGCCGGGCCAGTGATAGCTGGCCAGCAAATCTATCGCCGCGGTGGAAACCCGCCGCACATTTTTGCCGCTGTTTTTGCTGAACTTTTCCACAAAATGATCGGCCAACAGGAGGATATCTGACTTTCGTTCACGCAACGGTGGTACATAGATCGGGAAAACATTGAGCCGATAGTACAGGTCCGCACGGAACTTTTCCTGCTCGATCATCTCTTCGAGATTGCGGCTGGTGGCGGTGATGATCCGGACGTTGCAGCGAATGGGGGTCTGGCTGCCGACGCGCTCGAATTCCTTTTCCTGCAAGACCCGCAACAGTTTGACTTGAGTGGCCGGCGAGAGATCACCGATTTCATCGAGAAAAATCGTGCCGCCATCGGCAATCTCGAACCGCCCCTTGCGCATGGAAACCGCGCCGGTGAACGCGCCCCGTTCGTGTCCAAACAGCTCGCTTTCGATGATGGATTCGGGCAGCGCGGCGCAGTTGAACTTCACAAAGGCCTTGCCTTTGCGCGGACTCTGGTCGTGGAGCGCGCGGGCGACGAGTTCCTTGCCCACGCCAGATTCGCCGCGGATGAGCACGGTGGTGGCGCTGCCAGCCACCTGCTCAATATGCATGTAAACCGAGCGCATCGCGTTGGAATTGCCGATCATGTTCGGCGGGCGGAGACTCGTCTGAAGCTGTTGCTGCAACCGCTCGTTTTCCGTACGCAGCGCGTTCAAGCGTTCCTCGGTAACACTGTGGAAATGCACGCTTTGGGCGATGACGTTGGCCACGAGCGAGAGCAGCCGCCGGTCGGCAACCAAGCTGACCTCCGCCTGGCTCGGACGTTCCGCGCTCAGACAACCCACAACTTCCTCGCCAAATTTCACCGGCACGCAAATGAGCGCCATCTTTTCCACAGCTCCCTCCGCACTTTCCCGCTTAAGCGATGGCTCCGCAGAAATATCCGGCACCACCACGGCCTGGCCGGTGCGGATCACGTCGTCAATCAGCGGGCGATAATGCCGGAGATATTCTTCCTTGGAAAGCTGGCGTGGCAAACCGACGGCCTCGGAAGCCGATAAACTGCCGCTTTTGCGGTCGAGGATGGTAATCGTGCCGCACTGAAGTCCCATCACCTCCTCCATTTTGAGGAGGACCGGCCGGATGACGTCGCGCAGTTCAAGGCTGCTTTCCAGCGCGTAGGAAATGTTGAGCAGCAGATTCAATTCATCCACCGCCCGGCAGCCCTTTTCCGCCGCCAGACGGCATCCCCCCTCTTCCAGTCCAGCACACCCGCGCTGACTTTCATTTACGAATGAATTCACAAACTTTCCTTTGCTGCATCCACAGTGCCAACCAACCACAGGCGCGAAATCGCCGCTATCCATCGTTTGTCACAACTTGGACAAATATTGCGTTGGCGAAATTTCATCATCCTGAGCAGTTCCAATCACTCATCATCATGTTTGTCACCACCATCAGTGTTTCCAGAAATGCCAAAGCAAAAGCAAAAAGACGACCACCTGCAAAATAACGAAACCGACGATCATGGGAACCATCCGGAAACGCGATTTCCAAATTTGCGGCGCCTGCAACCGGGTATGACGACTGGTCATGGTCACAACTTCGTAATTCTCCAGTTCGGTTCTCATTTCAAGAGCGGTTTGATACCGTCGCTTGGGATCGCGCTCCATCGCGTGCAGGATGATTTCTTCGAGCACAGGCGTCAGGTTCGGATTGATTTTTCGCGGTGCCTGCGGATCGCCCGTAACGCGGGCGTTCATGATGACATACGGGCTGTCGCCGGCAAAGGGCGGTTCGCCCGTGGCCATTTCGTACAGGATCGCTCCCAGGCTGTAGATGTCTGTGCGTTCGTCGCCCCGGCTGCCTTTGACCTGCTCCGGCGCCATGTAATCGGGCGTGCCCATCGTGGGCGTGAAGCCGACAAAGGTGAGCCGCCGGGCATTGGCCGCCCGGGCAATCCCAAAATCCATGATGCGAATCGAGCCGTCGTTGCACAGCATGATGTTGGCCGGTTTCAAATCGCGATGCACGACTCCGCTTTGGTGCATGTAGGAAAGGGCGGTGCAAATGTGGCTGGCGATTTTGATGGCGTCCGGTTCCGGCAAAGGCCGCACGTTGCGCAATAATTCACTCAAGGTCTGGCCTTCGAGATATTCCATCGCAAAGTAAGGCTGGCTCTTTTTTTCGACGGGAAGAATATTCAGGATATACGGATGATTGAGTTTGATCCCGATTTCTTCCTCGCGGCGAAAACGGTCAAATCCCGCCGGGTCGCTTTCAATTTGCAAATAGGGAATTTTCAAGGCCACCGCCTTGCCGGTTTGCCGGTCGTTGGCTTTGAACAGCGAAGCCATGCCGCTCTTGGCGATGACATCGGTGATTTCAAACCGCTCATCGAGCAAATGCCCCACGCCGATGTCATTGCCGAGCGCACGGCGGGTTTTGACGGCGGCGGTCTGGGCTTGCAATGACTGTTCGACCTGCCACACCTGAATAATCTGGACGGAAACGTTGTCGTTGACCTGGCGGCGTTCCGCCTGCTCGATCAGCCGCTTGCATACCTCGCCGGGATGATACTTGATGACTGTATTCAGAATTTCCTCGTCCAAAACAAAACCGTAAAGCCCGTCCGAGCAATGCAAAATCAAATCTCCCTGTTCCAAGGTCTCCGTTTTGATGTCGTAATGACAAATCGGATCCGATCCGACACTGCGCGTCAGCGTGGAGCGGTGCTGGCTGGTCATGGCATTGCGTTCCAGCAACAATCCCAATTTGACCTGCAACGAGGTGTAGGAATGGTCGGTGGTCATCCGCTTGATCTTCCCGGCACGAATGAGGTAGGCGCGGGAATCGCCGACGTGCGCGACGGTCGCCTTGTCGTCGCGAAAAACCGTTACCAGCATGGTCGTGGACATTCGACCTTTTTGTTGTGCGGCCTGAAAAATTCTTGCGGCGGATTCGTCGAAAATCCGGCGGACGGAATCATTGATGGAGGTTTCCGGCCTGGCTTCCTTGAAAATTTCCAGCGCGGTTTCCGCTGCCAGGCGGCTGGCGATGTCACCGTTGCTTTCGCCGCCCACGCCATCGGCCAGAACGGCGATGCTGCCAATGGCTTGCAATTGCTGAAAATCTTCCGGCTCCCAAAAGGCGATAAAATCCTCGTTATGGTCACGAACGGTTCCCACGCTGGAAAGCTGGAAGCATTTTATTTTCATTGCGGGTGCAAATTTAAGATGAAACATTTTGCGAAAGAAAACCGGCATTAACTCCGAATAGTGAATAAAAACGGCGCGGGTTTATGGCCCGCGCCGCTGTTCTCTGTTCCTCCGGCGCGTGTGTTACACGTCGTAATACATGAAGAATTCGTATGGATGCGGACGCAGGCGGATGGCATCGTGCTCCTTGCGCTTGGTGCTGATCCACATGTCAATGAAGTCTTCGGTAAATACGTCGCCTTTGGTCAGGAACGCGTGGTCCTTCTCCAGGCAATCGAGGGCTTCGCTGAGACTGCCGGCGACGTTCGGAACCTTCTTCAGTTCTTCGGGCGGCAGTTCGTAGATGTTCTTGTCGAGCGGTTCGCCCGGCTTGATCTTGTTCTGGATGCCGTCCAAGCCAGCCATGACCAGCGCGGCGAAGCAGAGATACGGATTCGCAGCCGGGTCCGGCGGGCGATATTCGAGGCGCTTGGCCTTCGGATTTTCGCTGTAGGTCGGGATGCGGACGGCGGCGCTGCGGTTGCGGGCGCTGTAGGCGAGGTTGACTGGGGCTTCGTAACCCGGCACGAGGCGTTTGTAGCTGTTCGTGGTGGGGTTGCAAATGGCGCACAGGGCCTTGGCGTGTTTGAGCAAACCGCCGGCATAGTAGAGTGCCATCTGGCTCAAACCGGCGTATTCCTTGCCGGCGAAGAGCGGCTTGCCCTTGCTCCACAGGGATTGATGGGTGTGCATCCCGGAGCCGTTGTCGCCGAAGAGCGGCTTGGGCATGAAGCAGGCGGTCTTGCCGTGTTTCTTGGCCACGTTTTTGACGACGTATTTGTAAACCATCATCCAGTCGGCGGCGGTGACCAGAGGACTGAAACGATAGTCAATTTCGGCCTGGCCGGCGGTGGCGACTTCATGGTGCTGGCGCTCGATCTTGACGCCGAGTTCTTCCATCACCAGGCACATCTCGGTGCGGATGTCCTGCTGGGTGTCGGCGGGCGCGACCGGGAAGTACCCTTCCTTGTGGCGGATTTTGTTGCCGAGGTTGGGCATTTCATCACGGCCCGTGTTCCAGATGCCTTCCTCGCTGTCAATGGAGTAGAACGTGCCGTTGGTCTTGGAATCAAACTGGACATTGTCAAAGATGAAAAATTCCGCCTCGGGCCCGATAAACGCCTGGTCGGCGATGCCCGTGGAGATAAGATATTTCTCGGTGCGCTGGGCGATGCCGCGAGGATCGCGGGTGTACGGTTCCCGGGTGCCGGTCTCGGCGATGGTGCAGGTCAGGCTCAACGTCGGGACGGCACAGAAGGGATCAATGAACGCCGTGTTCGGGTCGGGCATCGCCAGCATGTCGGAAGCCTCAATGCTTTTCCAGCCGCGGATGCTGGAGCCGTCAAAGCCCAGTCCCTCGGAAAAGGAATCTTCATTTAATTCAGCGACGGGAATGCTGAAGTGCTGCCAGGTGCCAAAGGTGTCCACGAACTTGATGTCCACCATTTTCGCCCCGGCCTTCTTGGCCAGTTCTAATACGCTCTTGGGTGTGCTCATGTTTTTTATGTTTGTTGTTTTATGTTATAACCCGGCCACCGTGATGGTGGCCGGGCTGTGCCTTGTCCTCCTTGACTTCAATCTAAGCAGGTTTCTCGGTAAGGATTGTGGGCCTGCCAAGTTTGGCGCTCCTTGATCTGAAATAAATGACGCCGTAAATGCCCCAGACCGCAGCGAAACCAAGTGCGATGTAAGGTTCATGCCAGCTCATACCGCTGACCGAGAACGGGCCGACCAGGTAGAACAACATGCAACCCAGGTTCGCCAGCAGTCCGAAGATCGGCACCACGAAGTGCTTGATCCCATGGAAACTGTGGTGCTCTCTGAACGCCACAATAGCCACAATGCAAGTCGTCATGTAGAGCAGGAACGTGCCGAAGTTGCTGATGAGAGTAATGGTGACCAGCGAATTGGGCAGCCAGGTATAAGCGTGCGGCGAGAAAATGCCGAAGCTGTACCAAAAGTTGTGTTTGTCCAACGCCGCCAAGTCCGAGGATTGCCCGCCGAGATAAATCAACGTTGTCAGAATGCCGATGACCATTGAGATCACCACCAGCACCCAGATAGCACGGTGCGGTGAAAGCGTCTTGCCATGGATCAAGCCGAAGTGGGACGGCACTTCTTCGTCACGGCCCATTGCATAAGTCACCCGCGCGCCGGTGTTGATGCAGGCCAGGGTCGTGCCGATCAACGCCAGGAACACCGTGCCGGCCTGCACGAGCATGAACGCCCGGCCTGCCGCATAGCTGCCAAAGGCCCACGTGCCGACAAGAACCATCATGTCGCCCAGCGGCGCGCCGGAAGCACCGGCGTTCGAGACGGTGTAGCCGCTGTTCAAGAAATAATTCGCGGCGAAATACTCGAACATGTAACACATCGCGCCTTGAATTACCAAGGACAGCAACACCGCCCGCCCGATGTCCTTCTTGGGATTCTTCGCCTCTTCGCCCATGGAAGTCACTGACTCGAAACCCACGAGCAGGAGAATCGCGATGCATGCTTGGATGAACAGATAGTTCATTTTATGTGGAACAATGACCGACTTGGCTGAAGTGTGAAAATTAAAGGTTTGTGGATCTTTCGCGTCGCCCGCTTTGCCGGTGACGGCGTCTTCAGGCTTGTAGCTTAAGATGAACGGATCGGATATGGCGTGGCCGTCCTTGTCCAGTTTGAGCTTGCCGGCATCGTCCTTTTGAAAGACCGGATACGGATCGCCCACGGCGAGTCCCATTGCCGTCAAGGTGCCCAACACCACGGCGTCGGTGTTCTTGGTTTTGTCCAGATCATCAGCCGTGACTTGCCGGTCCTGTTGTTTGATGGCTGCCAGAGGCACGGGCTTGCCGTCCTTGTCTTTGATTTCAACGCCATTGGCGTCCTTGGTATTTAGGACCACACCTTTGTCGTCCATCTGATATTTCGGAGAATTATCGGCCCAAGTGTCCGGCACGGGCTGATTCTTGTCGTCCAGCACATTGACTTGATCCACATTATAATTTACCGGCGTTCCGTTGGACAGATGCCAGCCCACGGATCCTTGCGGATGATTGCTGCGATAGGCAATGGCCATGACCGCGAAAACCACCAGCGCGCTGATCTGAATGATGTTGATCCCCATGTTGACCGCCGTGGTGCCATTCACGCCGCGGTAAGCGATGTAACCCACGAGCAGCGAGAAGACGATGCAGAACAGCCACATGAACAGCGGACTGTTGTAGGTGCCGCTGAAGGTGCCCGGCCAGAACTGATTCGCCAGATAGCCGCCGAGAATCGCCGTAACCCCGACCATCAGGCCGGGATAAACCCAGTAATACAAATGACTGGCCCAGCCGGTGAAAAATTTGGCGATGCGCGCAAATTTATACGCATGGGTCTTGGACAAGAACGCCTGTTCGGCGTAAAGGTACGAAGATCCCGCGCCGGGATAGAGCTTGGAGAGTTCGGCATAGCTGATCGCCGTCGCGAAACACAGCAACAGCGCGGCCAGCAGGCCGACCCACATGGCGCAGCCGGCCATCGGCGCGCCGTAGAGGCATTGCTCTTGGAACGTCAGCCAGAGAAATGCGCCGGGCGCAATCAAGGCCATGGCGTTGATGGTGAGCCCGGTTAATCCCAGGGTTGCTTTGGTGGTGGGCTTGTTCCCGCCGCCTGGTGATGTTGGTCCATTTGTCATACTTTTATGTGTGTTTAACAGTTTCTTGTTTATTTGGCTTCTACGCCGCTGATCATATCGCTTGGTTTCCGGTTTCTTCCGTGCGGATGCGGACCGCGTGTTCTATTGATGTGACGAAAATCTTCCCGTCGCCGATTTTTCCGGTCCGGGCGCTGTGGACCACGGCCGCAATGGCGTTGTCGGCACGGTCGTCCGGCACAACGAGTTCGATTTTGATTTTGGGCAGGAAGTCCATGCTGTATTCGCTGCCACGATAGATTTCGGTGTGGCCCTTCTGCCGGCCGAAACCTTTGACCTCGCTCACCGTCATCCCTTCGATGCCAATTTCGGCGAGCGCATCTTTGACTTCCTCGAGCTTGAAAGGCTTGAGAATGGCTTCAATTTTTTTCATGCTTTTTCCACAGTGTCATTCAATCATTCAACTGCACTTGCTATTGTCTGCCCCATGCCAAACCCGTTTAGCAGCGGTGATACCAGCTGGGAAAACCGCCGGGCGAAAACGGATAAAACGCCCCATTCACAAGGGTTTTTTCTGTGTATTAATAATTATTGGTTGTTGCGGTGGTCTTTGGGGTTGGCTTTAAGCTGCGACTGCCTCTTTTTCCCCGGCACGAAGGCAAACGGCTTCTTTGATGTCCGTGATAAAGACTTTGCCTTCACCATTTCCGCCCGTCCTCGCAGACTTGCTGATGGCGCTCACCGCTTGCTCCGCGTTTTGGTCCCCCACCACCAGATCAATTCTAATCTTCGGCAGAGAATTCATCGTGTATTCGCTGCCACGATAGATTTCCGTATGCCGGTACTGCCGGCTAAATCCCTTCACTTCACAAGCGGTCATCCCATCTATGCCGATTTCCCCCAAGGCGTCCTGGACTTCATTCAATTTGGAAAGCGGGATTATGGCTTCAATTTTTTTCATAATTAAATTTGTTGGTTTGTTTTTAGTCCGGCGGAAACTTCCGTCCGGCGCGACTGTTCCCTTTGCAAGCGCGATACCAACGGAAAAATGTTTTGAATGATTTTTTGAGAACGCAAAAAAAACACTTGTGAAATCAATGTTTTATCGTCTGAGAAAAAAGCGAGACAAACAAAAAAAAGAAAATCGGAGCCTGAAACATCCTACATAAATGTAGTTTTAATGCGGAAAGCCACGCAGATGTAGCTTTTGTGACTGCTCATTCGTCACCGCGTCGGAAGCGTTGTTAAGCCTGTCTTATTAAGATCGAAGCAATGGAAGATTCCTAAAATTTAATAAGCGGGTTGTCTGTAGAAGATTTGCTCTAAGAAATTCGCCGATGACAGGCTGTTATTCACCCTCACGCTCGAATTATCAGGTAGATGTGCTATAATCCTTGACCGTCGCCGAGGCCGGTATCTGTGTTGCCGGTCACGCGTGAGCAGTCCGCGCGTTTGCGCGAATTCTCGAAGCCCAAGGTCTGACGGGAACCTCTGGAAACAATTCCACCGGTCGGATGCGGGTTCTGAGGGGCAAGCGGCGCGATGGAACGCAAGGGGCCACTGCCGCAATGGGCGGGCGAGGAGTGTATTCCAGCCACGTCGCCCAAAGGAAGAGGGCGGCGATCACTGAAAGGCTGACCCCGAATTGCCAGACGTTTGACAGTGGAACCAGTTGAACGACGGTCGAGGCGGCAACCACCAATGGCAAATGGAAGGCAAACACGGCCAATGAATGCCGTCCCAAAAGTGCGACAGGCGCCAGCAGGTGCGCCGGTACGCGCGGATTCCAAGCCAGCAAAAGAGCAACCCAACTCGCGAAGTTGAGCAGCCGCAACGGCCCGAGCGTCCACTTGTCAATCCAGAGGAAGCAATCAGGATTGACCGACAAAAATCCATGCCGTGCCAGAAAACACGCCACCGCGATGGGGACTGAGATTGCCGCCAGACCGAACCGCCATTTGCCGGAAAGAACCGGTCGTCGCAACGTGGATTCTCCGAGGGCCAGGCCGCCGACCCAGACCAGTTGCCAGGCCAGCAAATGAAACGAACCCCAGCGCAAGGGGAGCAACGCCGACGGGTTGCTGATGAAGAGCGTGTCCAATTTGAGCTGCGCGGCGATCCAGCCGCAGGCCGAAACCGCCAGCACCATTCCCCAGCCGCGCCGGCGGGCCAGCGCCAGCAACAACGGCGTCGAGCTCAACAGGATGATGTAAAGCGGCAAAATGTCGAACAGCGGCGGCTGATGGAGCAAAAGAGGAATCAGCGCCAGACTTTCCCAGGGATGAACTAGAAAATCATGAAAATGATTGGCCAGCGGAGTTATTCGACCGGCGAACGCCCAGGCGGTCAGCACGACCGGCAAGATCACCGCCAGATGAATCAAATAAATTTGTTTGGTGCGATGCCAGACCCGGCGGGACATCGCCGACCAGTCCGTCTGGCGGTATGTTTTGCCGTAGGCCACACCGGCCAGGCAGGCGCTGAGGAAGATGAAGCCTTCGGCATCACTCATGAAACCCAAAGGCTCATTCAGAAAATGGGAAACCGGCGTGGGAACATGCACCGCCGCCATTGAGATCAACAACAGACCACGAATGGCATCAAACCGCATATCCCGGGTTGCCACCACTTTTGGCGCCGCCGCCTTCGTTCCACCAAATGCCTCCGAGCAAAACATAAATGCGCGCGTAAAAACTCGCATGGAGGCCTTTAGGCAATCCGAGTGCCAAGATCGTTCGATTTGTGTTAAGCATTATGAATCAGCAGGTTATAGTTTTGACAGCTTGGCTCACCTTTGGTTTTGATGACGCTTATTAAACACCGCGGCCGAAACAATTCATTGCCCAATACCGCCTTGGAAACCAGCCGTATTGTGTAAGGTGCCTGCCGCATCACCTTCAGAGCCGTATTGCGATGCAACCATTTTCGCCAGCCACGATAACCGTGCGTGCTCATGACAATCGTGTCCGCCTGCAAACGCCTTGCCGTCTCGATAATTGCCTCCGCGGGATGCCCCTCGCAAACAAGGATCTCCGTGGTCACCTGGTCGCCCAGGCAATCGACCAGTTGCTGCAACTGAAATTCCGCGTTGCGACATAATTCATGGATTAAGCGCGTGCGCTGAATCCCGCGCTCCTCGCCCGCAATATTCAGTTGCACGACATGCAGCAGCACCAGCCTGGCTTGGGATTCGCGGGCAAGGTTCCTGGCGAGCGTGAGAGCCGCGTGAGAGCTGCCCGACAGCGCCAGAGGAACAAGAATGATTTTAGGAGCGAATGCGGGGCGGTCTTCGTTTCGACCATCATTCTCGTCCGGAGTGGAGTTCAGCACCCGATGGCTTGCATGATATTCGCCACGACCCGGGACAACGAGTGGCTCGATATTCGTACGGGGTTGAGTCAGGATGGTTTTCATATGTCTATTTAGTTTGTGAACTTGTTTCCACAACGCCGGGTTTGTTTGTCACGACAGAGTTGTCGCGGTGGCTCCGGTGGCTGAACCACCAGAAGAGAAGAAAGAAAACCGCGATCTGGATGACAACCAGGGCGGCGATTTTCGGCAGCAATGGGACGCGTGCTTTCCATAGTTGTGGAGGTCGCAGCCTTTTGAATCGCCCGGTCAAAGAAACCTGACTGTAGTTGTTCAACTCCGCTTTCATGGAGGCAGCCGATGGAAAACGTTTCGACGGGTTGCGTTCCAGCGCGTGCAAAATAATCTCCTCAATTTCGGGGGATAACTCCGGGTTCCGCTTGCGCGGCGGTTCGGGATCACCAGTGAGCCGGGCATTCATGATGACGTACGGATTGTCGCCGTTGTAGGGAGAAAAACCGGTGGTCATTTCGTACAGCATCGCTCCCAAGGCATAAATGTCGGTCCGGGAATCACCGCGCTTGCCCTGGACGCGCTCGGGTGCAATGTAGTCCGGTGTGCCCATTGGGGCAGTGAAGCCGCCAAATGTGAGACGACGCGCATTCTCGGATTTGGCAATGCCAAAATCCAGGATGCGAATAGTGCCATCCTTGCAGAGCATGACGTTCTCCGGCTTCAAGTCCCGATGCACCACCCCTTTCCGATGCAGGTAGTCAAGCCCTTCGCAAATCTGGCTGACGACGCGCACGGCTTCGCCTTCCGGAAACCGCGTCTTTTCATGGAGACGGGCAGCCAGGGTCTGGCCTTCGAGATATTCCATCACGATATAGGGCCGGCTTTTGTCTACGACGGGCAAAAGTTTCACAATATATGGGTGTTCTAATGTCAGGCCGATGTTCTCTTCGCGTTGAAAGCGGGAAAAGAAGCCCGGATCGCATTCGAATTGCAGCAATGGAACTTTCAAAACCACCGATCGTCCCGTCTGACGATCCAAGGCCTCGTAAATCCACGCCATGCCGCCGCGATTGATGACATCCAAAATCTTGAATCGGTCATCCAACATCTGGCCAACCTGAAGCTCGTTCGACATGGGAAAAGAGGCTGTTATGTTTGAAGCTGCCCGGCTGTTTTGAAAACCGAATGCAGGAATGGCTGATCCTGCATGAACACGAGATCGCTGCGTTACAGGAGCAGTAACCGCTGTCCGGCGGTCCGCGCTGCAAATGCTCATTGACCTTTTCATGGTTGTACTATTTCACACAGAGCGAATTCCGGGTAATTAAGAGGCGGCCAAAACGCGTAAAAATAGTGTCAAGAGCCGGAATTTGACCTGCCCCGCCTCCTTTTCGTCCTTAACGATTTTTTTATGGGATTCGGCTTTCATTTAATTCACGTCCAGAGTCGCGCGAGTTTATATTTGTCACATGAAATACAATGACGGGTGCTGAATGAAACCCAATCCGATCGCCTTGCTTATTGATGCTGACCGGCCAATCCGCCGCCTGCTGCGGGTCGTCTTGGAGCCGCACCATTACAGGGTCCACGAAGCCGAGAATGGCCAGAAGGGTATAAAAGAGGCGGTAGCACGACGGCCAGATGTGATCATCCTCGACTTGGCTCTGCCTGATATAGACGGTCTGACCGTGCTAAAACGATTGCGCGAGTGGAACCGAGATCCGGTCTTGATTCTCTCGGCCCAGGATGACGAAGAGAGCAAGGTGGCGGCGCTCGATAGCGGCGCGAATGATTATATGACCAAACCCTTCGGCTCCGCTGAATTATTGGCTCGCCTCCGCGTCCTCCAGCGCTTGATTCCCGGCGAACCGGACGGGCCCCTGTTCATGCGCGGCGACCTACAGGTGGACATCATATCCCATCGGGTTACCCTTCGGGGGCACCAGGTGGATTTTACTCCTACTGAAACGGCCGTGCTTTACATCCTGGTCCGACATGCCGGAAAACTGGTCACGTGCAGGCATCTGCTCCGTTGCGTTTGGGGAAATGACCTGGAAAACAAGGTCCACGATCTTCACGTCTATATCCGCAGTCTCCGCCAAAAGCTGAAGGGAGCTGGCAACGAAGGCGTGATCCAAACCGAAGGCAGCGCAGGCTATCGTCTCCTGCTTCCGATGGATTGCCAACACGCTCCTTCCGAATCAACTTCACCGGACACGATCTGCGCCATTACCTGACTTGTTTCGCATCCTTACTCCTCCGGCCTGGGTAATTACGACTTGGAATTTCACTGCGTCCGCCCTGATTGCCGGGATAGGTCCGTGCTTCTTGATGGAATTTTAACCTTTCTCCCGCTTCTTTGAGTCTTTTTCGCGCTTCGTTGTTGGTTTTAATCATCGTGGTCATTGCGCGCTCCGCCATTTTTTCGGCGTCAAGTCTGAATAACAATAAAATCCTCTGCGACATAACCATTTACGATTTTCCATTAGAGGCGGGCATGGTCCCTGCACAAGGCTTGTTCCAGTTAAATGGACATTGAGTGAATTGAGCCATGAAGAAAATCGAGACTACTAAATGGAGTGAAGATGCGGACGGCAATTCCCTGTTTTCCTTGTTCGCTCAAATGGCATTTCCATCTTAACAATTTCTTTACGAAATTCGGCTTTCATTTAATTACCCACCGAAGCTGGGTGGTGGAATAGTAGGCGCAGGAAAAGAACGGTACGTGTAATAAAATTATGAAAAAGATCGAAGTGATTATAAAGCCTTTCAAACTGGAGGAGGTCAAAGACGCCTTGGGGGAGATCGGCATTGATGGGATGACCGTCTATGAAGCGAAGGGATTTGGCCGGCAGAAGGGGCACGTTGAAATCTTCCGCGGCAGCGAATACACCGTGGATCTTCTGCCCAAGATCAAGCTGGAAATTGTGGTGGCCGACGAAAAGGTGGAACAGGCGGTCGCGGTCATCATCAAATCCGCCCGGACGGGGAAAATTGGTGACGGCAAGGTGTTCATTTCCGCGATTGAAGAGGCCATTCGGATTCGCACGGAAGAAAAAGGAGACCTGGCAGTTTAGAAAACAAAATTAAGTTTGGTAGCGCAATTAAACCGACATCGAACAAATTGAATTATGACAACAATCGAGATTATCCAGATCGTGCTCTTCTTTGGCCTGGGCATCGCGCTGACGCCGCCGGTGGGCCGGTTCATGTACAAGGTCTATACTGGCGAGAAAACCTTTCTCCACCCAATTTTTCATCCAATTGAGAAAGTCATTTACCGGCTGACGGGCATCGATCCGAACGAGGAGATGACCTGGTTGAAGTACTTTTGGGCCGTGTTGATGTTTGCCACGGTCGGTTTCGTGGTAGACATGGCCATTTTCATGACGCAGCAATGGCTGCCGCTGAATCCGCAAAAACTGCCCAACTGTTCCTGGCATCTGGCGTTCATGCAGGCCTGGAGTTTCACCTGCAACGCGGATTGGCAGTCTTACGCGGGTGAGACGACCATGAGTTACTTTTCGCAAATCTTCGCCATCATGGTGCATCAGTTTCTGAGTGGCGCATCGGGCCTCGCTGTGTTGGTGGCTGTGGGCCGGGCGCTGAAACGGGCCTCGGTCAAGTCCATTGGCAATTTCTGGGCGGACTTGACCCGGGGCATGCTTTACTTCGTGATGCCGCTCTGCGTGCTCTGGACCATTCCGCTCGCCTGGCAGGGCGTTCCGCAGACGTTCAAACCCTATCAAACGGCTCAGCTCATGGAACCGTACACCACCCAGGTGCAAGCGACCGACGCGAAGGGGAATAACGTGACGACCAACATCCAATTGGTGTTACAAGCCCCGAAGCTGGATGCGAAGGGCCAGCCGGTCATGACCAACGGGGTTGCCGCCATGGTGGATGTGCCGCAGGTGGACGCGAAAGGCGCGCCCATCATGACCAACGTGCCGGTCATGGTAGATGCGAAAGTGGAAACCCAACCCATTCCGCTCGGCGGCGTGGCGTGCTTTGAGGCGATCAAGCAGCTCTTCACCAACGGCGGCGGCTGGTACAACGTGAACAGCGCGCATCCGTTTGAGAATCCCACCCCGCTGACGAACTTCCTCGAACTGCTCGCCATCATCGTCGTGCCGATGGCCCAAGTTTATATGTTCGGCCTGCTGGTGGGTAACAAGAAACACGCCTGGACATTGTTCAGCGTCATGCTCGCCCTGTTTTTTCTTTCATTCGCCGGAGCCTGGTACTTCGAGTCGCAGCCAAATCCCGTGACCGGCAACGCCCTGGCGAACATGGAAGGCAAGGAGCAACGAATCGGGGTGATGAACAGCGTGCTTTGGGGCACCTCTTGCACCGCGATTGACAACGGTTCGGTCAATTCCATGCACGACAGCTATATGCCGCTGGCCGGGATGATGCCCTTATGGAACATCCTCGTCGGTGAAATGCTCTTTGGCGGCATAGGTTGCGGCATGTATTGCATGTTGTTTCACGTCATCATCACCGTCTTCATCGCCGGCCTGATGATCGGGCGAACACCGGAATATCTCGGCAAGAAACTGGATGCTTGGGTCGCTACTTGGGCGGTGATTGGCGTATTGATTCCCAACGCCGCGTGTTTGCTGCCAACGGCTTTGGCCGTCGAGATACCGCAAGGCTTGTCCAGTATGGCCAACAACGGGCCGCACGGGTTGACTGAGGTCCTGTACTGCTTTGGCGAGGCGGCGAACAACAATGGCAGCGCCTTTGCCGGACTGAACGCCAATACGCCGTTCTACAATATCGGCGCCGGCATTGTCATCTGGATCGGACGATTCATCCCCATCATATCCATCCTGGCCATAGTGGGCCGGCTGGCTTCCAAGAAAACCGTCGAGGCTTCGTCCGGCACGCTGCCGACTCATGGCTGGACGTTTGGCCTCACCTTGGCGGGAGTCATTTGCATCGTCGCGGCGCTGACATTTTTCCCGGCACTTTGCCTGGGACCCATTGTCGAGCATGGATTGATGCTGGCGGGCCGAATGTTCTAAGCCATCCAAATTTTTCAACCAATACTCAAATACTATGAGCACAAAAGTCGAATTCAAATATTCGGAATTGTTCCGCCAGGCGGTGATTGACTCGTTCAAAAAGCTGCATCCGCGCGACGAAATCAAGAATCTGGTGATGTTCGTCGTGTGGCTCGGCTCCATCTGGACGACGATCATCCTGTTCCTGCCCGGCCAGTTCAATCTGTTCAATATCCAGATTTGCTTCTGGCTGTGGTTCACCTGCCTGTTCGCGAATTTTGCCGAGGCAATGGCCGAAGGCCGGGGCAAGGCACACGCCGACGCTCTCAAAAAAATGCGCACGAAGACTATGGCCCGCGCGCTGGTGAATGGCAAAGAAGTTCAGGTCGCCAGCTCGGATTTGAAGGTGGGCGACTATTATGTTTGCGAAGCCGGGGAATTGGTTCCCGCCGATGGTGAAATCGAGGACGGCATCGCCACGGTGGATGAATCGGCGATCACGGGCGAGTCCGCGCCCGTGGTGCGTGAAAGCGGCGGTGACCGCAGCGCAGTGACCGGCGGCACCCGTGTGTTGAGCGACCGGATCGTTGTGCGCGTCACCGCCGAATCCGGCAATTCGTTTCTCGACCGGATGATTTCGATGATTGAAGGCGCCCGCCGGCAGAAAACGCCGAATGAAATTGCGCTGAACATTGTATTGGTCAGCCTCACGGCGCTTTTCATCGTCGTCGTCTTCGTGTTGCCGCCTTACGCCCATTACAACGAAGCTCAGGCCGGTCAAAAGGGCGTGGTATTGACTTCCATTCCCGTGTTGCTGGCGCTGATCGTTTGCTTGATCCCGACGACCATCGGCGGGCTTTTGAGCGCCATCGGCATCGCCGGCATAGACCGTTTGATGCGCCGCAACGTCCTGGCGACGAGCGGCCGGGCCGTCGAGGCTGCCGGCGACGTGGACGTGCTGCTGCTCGACAAGACCGGCACAATCACACTCGGCAATCGTCAGGCGACAGAATTCATTCCCGCTCCGGGCGTCAAAATTGAGGAGCTTGCCGAGGCCGCGCAACTCGCCTCGCTGGCAGATGAAACGCCCGAGGGCCGTTCCATTGCCGTCCTGGCAAAAGAGAAATATGGTTTGCGCGGCCAGGAAGTGGCCGAACGATTCGCGACTTTCGTACCTTTCACGGCGCAAACACGAATGAGTGGCGTGGACCTTTACGCCGAACCACAACTCCAGCCCGACATCAGGGAGCGCGGCGTGGCCATGGCCGGCCGTTCAAAAGTCCCTGCGGCGACAAAGTCGCTGGCAACCGAGCCCGCGGCACATCCAATCCGTTGCATTCGCAAAGGCGCAGCCGAAGCGGTGGCCAAACTTGTAAAAGAGCAACGCGGATCGGTCGCCCCAAGTGTGATGAACAAGGTGGACGAAATTTCACGACAAGGCGGCACCCCGCTGCTGGTGGCCGACGGAGCCAAGATTCTTGGTGTTATTCATCTCAAAGACATCGTCAAAGGCGGCATCAAGGAACGTTTCGCGCAACTCCGCAAAATGGGCATCCGAACAGTCATGGTTACCGGTGACAACCCGTTGACTGCGGCTGCGATTGCCACCGAAGCCGGCGTGGACGATTACATTGCGCAAGCCACACCGGAGGACAAGCTCGCCCGCATCCGCAAGGAACAGGAAGGCGGCAAACTGATCGCGATGATCGGCGACGGCACCAACGACGCCCCCGCTCTGGCGCAGGCCGATGTGGGTGTGGCCATGAATACGGGCACCCAGGCGGCGCGCGAAGCCGGCAACATGGTGGACCTGGATAGCAATCCAACGAAGCTCATCGAGGTGGTGGAGATCGGCAAGCAATTGCTCATGACGCGCGGCGCCCTAACCACGTTTAGCATTGCCAACGACGTGTCGAAGTATTTCGCAATTCTACCGGCGATGTTTGGGCTGCTCTATGCCACCTCCGTTGGTGGACGCGGCCCGCTCGACAAGTTGAACATCATGTATCTGCATTCGCCACAGAGCGCCATTTTGGCGGCGGTCATTTTCAACGCTCTGATCATCGTGGCGCTGATTCCCCTGGCGTTGAAGGGTGTGAAATACCGCCCGCTCGGCGCGGCAGTGATTTTGCGCAACAACATGCTGATTTACGGCATTGGCGGCATCATCGTGCCGTTCATATTCATCAAGCTGATTGATATGTTGCTGGTGTTGGTTCACCTGGCGCCTTGATGTCGCTGATGCCGAAAATTACAAACGAGGAAATAATATGATCAAACTTATCAACCAATCCATAAGGCAGACTATTTTGTGGAGCGTCGTGGCCGGAGTCCTGTATCCAGTCGTCATGACAATCTTCGCGCAGGTTGCGTTTCACAACCAGGCTAACGGGAGTCTGGTGGAAAAGGATGGCAAGATTATTGGCTCCGCGCTGTTGGCGCAGCAGTTCCAAGGGACCAATTACTTCTGGCCGCGGCCGTCGGCCTGTAGTTACGGCACGGGGCCGTCGGGCATCGCGGCGTCCAGTGGCAGCAACCTGGGTCCAACCAGCGGGTCTTTGTATACGAATGTCCAGAACAACATCGCCGCCTTCATCAGCGGGAACAACCTGCCGACGAATACGGTTGTGCCGGCGGACATGGTTTTTGCCTCCGCCAGTGGCTTGGATCCGCATATCAGTCCCGAAGCCGCGCGTCTTCAAATCTCCCGCGTTGCCGCTTCGCGTGGCATGAGCGAGGACAAAATCAAGGCCCTCGTGGATCAATTCACCGAGCCGCCGCAGTGGGGGTTTCTCGGCCAGGCGCGAGTGAATGTTTTGCTGCTGAATGTAGCCCTCGACCGAGCCCAAGCCGGGACGAAGAAAGCCGAAACTGGCGCACCATCCAAAGGCTGATAATGCGCGTGTGAATCGGAAGCGAGGCTGATGAGAGCACAAAGCTGTTTGTGCGTCTGCGGCAGCGTCGCGTTAAGCGCGCCGCAGGCCAATGGACGGCAAAAGGCGTGTAGACACGTATTACAGTCGGGCGGCTAGTGCTGTCAAGATACTCCTCGCTGCGCTGCGGTCCATCTTGACAGCGCCGCCCGCCGCTGTGGTTTACTTTTAAGATTTTGCGTTCGCAAAATCTGCCCGGTTTGCGGGCAGAAAAACCAACCAGAACACTTGTGAATAAATGTTATGAAAAAGCCCTTGCCAGCACAGAGAACATCTGGACAGTGCTCGTCGAGCCGGGAACGTGGCTGGTTAGGAAAGCGCACCGGGGATTACGCAACAGTTGCGCAAATTTGGCGCAACATTCGCGTCTGCGATCATGGCCTCAAGCTGTGCTTAGCCGGAACGATTCAGTTGCCACCACGACCAAAATGCTGAAGCGAATGCTCGGTGAAACCATCGAGATGCAACTCAAACTGGCGGCCCAACCGCTGTTCCTCCATGCAGACGCGGGCATGCTGGATCAAGTGCTGATGAATCTCTGCGTGAACGCCCGCGACGCCATGCCCGGCGGCGGCCATTTGGTCATCCCCGCAGCGCACCTTGCGATGCGGCGGTGCTCCAGAAGTGGCTGTGCGCTGGCTACCTTGAGAAACGAACCCTGTTCCCCACGGAGGCGGGCACGCCGCAAGGCGGCATTATCTCGCCCGCGCTGGCGAACCTGGTTTTGGACGGATTGGAACCCCTGCTGAAGCAACGCTTCCCTGTGAAGTATGTCAAGCGGGTGCCCATCAAATCCAAAATCAATCTGATTCGGTATGCGGACGACTTCATTATCACCGGCCCGACCAAGGACGTGCTGGAAAACGAAGTCCGCCCCCTCGTCGAGCAGTTCCTGAACGAGCGGGGCTGGCAGCTCTCGCCAGAGAAAACCTGCGTCACGCATATTGAACAAGGGCTCGACTTCCTCGGACAACATCTCCGCAAGTTCGGCGGCAAACTGCTCATAAAACCGTCGAAGAAGAACACGCACGCGTTCTTGGAAAAAGTCCGGGGTCTCATTGACAGGAACCGATCCGTCAGTCAGGAAAACCTGATTCGTTCGCTCAACCCGGTCATCCGGGGCTGGATGAACTATCATCGGCATATCGTGGCAGCGGAGACGTTCCAGCGGGTGAGCTATGAGATTTGGCATAGGCTCTGGCTGTGGGCTAGACGCAGACATCCAGAAAAATCCTGTCGGTGGGTGAGGAAGCGATACTTCCATGCCATCGGTGGGTGCAACTGGGTGTTTGCGGCGGATACCGGAAAACGAACGTCGGAAGGGAAACCCATTTGGCTGAAGCTGGTTGATGCCAGTGACACCAAAATCCGGCGGCATGTGAAAATCCGGGCGGACGCCAATCCGTTTGACCCTGACTGGCAGGACTATTTTGCGGAACGTGAGTTCTTCAAAAAGTTCGGAATCCATCGCCATGAAGCCGGGATTAAACAGTCGTGAACACCGGCTCCGCTTCAAGCGGGGCTTTACAACTGCTTGAGCCGGATGAAGGGAAACTTTCATGTCCGGTTCTGAGGGGAGGGAGTGGCGGCAACGTCACTCTCTTACCCGACGATGGCCAGCAGCGCCAGCCAGACGAACACCAGGTAGAGATAAACGCCGTCGTTTTCAATCAAGCTGTCCAGAGCTTTGAAAATGGGATTGAGCAATTCAGCGGGATTTAAGTTCATGGTTGGTTCTCCGTTTTCAGTTTGTCAGTCTCACACTCAAATCGCAGCCGTGGCGGTTGCCAGCCCTGCCAGCACGTTTTTCCAAAGCGGCGATCTTCTGAATGCAGCCAGCCAAAATTCCCGGCCTGCAAGCGCGTTAAATTCGATTTCGCCGCGCTCGTGTTCCATGCCAGGTTAAAATTCATGGTGGGAAGTTCGTTGAAAGAATCACTCCGCCGTCTTGATGATGGCGAGGATTGCCGCCTTGAGTGGGGCCGGAAGTTTTTCCCAAGCGGTGACTACTTGGGACAAGTCGGGGCTTAACGGGACTGAAGTTTGTGAGTCCCTTTGTGAGTCACCGTCAGAATTCCCCTGTAAAATATGGCGGAGAGAGGGGGATTCGAACCCCACATTTTTCCACCGATAATAAGGGAAATCCGCACGATGACGCACAAATAGACTCACAATTTCCAGTCGCGTCAAGCCCCGAACTGTCCCAAGTAGTCACCGCTTGGGAAAAACTTCCAGCCCCACTAAAGGCGGCAATCCTCGCCATCGTCAAGACGGCAGAGTGATTCTTTCAACGAACTTCCACCATGATTTTTAACCTGACATGGAACACGAGCGCGGCGAAATCGAATTTAACGCGCTTGCAGGCCGGGGATTTGGCGGGCTGCATTCGGAAGATCGCCGCTTTGAAAAAACGTGCTGGCAGGGCTGGCAACCGCCACGGCTGCGATTTGGGCGTGAGACTGACGAACTTAAACCGGAGAACCAACCATGAACTTAAATCCCGCTGAATTACTCAATCCCATTTTCAACACGCTGGACGGCCTGATTGAAAACGACGGTGTTTATCTCTACCTGGTGTTTGTCTGGCTGGCACTGCTGGCCATCGGTTGGATTTTCAGCGGCGGCTTGCGGAAACGTATGAAAGGAAACTCCGTCACGGTCGTTCCCGGCATCATCTTCACGATGCAACCGCCGATGCAATCCCCGCCGCCAATCATCGGCATCGAGGTTGACCAGACGTGGAACGGTGACGACGAAACAATGGACGGACCATGAACAAATTTCATTCCCGGCAAACAAACTGTGACCGACACGCTCGCAAAAATGAGAACACCGGCACGTTAAATTTCACGTCACAAATTTCACCATCAATTTGCACAGTCAGGCACACGAAACGTGTCAAAACCAATGCAACAATTTTCAAGTCACGGTGCAGTCGCACGGTTTTGTGCTACCGCTTTGATAGGGTGGAAGCCTTACCCCTTGTCAGAACAAGGTTTTTACGGCTCGCTCATATCTCGCCGAAAATTGCGCGGAGTCCCGCGAGACGGTCGCGCGATGGGCGCAAACCATCCGGCAAGAAATCCGGCGAAATTTCTCGCGTCATATCCGCGCAACGTCTTGGCAATGGCCGGACAGTGGCAACGGCAATGCCGCCGAACATCCGTCAAGACAACTCGCCTTGCGCCGGACATGGACACGCAATGTCCGCGCCGGAAACTTGCGAGACAACTCGCAACTTGGCCACGCAACCGCCGCGAAACATCTTCCGAGATGACTCGTCAGAATCCCGCTGTCATGTTTTTAACCATCCCGTTCTAAAATTATGAACACCTCATCCACATCACCGACAACGCCCAATCTGGAATTGTTGCGCAAAGCAATTCGGGAATATCAACCCGATCCAAGTCGCATTCCATTCAGCAATTTGAAGCCGTTCCATGATTCCATCGTGGAATTGCGCGGCAAGAATGCGTCCTACGCTGCCATTGCTGAATTGCTAGAACAGCATGGGGTAAAAACCAGCCGGGCGCGTGTGGCCGAATACGGCCGCATCGTCCTGGAGGGCGGCAAATCGCGCAAGCGACGGAAGCGGGCAAAAACCACGCCAGCCGCAAATATCCCGGCCACGCCTCAAAGTGCGCCAGCCGTGGCCGCAAAACCCGCGCCGGCAACACCGATCACGAGCGATGTCACGCCGCCCCCAAAAGAAAATTCGCCATACCGTTCACGCGGACCGCACATTGCCAACGTGAGAATGATGGGTGCAGAGGAAGCCAAAGAATTCAACGACAGCCTGAAATCGAAACCACCAGCGAGCTGACACAGCCCGGAAAGCAATCCGGCGATGCGCCAGCATCGCCATTGCAGCCCGGCACGGCGGCCAGAGTGCCTACAAAGCAGGCCAGCGACGTTCGCCAGCCACACGCAGCCGTAAAGGTTCGGACGCCGCCCCGACAAGCTAATAACGCCACCATAGAAGCAAGTTTTTTTCGGTTGGCAGCATAGTTAGCACTGGCTTCGCAACAGGGTTGGCAACGACGAGGCAACACGGTTAGCAACAGGGTGGTAATCACGCGAGGCAACATCCGAAGCAACAAAGTTCGCAACACGGTTGGCAACACGGTGAAATAACAGGGTTAGCAACTGACGCAACAATGCAGTTAGCACAAGCGAAGCATCTCGCGCAACAATCGGCGAGATTTTGGCGAGCCGTAAAAACCTTGTTAAAATAAGGGGTAACGCGTGCCTTGACCAATTTCCATTTTTCGCCGCTCATTTGCGTTTGTCCTGGGTGTGACTTGGCTGGACGATTCCAGCGGCATGAACGGCTGACGTTGAACCGTGCCGAATGGTGTTTAATTGCGTGAACTTTTCGCGCGATTTTCGCGCTAATTTTGCGCAACATTTGCGGCTGCGGTCGTGGCTTCAAGCTGTGCTTAGGGAAGATGTCTGACGGGAAATTGGCCGTTTTACATCAGCGCCATCGCTGTGTGTATCACGGTCGCCAGCTTGGTCGCTCCGGTGTTACGTCAAGCACGTTGCATGGCAAGGAGAATGGCGTCCGTCATCAAATCAGGTTTCATTCGGTCGTCGGTGCATCACTTCACCAGCGCAACATTGCGGCGTTTTCATCGGCGGCGTTTGCTGCACGCCACAGATTTTTTCCAAGCTGCCGGGTTCACCGTCAGAGGCGGGGTAAGTGTCATCGCATCATTTCCACTTTTAGCCGCTCGCGTCCGGTCGTCCTGGTCGTGACTTCGCCGGGTGATTCCGTCTGCATGGACGGCTGGTGTTGAACGGTGTTGAGTTGTATTGATCCGGCGCGTTGAATGTCGTTGAACTCGTCAGCACTATTCAACGCATTTCAACGGTGCCTGTCCATCGCACCGGCTCGGCCTCTACCAACGTAAGGGGATGGTGTCTATGATTTATTGCCAGCGGATGCAGGCAAGACAAACGCGAGATTTTCGCCTTGACCCGCGCGAACTGCAAAATTTCATTCGACTCAAACACGCTTCGGTTGATAAACACGAGCGCGAGGTGTCTGTCCGCAATTCCGACAGCGCAAAAAACCATCGCCTTTAGATGAAACCATAATTTCGGGCGGCCAACAATGCTGACATATCTGGAAACCAAGACGTTGTGCCAAAATCGCCTCGGCCTTCTTTTGCTCTCGTTCTGCATCGGCCAGCAATCGCTCTGCTTCCTCTCGCTTCTTTCCAGATGGAAGAGAACCGATAATAGAACGTATAGTTGTGAACACCGATGAAGTAGCCTCTGCCCAAGATTTGATATTGGCCGGGTCTATCACGAGGTAAAAGCTGGCTGGTGTAGAAAGCTGAGAAATTAGGGCGGTGAACTATAAACAGGTCGCCCGAATTGGTCTGCACTAACACCCAATCCATAAGCATCTTGCTTAACGCCACCTTGGAAAATAGGCGACAGTTGTTGACCGTCCTGAGTGCGGTATGTCTGTGGGGTTCCGAACTCGTCAGAATTCACGCCAAGTCCATAGGCATTCGGGGTAATAGTATGTAGATGGGGTATTGTCGGTTCGGTGGTGGGTGATTCCTCCGGTTGATAGCTGGGAGCGGTTGCCGCTGGTGTTTGTCCGTAGGTTTGGTAGCTCGAAACGGTTGCCGTCGGCGTCTGCCCGTAGGTCTGATAGCCCGGAACGGTTGTCGTCGGCGTCTGTCCGTAGGTCTGGTAGCTCGGAACGGTTGTCGTCGGCGTCTGTCCGTAGGTCTGGTAGCTCGGAACGGTTGCCGTTGGTGTTTGTCCGTAGGTCTGGTAGCCCGGAACGGTTGCCGTCGGCGTCTGCCCGTAGGTCTGGTAGCCCGGAACGGTTGTCGTCGGCGTCTGTCCGTAGGTCTGGTAGCCCGGAACGGTTGTCGTCGGCGTCTGTCCGTAGGTCTGGTAGCTCGGAACGGTTGTCGTCGGCGTCTGTCCGTAGGTCTGGTAGCTCGGAACGGTCGCCGTCGGGGTTTGTCCGTAGGTCTGGTAGCCCGGAACGGTTGCCGTCGGCGTCTGCCCGTAGGTCTGGTAGCCCGGAACGGTTGTCGTCGGCGTCTGTCCGTAGGTCTGGTAGCCCGGAACGGTTGTCGTCGGCGTCTGTCCGTAGGTCTGGTAGCTCGGAACGGTTGTCGTCGGCGTCTGTCCGTAGGTCTGATAGCTCGGAACGGTCGCCGTCGGGGTTTGTCCGTAGGTCTGGTAGCCCGGAACGGTCGCCGTCGGGGTTTGCCCGTAGGTCTGGTAGCCCGGAACGGTTGCCGTCGGCGTCTGCCCGTAGGTCTGGTAGCTCGGAATGGTTGTCGTCGGCGTCTGTCCGTAGGTCTGGTAGCCCGGAACGGTTGCCGTTGGTGTTTGCCCGTAGGTCTGGTAGCTCGGAGCGGTTGCCGTCGGTGTCTGCGCGTAGGTCTGATAAACAGGAACGCTAGCGGTGGTGCTGTCGTCTTGAGCATTAACACCGACTATGAAACCGAGAAAAAATAATCCGACAATCCAATTTCGAGTTTTCACGGTAAAATTTTAACCATCGGAGGTTAACAAATTCGTTACGCCATTGTCAATCGCAATCTGTCGAGCTTGTCGGCAACAATTATCACCCGCATTGAAGCCGTGTGCGCGAATCCAAAATCCGATTATATGTCGCCGGTCGTCGCGTCAATGTATTGCTCGCCTCATCCGGCTGCGCTCCACATTGCACCCGCCGCCCGGCTCCGGGAGTTTTGCTTTTAGGATTTCGCGCAGGACAGGGTTTTCACGCCAGTTCAATTATTTGGAATTAAAGGCACATTTCTTAATCTTTTGACTTTCAGGCCCAAAAGACGCACAATCAACTGTAACCGTGAGCACCGAAACAGACATTTTAATCAAGCGAGCCGCCGCCGAACTCAAGACTGCCGGTGCACGGGAAATTTACGTCTTTGGCTCTGCTGCACATGGGACGGGTGATGCCGCCTCCGATCTCGATCTGGCGGTTTCCGGCCTGCCACCGTCGGTTTTCTATCGCATGGGTGCGCGCGTCAGTGATTTGATTGGCCGTTCGGTGGATTTGATTGACCTGGATCGCAGCACGCCGTTCACCCGCCACCTACGCTCGGAGAATGAACTCGTCCGCGTGGGATAAATTCCGCAAGCAACAGGCCACGGAACGCGAACAATTGCAGCGTTTGCTGTCTGGCATTCACGGACTTCTCGCCAAATGCCGCACTACGGCCCCGACTGAAATCGAACTGTCTGCGCTCGCGGCGTTGCTCCATTCATTTTACACCGGCGTAGAAAATATTTTCAAGCGCGTGGCGGTCGAGTTGGACGGCGAGCCAGTGCGGGGCGATTCCTGGCATCGTGAACTTTTGCTGCGGATGAAATCACCAACGGCGCACCGCCCGGCGTTGCTGTCGGAAGAACTACACGACACGTTGAATGAATACCTGCGTTTCCGTCATGTGTTCCGCAACGCTTATTCCTTTGACTTGGATTGGCAGAAAATGTCTCCACTGGTGCTGCGTTTGGAAGAAACATTCAAAAAGCTGGAAAAAGCGTTGGATGATTTTGTGAAATGAAACTGCCTGTGGATTACGAGAAGCACGCGATAACTTTTTTATCGTTCTATGGGAAGGAACTGCTTTCGACACAGGGGAATCTTTTTGAAGTGATACAAAAATCCGCGCGGCGCCTTGTGGTTGATAATCACATTGACTGGTTCAGATTGTCAGGGCTGCTCGACAATTCAAACACCGCCTTCATCCTTGGCACAACTACAGACAGAGAATCCTCACCATTGCGGCTGCTCCTTGAGGACAAGTTTGGAAAACCCAAGATTCGCCAAAATGTATTCATGTTCGGAATGAAAAGCCCGACTCATGAAGACATCCTCGCCGGACATCGGACTCCACTCCTTGTAATCTCACAGCTTGACGAATATGCCATTAAGATTTTTGACGTGGACGGCATTCGTAAATTCGAACTGCCAGGCGGAGAGAAGGTGAAGTGGAATTCGTCCCAATCCATTGCCGATGAGAAAGAAAAGGTGCTGTCGTTGCTCTCGATAAATCGAATTGAGGAAATTGACCAGATGCCAGCCCGACAACGACAAACGGAAGACGAAAAATTACACCTTTCGATTGAGCGCAATAAACCTCGCTGTTTCAAAAGATTTTGGGAGAGCAATGATGTAGCGCGCTTTGCTTATTCACGGCTGCTGCTTTTTTCAAAAAAGACACGAAATGAATTTGCGAATTCAAATTACCCAAATGTATTTGGCGACCTGCACCTCGTGCAGAACGCGTTGTTTTTTAATGCTGAGTTCGCCAGCAACGACGCGGCTGTAATGAAAATGGCGAAGTATTGCGGATTGCAAAAATTTGGAACGCGCGTGAGCGAAAGCGGTTGCGCTAGCCAATGACCTGTCCCATTTATATTAGCCTCACGATACCCTTTCCGAAGACCTGAGTCATCGTCGCCATTCGCGGGCGCTCGGCTTTTTGGCTTCCGTTCAAATTAATCTGCTCAAAATCATAGCAATAGCGTTCCTGCCGGAACCGTTCAGCGCCAAGCTCCAAACCGAGTTCCTTCGGACCGCGCTCTGAATAGCGTTGAGAGCGCACGCACCAAAGCAATGCTTGGTTGGTGCCTTGAGCGAACGCGAGAACAACCTCACGCCTGACAAATATCTTATCTGATGTTCCCGTGTCCCTCTCGTGGATTTCCCTCCTAGCGATACACTGCCTCACGCCATTATCAATTAAGTGGTAGTTGCAAGGTCCAAATTCCAGCGCGAAGAACCGTCTGAATCGAAGCCCCAAATAATTTGTGTGCCTCAACCTCACTTTTGCAATTTGACCACCAGAGTAATTAAAGTCGCGGCCCCAACTGGGGTCGGTCATCGTTTTTGCTGCTCGTTGGGGACTCACAGGAAGGAGGAATCCGAGGAAGTGCTCGACATACGAATCGCGTCGTTCATAAACCGAAATCCACTCGTCTTCCCAATGAGCGGCATTGATGCGGGATTGCACATCAATTTGTTCCATCCACGAGTCGGTAATGTTTTGCGTTGCGCTCATAACGCGCGCTCTAATTCTTGGATACGCTGCCTGATAAAAGCGATCTCCTTGGCATCTTGCGAGGACGCGAATTCGAGATACTTCCGATAATTTTTCATTGCTTCGCGCCGTCGTCCAAGAATATCCTCTGACAAACCCTTGTTATGCCAGGCTCCCACGTTTCGCGGGTTAATCGCCAGCACTTCGTTGTAGATCCTTATTGCGTCCTCGTGTCGGCCAAGCCGGGCGAGCCGACTGCCCTTCCAAAACAAAGCCTCCGTATTTCGCGGATCAATTGATAGCGCCTTTTCACAGCATTTAACCGCTTCTTCATCCCGGCCGAGGGTTCCGAGCCAGCTACCCTTGCAAAACCAAGCTTGCGAATTTTGCGGTTCGATTGACAGCGCCTTGTCACAGCATCCAATTGCTTCCTCGACCCGGCCAAGGTCACTGAGCACCGCGCCCTTGAGAACCCAGGCATCCTTATTTCGCGGATCAATCGCCAATTCCTTGTCGAGGGCACTCAAACCTTCATTAAAACGGCCAAGTGAAAGAAGTGCTTTTGCCTTATTAAACCAAACATTTGCTGGTTGCGGGTTGTTAAATAACTTAAACATTTGTGAATTATTGGTTAACTGTTAATGCCTTGTCATAACATTCGATTGCCTCCTCAGATCGGCCCAATTTGCAGAGTGCATTGCCCTTATTGTTCCAAACAATTGCGTTTCGCGGATCAAGCGCCAACGCTTTGTTGTAGTAGTCGAGTGCCTGCTCATACTGCCCCACCTCATCCAGCAAGGCACCCTTGAGCGCCCAAGCGGAAGCGAATTGCGGGTCAACTTCTATCGCTTTGTTAAAACATTCAATTTCCTCCTCGTGCCGGCCCAAAGCGTGAAGCACGGTCCCTTTGCGAGTCCAGGTTTCCGCGTCTCGCGGGTTGATTGACAGTGCTTGATCATAACAGCCAACAGCCTCCTTGTGCCGACCAAGTTCACACAGGGAGTTGGCTTTGCCCGTCCAAGCATTCACAAATCGTGGATCAATCGCCAGTGCCTTTTCGTGACAGGCAATTGCCTCTGCATATCGGTTAAGGGCACGGAGCACGCCGGCCTTGTTTGACCAGGCGCGCATATTTTGTGGATCAATCGCTAACGCTTTGTCATAGCAGTTAATCGCTTCTTGGAGCCGGCCAATATCTACCAGCGCAGCACCTTTGTTACTCCAAGTGGTGGCATCTCGCGGATCAATTGTTAGTGCCTTGTCATAGCACTCAATTGCTTTTTCATACTGACCAAGTTCATCGAGTGCAACACCTTTGCCGGTCCAAGCAAAAGTGTATTGCGGGTCAATCTGCAACGCCCGGTCATAGCAGGTAATCGCTTCCCTATGTCGTTTGAGGGCCGAAAACGAGACGCCCTTTTTGTGCCATAAATCTACTGTCTGCTTCCCAATCTGCGGTTTCTCGAACTTTCGTCCTGTTGTTTTCTCAAAAATTGGCTCTAAAGTTTTTCGTAATTCCCGAAAACTGCCGAATCGCTCTGATGGATCGGGGCGAAGGCAGCGATCAATTATCAACGTCAGCGGTCCACTCATTCGAGGCGCGTGACCTGTCATCTGTTGTTCATAAATACCGCGCAGCAATTCTTCCATGTCCCCACGCCACGGCACCATGAATGGCGGCATTTTGCTCCCGGTAATCATCTGCCACAAAACCAGCCCAAAGCTATAAATATCACTCCTTACATCCGCCCCCTCAAAACGATATACCTCTGGCGCGATATAACCTGGCGTGCCACTCCTAAATTTTCCATCGGATTGCATCAGACCAAAACTAAAGCCATGTTCAGCGTTCCCCTTCATCAACGAGCCATTTTGAGTGTGGGATTGACGCCAAGCTGTCTCTGCCGCGCGCGACAAGCCAAAATCTCCAATTTGGAGCGTTCCGTTTTGAGTAATTAAGATGTTGGCTGGCTTAATGTCCCGGTGGCACAGGATGCCGTGCGCTTGGGCGTGTTCCATTCCTAGGCAAAATTGAATAGCCCAATCTAATGTGCGCCCCAAATTGAGAGGGCCAGCGGTTTGGGCGAGATGGTCGGCCAAGTTGACGCGCCCCTGCTTATCGGGGGCGATATATTCCATAGCAACAAACAACCGGCCAGAAATCTCAAGCACAACCGTAGCGGCGAGAATGAAGGGATGATTTTCCAAATTAACCCACAAAAGAGCCTCTTTTTTGAACGCATCACGAGCTTTTGAATCGTCCAAAAACTCGTCGCGGAAGGTTTTCAGAGCGAATTCCGCCCCTGTTTCACAATGGCGCGCCCGGTAAACGAGACCAAAGCCGCCTTTTCCCAAATTTCCGACCACTTCAAACTCGCCACCAATCAAATCGCCCTTTTTGTAGAATTCATCGGCCTCGTGCTGCGATTGATTTTGGCGCACTGGTTCGTTCCGCTTTGGAATTTCGGGCGGAGTCTGTTTTTTGCCAAAAAGATTGCCTAGAAATCCTTTCATGCTGTTCCAAGTTTAACATCTTTGAGCCGCGAGCGTCAAAATGGAACAAAAATTTATGAGGTGGTGCTGGAGGCGACAGGTGCAGGCCCAAAAGTCATCCCCAACATGCCCATCGGATTGATTCAATCATGCGCCAGATGGCCTCCAAGCCGTTGGCACGACATTCCGAAATACGATTGCGAGATTATGGTTGACAGTTGTATATTTTAGACTACACTCAAACAAATGCCGTTTATTCAGTTTCCATTCATCGCGGTGCCGAAAGAATTGCACGAGCTTGTTGGCGAGCCAACGCGCGGCACTCGCGCCTATCGGCGTGAAGGGACACACGCTCAATGCGCCGAATGGTTTGAAGCACTTGGCGAATATTACAAAGGCGACGTGGGACTTTCGACCAACGGGGTCGTCCTGTTCGTGCCGGTTTCACGCGCGGGCGTCCACAAACGCATCAAGGAGGGCAAATTGACCGCCTTTTTCTTTTACATCACCAGCGAGGAAACCACGTTGTTTGGGGCAAAACGCAAAGCCAAGCAACGGCCTTACATTGCGGTATCCGTCAGCGAATGCAAGGCATGGGCTGCGGAAATGAAGCGCAAGGTGGGTTACATTGATGAACCGAATGAAAGTCCGCTCCGTTTATGGGATCGCCTCCGACCGACCTCAATCAAGGAGGAACCACAAACTCGCAAGGAAGCGAAAGAGGCCGACGATTTTGCCAACACCGACCCGAAGGACAAAGGCAACCGGAAAGTGAAGTATCGGGATCATAAGGATTTTACCAAGGAGGATAAGCAGCAGGACTGGCATTATCTGATGGCAGAACTGCAAGCCGCAATGTTGTCCGGCGGAAAAGCCGAAGCGTTTCGAAAACGGCTGCAAATGGGAATGGAATGGGACAAGAAAAGAAAGTCTTGGAAATTAAAAGGCGGACAAAAGGAGCAGGAGGAATGATGGCCTATGCCAACCGAGCATCATTTTAATGACCGTTTGATACGGCTGCCGGAGCTGGAGCAAATTTTCGGCGTGTGCAAGCGAACGGTGAGACGGAGAGCGGAGAGCGGAGAGTTGCCTCCGTTGCGGCGGATTGGCCGGGCAGTGGGAATGCTGGAAAGCCAGGTCAAAGCGTATTTTCAAAAGTTGAGTCAACCAAGTTAATCGAAAGGAGAAATATGATTGCTTACATTTACCGCCCTAAACGGCAACGCAACGGCAAATTGGTTTCCAGCCGGGTTTGGCGGGCGCGGCTGAAATTGGACGGCGACGTTAAGGCGCGGGACATTTCCCTTGGCGTTTCCGACCGGCAGGTGGCCGAGCAAAAAATGCGGGAAAGCATCCGCGACCAAGAACGGGTGTCGGTTGGTTTAATGGCTCCGGCGGCACAACGCGAGACGTTTGAAAACCCGATGGCAAAGCTGGTGGACGGCTACGTCGCCGATTTGAAGGCGTTGGGACGTTGCGCCGATCACGTCCGCCATGTGGACAAGCGGTTGCGGCGGCTCATGCGGGAATGCCACTGGCAGAGCCTGCGCGACGCAACGGCGGATGCGTTCTTACGCTGGCGCGCCGAACAAACACAAGCTCCCAAAACCATCAATGAGTATCATGCCGTCTTGTCGGCCTTGTTCACCTGGCTCCGCAAACAAAACCGTGTTGCGGCCAATCCGTTTGAAATCATCAGCAAAGTGGATACGCGCGGCAAGCAACGCAGCCAGCGGCGGGCTTTGAATGACGATGAAGCCAAGCGATTGCTGGCAACACCGCACAAACTGCTTTATCTGCTGGCCATGCACACGGGTTTGCGGCGTGGTGAAATCAACGCCTTGCATGGCGGCGATTTTCATTTGGATACGGCCAATCCGTATTGGATGCTGCCCGCTGCCTTCGTCAAGAATCGCAAGGAACAGCCCCGCCCGTTGCATCCTGAACTGGTGGCGGAATTGCAAAAGCTCAAAGCCGCCGGAAAACTCAAGCCGGAAGATTTGGTGTTTCACGATGGTGTTCCGGCGATGAAAGAAATTCGCAAGGATTTCAAAAAGGCCGAAATTCCGTTGAAGGATGAGCGCGGCCATGTGGTGGACTTCCATGCGCTGCGGACGACCTACATAACCCGCCTGCAACGGGCTGGCGTTTCGCCCCGTGAAGCGATGGAACTGGCGCGACACAGCGATATGCGGCTGACGATGAAAACCTATACGGACGTGGCGCAGTTGCCTTTGGCGGCAACCGTTCGCGGATTGCCTTCGATTGGCGACTCACAAATAGACTCACAAACTTTAGTCGCCGAGCGTCCTGCCGTGTCACCTGCCGTCATCGGTTTGAAATCCATCAAGGTAGGAAAAACCATTGGAAACATTGACGGAAATCACCGCGCGTCATCCATTGTCACTTTCGGTCACGAAAATGAAAGTGGCGGAGAGAGGGGGATTCGAACCCCCGAAAAGATTTAGGCGTTCACTATCACTCAAAACCCCTTGTTTTACGCATGTTTGCACCTTGCTGAATCATGGTGAAAGATAGTGATTGCATATATCTACATATAGTTTAGACTTTGGGCATGGCATGGCTCTACAGGCAAGCGAACTCGAAAAACTGGTGGCTTGGCTACCGGCTCAATGGCCGGCAGTATCTTCGTTCCACCAAAACCAGCGACCGCAAAAAGGCCGAGCAGGAACTCGAAAAACTCCGCGCCGTGGATCACGCCCACAAAGCGGGCAGTCTCACGGATGAATTTGTGGCCCTGCTTACCCGCAAGCAATCATCCGGTGAATCACTCCGCGCCTACTCCCGGCAATGGCTGGCCGAATGTAAAGACTTGTCCTGGCGCACAACGGAGAGATATGAGGATGTCATAAATGAATTTTGCGACTACCTGAACGCGACGGACACCGCGCCTTTGCTCCGCGACATTCAGCCGGAAACCCTTGGGGCGTTCGTCCGGGGGAAGCGCGCGGACACCAGCACGGCCACCGCGAAATTGACCCGCCGAGTCCTGTCCGCGTTTTTCAATTACTGCGTGGACAATCGCGCCCTGCCATTCTCGCCCGTGCCATCAGGACGCGCCTTGAAGTTGACCAAAGACAGCAAGGCCGTGCGCCGGGCGTTCACGCTGGCGGAATTGAAAACCCTTTACGAAAAGTGCCCGTCTGACTTTTGGAAATTCATGGTGCTGGCTGGCTTCTATTGTGGGCAACGCATGGGCGATTTGATTTGCCTGCCTTGGGGCGCGGTGGACTTCGCGCAAAATCAAATCCGCCTGGTGCAAGGCAAAACCGGAAAGAGCATCGCCGTGCCCCTACGCGCCGAGCTTGGCGCATTCCTGCAAAAGTTGCGGCGCAAAGCCGGGACCGTGAAGCCGGCGGACCCGATCTGGCCGAATGAGGCGAGCCAGTATGCCGAGCGCGGCGCGGGCGTGTTCTCAAATCAGTTTTATGATGAAGTCCTATTGCCGGCCGGACTTGTGCTCCCACGCACGCATCACGCCAAGAAAAACGGAGAGGCAACGAACGAACAGCGCCGGGTTAGTCCGGTTTCGTTCCATTGCCTTCGCCACACGTTTGTTTCGCTTCTCAAAATTTCCGGCGCGAGCCAATCCACCGCGAAGGAACTGGCCGGGCATAGCAGCGATGCCATGAGCGACCTTTACACGCACGTTGACGAGGCGACGCTAACCAAGGCCATCAAACAACTGCCGCAGGTGACAAAATGAACAAATCACAAATTAGGAAAACACCATTACCGAAACTTGGCAGGCCCACGAAACAACCGAGCGCAAGGGCCTTGGAACATTTCACGCCCGACCGGCTCTTTTACGAGGACATCAGAAAAATCCTGATTAAATGCCGTGTGCCTACGACCTGGACTTACCATGACGTGCTTTTGCTGATTCGCTGGATTGTATCCCCTGAAATGTTTTCTGCGATCAAAACGGAAGTGAATAAAAACTACCCGTGGACACTAACCTACACCATACCGGCAATCAGCTTTGCGCCCGGCGTTGAGGTGACGCGTGAACATCGGAAAACTTACTGGGCTTTGCATTTGGCAAAGCTGTTTGCCGAGGCATCCGACGAACTCACAGAGGCATTGCCAATAATAAAAAGGCGGCTCGAAAAAAAATATATCAATAACCCGGCAGGAAAATTTCTGTTTGAACAAGCCATCTCAAACGAAATCGCTCCCTATTTTCCTTCATCAGACAATGAACTTTGGTCCAAGCCAGCGAAGGATTTAACCAAGGCGGGCATTACCGAAAAAACGGTTGAAAAAGCCCGCGCCAGAATCCGCAAAATCGTGACCTGAGACTTTCCCCCAAAACACCCACCAAAAAAGGGGGAAAGGTTTTTTCGCAGTCTTACTCTACTGCACGGATAGTGACCGTGCATGAAAAAGCAATCATCGTTAGTCACTACCGCGCAGCCCGCGCCAGTCAGTTTTGATCTGTTTCGGTTGAGCAAGGCAAAAGAGGCTGTTGACGTGTGCTCAAACACGTTGCGGCAATATCACGCCGAGGGGCTTCCGTTTTACCGCCGCGGCAAAGCGGTTTTTATTTCTCGCGCCGAGCTTGGCGCGTTCATCCGCAAAGGCGCGGTGATGTCGTGAGTAAATCTTTTCTCCGCAAATCCAAAGCCAGCGGCTCGACCGTCCGCCGCGTTGAAAAGATGGTCCGTCAAGGCTCGCGCCGTGTGCGCCGGGCGTTGTATCCGTGGCAGCGCCGCGAGCTTGAAAGGGGCGAATATGCACTGTGAAATTTCACTTGGACGCGCCACCAGCAACGCGATCACCGGCCACACGACGCCAGCCGATGCAATTGCAGACATTCAATCCGGCAAATGGGCGAAGGAAATCGCCGCGCTCCGCAACGCCAGCGGCGACGAAGCGGACAAGCTGAAAAAAACTTTGCCCGCTATCCTTTGGGCGGGGAAATTCACCAGCCGAAAAAACGGCGGCATTGAAAAGTTTTCCGGCTATCTGTGCGCGGACATTGATAAAGTCCCCAAACGCATCGGCGAATTGCACGACACCGCGCGAAACGACCCGCACGCCGCCGCCGCCTTTGTGTCGCCATCCGGCACTGGAATAAAGATCGTTTTCCGCGTGCCCGTCGCCGCCGATGCGAAACAGCATCAGCATAATTTCAACGCCGTCCGCGCTCACGTCGCCAAGATTTACAACGCGAAGGTTGACGAGGCCGCGAAAGACATTGCCCGGCTCTGTTTTGTCAGTCACGACCCCGCCGCGTTTTACAATGCCGAGGCCGTGCCGCTCGATGTGACAAGCGAACCGGCTGCCGTCGCCAGTGTGCAACCGCTCCAAGGCGCGGCGAAAGGCGGAACTTCTAACCGCACAGAGATTGCCAAACGGATTCTAGGCGCAATCCAATGGACGGACGACACCACCGGCTTTTGTAAATGTCCCGGTGAACATTTGCACACGACGGCCAACAGCGCGAAAGATTGCAAAGTCATGTTGGACGGCGTGCCTACCATCAAATGCTTTCACGGCTCATGCGCTGGCATCGTGGCGGGCGCGAACCATGAATTGCGTTCGCAGATTGCAAAGGCTGAAAAGCCAACCGCGCCGGATTCAAACCGGGCGGACGTTGCGCGGGAATACCTGGGCGACGAACCTGAAGCCGATCAAGCCGGACTGCCGCCGATAGTTGACGCCGCCGATTTTATGGCGACGCCGCATCCGCAACCGCGCGAGCTTGTGTGCGGCATATTGCATCAAGGCTCGAAACTGGTTTTGGGCGGTGGTTCAAAATCATTCAAGACATGGACGTTGCTGGACCTGGCTTTGAGCGTGGCGCATGGCCTGCCATGGTTTGGCCGGGATACGATTTGCGGACGTGTTCTCTACATCAATTTTGAGATTCAAGATTACGCATGGGAAAAGCGCATCGCCGCTGTTGCCCGTGCCAAAGGAATCGAATTGAAACCCGATGCCATCAAACTTTGGAATCTACGCGGGCACGCAGCCGACTTCAAAACCTTGTTACCTCAAGTCACCGCGCAGACCAAGGAAGCCGGTTTTGCGCTGATAATCCTAGACCCGATTTACAAGCTATACGGGCGCACGGATGAAAATAAAGCCGGTGACGTTGCCGCACTATTGAACGGCATTGAATCGCTCGCCGTCCAGACCGGCGCGGCCATCGCCTTTGGAGCGCATTTCAGCAAAGGCAATCAGTCACAAAAAGAAGCCATTGACCGGATTAGCGGCTCCGGTGTATTTGCCCGCGATCCTGATTCAATCCTGATTTTCACCAGGCATGAAGAACAGGACGCCTTCACCGTCGAAAGTATTCTGCGAAATTTTCCACCCGTTGACCCGTTCGCCGTGCGTTGGAATTTTCCGTTGTTTGAACTCGCCGACGAATTAGACCCGGCCAAGTTGAAACAGGCGGGCGGACGCAAGGCTGAAAATGCACCGGATGATTTGCTGAAATTATTGCCCGCCGATGGACTCACGAACGCCGCTTTTCTCGCCGCAGCCGACGAGGACGGAATAAGCAAGCGGACGTTTTACCGGCTCCGAAAGTCCCTCGAAAAGGCGGGCAGAATCATGCTTTCCAAAGTCACCGGCAAATGGACGCCAATTTCACCCAAAAACAAGCCATGAGTGCCAAAATGCCAAAACAACTTTGGTCAATGTTCACAAGGCTTTCGTGCACTTGTGCCAATTGTGCCAAAACTGAATTGGCACGGCGGAAACCGCTATCAGTGCCAAAATGCCATAACCCTTTAGGATATGGCACTTGGCACAGCGGCAAGGCAGAAACGACAAACGGAGACATCGGGAAAACATCATGGGAACCCTCCTTTGAGGCAGGCCCGTGCAAGGTCAGCGAACATTGCTGAAGAACTCTATTAGTCACCAAAACCAATTATTTGACACACCATGAAGACCAAACCAAACCAGAAAACCACGCAATCAAAACTCGCCATCCAGCTTGGAGTCTCTCGGCAGCTAATTGCGGCGCATATCAAAAAAGGTGACGCGCCCGCGCTTGATGATCTCACCGGCTGGAATGTCTATCTCGCCCAAAAGGGACGCATCGGCAGCGCGCCGGATGATTTGCGCCGCGCCATCGCGCAGGAACGGCTGGAAATTTTGAAAGAGACAAAGGCAAAACTCGCCCGCGAAAACCAAGTCGAGGCCGGGAAGCTGATTGATTTTGCCGATGCACGCCGGCAATGCGGCAAGGCATGGTGTTTTGTTTTTGACCAACTGCAACGCGGCGAGAACGAACTCCCGCCCGCCCTGAGTGGCTTATCCTGCCTACAGGTCTATGAGCGGTTGCACGCTTTCACGGAACGATTGCGAAAGGACGCCAAAGCCAAATTTGAAGCCATCGGAACATGAAAACCGACCAACCCAAATCCGCCAAGTGTCGTTTTTGCGGCGCGGAATACGGCTTCACCGAGGCCAACCGCCATCTGCTTTTGCCGTTCATGTGCTGGCGTTGCACCGATTTGGCAAATGCAGAATGGATGCGCATACAAGCCAACCGCCGCCGCGAACAAATACCCTTCACCAGACTTTGACCGCGCTCCGCACAACAACAACGTGCCGCGATTGTGGAAATCAAATTCCAGAATCTTTAGTTGCCGATGCGTTGTGCGTTTCGTGCCGATACGCCTCGACGAAAAAGCCGGTTGAACTCCTCGACGGCGACGGCTCGCCCGTGCCGACAGAATACGAAATCGCCGCCGACAAATTCGCCTTTGATGCGTTTGCCGATGCCACCGAACCGCCGCCACCCGGCGACGGCCTCGACCTCGAACCCGTCCTGGCTTTCCTGATTGCTGCCGATGCGAGCGCACAGGCCATCGGCGAACGTGTTTTGATGCTGGCTTATTTGATGCCGCTGGTTCACGGCAGGCCGGCGAACACCCGCGAACTGGGCGAGCGCATCGGATGCACGCACACCGCCGCGCAGAAAAAAGTTTCCAGACTAAAGGCCGCTTTTGCTGGGGATTTGAGCGAAATCGCAGAAAAAAGTTTCCAGGCTCAACCATAGTGACAGGAATTTATTTTTATGAGCATGACAGATAAAATCATCGGTGCGATTGACCGCGCGATCACCGGCACGAAGCCGACGCCCCAAAAGTCGCCAGTGGAAAATGCCGCGCTCGTCATTTGCGAACTGGCCGCGCCGCGTGTCAAATCCGCGATGGGCGGCAGATATGCCGACGCCAAAAAACTTTATGCGGACATCAAGCGGCTTCAAAAACTTCTGAATTATGACCTTACCGAAGTGGCGGCGCACACGGCTTATCAAAAGCAACTCGACGAACACGACCAACTCACCACCAATGGCGGCGACTTGGTTGGCGTCGCGCGCGGACGTTCTCGCGATGCTTGGATTGCCGACTTTGCATCGCGGAAAGAGGCCGCGGAACAGGCCACGAATAAAGCCGGGAAGAAATTCGCAACGCTTAACATCGAAATCGGCGACCTGGTTTTGGCTCAACTGCATGATGCAGTTGCGGACCTCGAAAACATCGAGGCGCGGCAGGCCGCTCGTTTCGGCCTGCCTTACAAGGCGTCACCCACCGTCGCCGCGCTCCGTTCGCTTTCCGACTATTTGCGACACACCGCCGCAGCCACCATCCTCGACAATTTTTAATTCAAAACACCATGAGCAACACATTTTCAACAGCCAGCCAAAATTTGGCGATCCAAGCAAGCAGCGTCATAAGCACAATTCTTTGTCCATTCAACTCCGTCGCAAGGGCGTTTCCGCTCGAAAAGGGCAAAAACCCGGCGCGGCCCCGGGTTGTGGCCGTTGTCACAGCCGTCGCCGATACTCAGCTTGTGGCGAATCCTGATTACACGCTGGGCGACGCGACGATTGACCCGACCACCATTGGACACACGCTTTTCACGCAGCCATTCGGCATCGGCCAGGATGAAATGGATTTAGGAGCGCGCACGGCATGGCTGGTGACATTGAACGCACAGAAAATCGCGGCCGCCATTTCCGATTCGCTTTCGTCTTTGCTGACTACGACTAATTACAGCGCGCCCATTGTCACGACCACCGCCGCGAATTTTACCGTGGGGGATTACGAAACTTTGTTCAATGGCGTCGCAACCGCAGGCCGCGCCATCGTCCTCGACACGCCCTATTTCGCCAAAGTCAAACCCGCTTCATGGTGTCCGCCAGGCTTCGCAAACACGCTGGAGCATACGCGCTGGAGCGCAGCCGGAACGAACGTGCGCGGCTTTGTGTCCGACCCCGCCGCGATTGTGATTTCCTACGCCGTGCCGACGCTGATTGCACCGCACTTGCGAAACGTCGTCGCCGAAAGCACGTTCACACTTCCGCAGATAGGACTGGAAGGTACGCTATCGCTTTATTACATCCTCGCCACACGCAGCTTGATGGGTTGTCTTTCAATCTACATGGGCGCGGCTCCCGGCGACACGAACGCGCTCAAACTTTTGGTGTCAGCCTGAAAATATGCGAACGGCAGGGCATCACGTTCGCAGTTTGCCCGCAGCGGTTGTTTGGCCGGTGGAGTTGTTACCCACCGGCCTTTATTCTCCGGCGATTAGCCACGCTGGACAAAGCAGGCCGGTTTGCTTTCCGTGCATGGAGGCGACCGGCTTTTGCTTTTTATTGAAATGAACACGAAGCAACCAACCTTGTTTGACGCCAGCCGACCGCGCCAAGTGGAAGTTTCCGGCCCGGACCTGCCCGCGTTGCTGGCGGATCTGAAAACTCGCGGTTGTATTGTTTTGGGCATGACTTCGATTTGTGTTTCCCGCTGGCGTCTTTCCTTGGATTGGAGCAACGCAGCAAAACCGGGTTTTCGTCCCCCGGACGTTCTATCCCGCTGAAACTTCGCGCTACGTTGCCCGCTGGCGAGCGTTTCCGACGCCCAGCTTGTCCTGATATGGGGTATGTCAGGCCGCTACGGAATAGCACCTGCTGGTCGAGGAGCACCTGCTGGTCGAGGACATGGTTATGTCAGGCCGCGCCACAGCGCCCGCCCCGCTTCGCTGCGTAAGGCACGATGCGAGCATCGCCCCTTGGCAGGGTGGAGACACCGCGAAACCGCAAATCGAGCCACAGGCGCAAATCATCATGGCTGGTTGAACCATAGTGAATGATTGAAACACCCTGCTTATACTTTGCATATAGTTGGCACTTTTCTGTTTTGGCAAAACTTCATTTTAACCTTTGTTTTACAGGGTTAAAATGAAGTTGGCGGAGAGAGGGGGATTCGAACCCCCGATACCTTTTGGGTATGCACGCTTTCCAGGCGTGTGCATTAAACCACTCTGCCATCTCTCCACCGGGAACAAAACTTTGGCCATGCGCGAGGTTGGACGCAATCTTTTTCAACAATCCGGGCGAATTGGTTCAATCAGCGTTGAATCTCTGCCGGATAAATCCGGCGTTCCAATGGCGATAGGAACGCCGCATTCATGCGGCAGCCTGACGTTCGGAACGCCGGCTTCAGCCGGCAGCTTCACACGCTCAGAATTCCGCCACGGCTCGCGTTGGTTACAAGTTTTTGGTAACGCGCGAGCCAGCCGCCCAGATTGCGCTTTACCGGCTGGAACGTTTTCTTCCGCTCCGCCAGTTCGGCTTCGGGTACCAGAATGTCCATCCGGCGATTCGGAAAATCAATGCGGATGCGATCTCCCGCTTTGAGCAGGCCAATCGGGCCGCCTTCCTCGGCTTCCGGCGAGACGTGGCCAATGCACGCACCCGCCGTGCCGCCGCTGAACCGGCCGTCGGTGATGAGCGCGCATTTGTCGCCGAGGCCCAGGCCGGCAATGTAGCTGGTGGGCGAAAGCATTTCCTGCATCCCCGGCCCCCCGCGCGGACCTTCGTTGCGGATGATGACCACGTCGCCGGCCTTGACCTTGTCAGCCAGAATGCCGGCGCAGGCGTCGTCCTGACTTTCAAAAATCACGCACGGGCCTTCGAAGATGAAGCCCGGGCCGCAGTTTTTCTTGAACTCCGCGCTGATGCCGGCGGTTTTCACCACGCTGCCTTCGGGCGCAAGCTGGCCGTAAAGAATCGCGAGGCCACCGTCGGGTGTGTAAGCGGTTTCTTTGGTGCGGATGCAATCGTTCGCGTCGAACATGAACGCCGAATCGTACGGCATGAGACCGCTGGGCGTGACCTTGGCGAGGTGCTTCGGGTCGGTGTCGAATTCGGCGCGGTTGATGACCCAGTTGCGCACTTTTTTGGCGCGCACCATGGCGAACGGCGTGCGGGTGCCGCCCTTTTCATAGCGCCAGAACAACAGGACGGGCAGCTTGCGGAACTCGCCGAGTTCAGCGCGGACCAGGCCTTTTGATTCCTGGAGTTGTTGTTCGATGGCCGGACGAAGTTGCTCGTGGCCTTTCAACACAACCCCACCGGGCATCTTCACCACCACCTTTTTGTCATGCAAAGCCAGTTGCGCCTCAACATCGCCGACATTCCACGCGGCAGCAGCGCGCCAGAACGTGATGGCCAGCGGGTCGGCGGGGAAGAACAACATCGGTTTGGGCGCGAGATTGCCGCTGGCGGTGCGGGCTGCGGGACCCATTTTGTCATTCGGGTCAACCACAATGGCCGACGCGCCGGAGACGCGCGCCGATTTGGCCCAAGCGCCGCATTTTTCAGAGCGGATGTCCCATTCGTCAATGTTCTCGCCGATGGTTTTGCCGGTGACGGTTTTGCACGACGTGTTGAGCACGCCCATGCGCTTGAGTTCGCCGAGAATCGTGTGGATGCCGCCGGCGCGATGCACGTCCTGCACGTGGTAATTGGATGACGGCGAGACCTTGCACACGCACGGGATGCGGCGCGAGATGTCGTCAATGCGCTTGATGTCGTAGGGAATGCCGGCCTCGCGCGCGACGGCGAGCGTGTGCAGCACCGTGTTCGTCGAGCCGCCCATCGCGACGTCGAGCATGATGGAGTTGTCGAACGCTTCCGGCGTGGCGATGTCGCGCGGTTTGAGGTCATGGGCGACAAGCTGGATGATCGCGCGGGCTGCGCGGTCGTAGAGGGCTTCGCGTTCCTTCGAGACGGCCAGAATGGTGCCGTTGCCGGGCAGCGCCATGCCGAGCGCCTCGCAGAGGCAGTTCATTGAATTCGCGGTGAACATACCGGAGCACGAACCGCAGGTGGGACAGGCGGTTTGTTCGAGCTTGGTCAATTGCGCTTCCGTGATTTTGCCCGCCTGGAGTTCGGCGACGCCTTTGAAAACCGAAATCAAATCCGAATTGCCGGACGCCGGCTGAAGATACGACGCGAGGTCTTCGTGCGTGGTTTTCTGCTCGGCAATGCCCGCCGCCATCGGCCCGCCGCTGACAAACACGGTTGGGATGTTGACGCGCATGGCAGCCATCAACATGCCAGGGACGATCTTGTCGCAATTCGGAATGCAAACCATGCCGTCGAAGCAGTGCGCCTTGAGCATGGTCTCGACGCAGTCGGCGATGAGTTCGCGCGACGGCAGTGAATACAACATGCCGGAATGGCCCATGGCGATGCCGTCGTCCACGCCAATGGTGTTGAAGATGAACGGCACGCCGCCCGCCTCGCGCACGAGACGCTTGACGAGGGCGCCGACCTCGTTGAGGTGGGCGTGGCCGGGGATGCAATCGGTGTAGGAGTTGCAGATGGCGATGAACGGCTTGTCCCAGTCGGCTTCGGATTCGATGGAGCCGGTGGCGCGGAGCAGCGAGCGGTGCGGCGCGCGTTCAAAACCTTTTTTGATGATGTCAGAGCGCATGGCAATTTTATTTACGATTTACGATTGGCGATTTACGAATTCAATATCGGGTTGCAATATAGCCGCGCCAGGGCAGAGTGTCACGCAATTGCGAATTGACATCCTGTGATCTCGCATTGCTTTGTGATCATTGTTTTTAAAAACTCTTGACACTGTTAGAACAAGTAACCACTCTAATTTCAATCAGAAAGTGGCCATGAGAACTAATTGGCAAGGGATTAAATGCTTTATCGGTTCGGCAGTCCAAGGCCCAAACGGAAACCCGACTGCATCGTTGAAATGGGTGGCAGAGGTCGAACCCTTGGAGCTTTTCGCCTTCAAAGAACATCAGGACTTGTTGCGAACACGGCTGACCGGGCCGCTGCGTCGGGTAAGGAAGCGGCATTGCTGCCGCTTCCTCCCCTCAGAACCGGACGTGAAAGTTTCCCCTCATCCGGCTCAAGCCGTTGCGAAGCCCCGTGCGAACGGGGCCGGTCAACGCGGGAACTTCTC
>Ga0224557_1000262_pt1 | contig 59387 bp, 71 predicted proteins | sample 714S31014metaG_FD_180677 | JGI IMG/M metagenome (GOLD analysis project Ga0224557, IMG submission 180677) | Peat soil microbial communities from Stordalen Mire, Sweden - 717 S3 10-14 | ecosystem: Environmental > Terrestrial > Soil > Wetlands > Peat | place: Sweden: Norrbotten County, Stordalen...
CGTACTTCCCGTGGGAGAGTTGACGGCGAGGACGTTCGGTGTGGAGATTCCGAGCTTCGAGAAGTAGGTCTGAAGATCTGTGGTCGTGAAGCCGCCTCCGAGCTCGACTATCGCGATAGACTGCCCGCTTCCCTCCAGGTTGGGCGGGAAGTCGTAGAGTCCCGCGACCTGCGGCGGGGTGTAGGGCGCCGCAGCCTGGGTGGCCTTCTTCAGAATCCGCAGGTGCGACTTGGCCTGGGGGCGGTTGTCGAGGCCGAGGACGGCCAGCACGAGCGGCGTGAGGTCGGCGGGAAGGTATATCGGCCCGGTTCGTCCGCGGAAGATCCCCTTCGGGTGTCTGTAGCGTCTCAGCGTGACCCCGAAAGCCCGGGAGAGCTGGGCCACGGTGCCTGAGAGGACGACGGAGCGTCGGACGGCGCTCTCTTCGGCCACGCCGAGCCCATATTCACGCGCGAAGGCCTCGACCTTCGCGAACTCTTCGGCCGTCGCTCCATAGTCGGCAGCGAACTCCTCTCGGGTCGGATAAGGGCGGTCGTTGGGAAGGCGAGCGCCCACAACCTTCAGGGCCGCTGCCTTCTTGCCGGAGGACGCGGGAGTGGGGCGAAGGACCACTGTCACGTGAACCGTTTCGGTTAGGTCGACCTTCCCTGAGATGCGAGCGCCGGGGAATGGCGCTCGTTCGCTCCCGGGAAGAGGGGTTCTCGGTTTGAGCTCAGCCATACCGTCCATGGAAGCGGCGATACGTTATGAACCTGTCTCCTTTCATCGCGTACGCCCCGTCTCCGAGTCACAGGGGATTCACATCTCTCAGGCGAGTCGGCATACCCAGGGCCGGCCTCGACGCGCTGATGCGGAAGATTGGAGGGCGATTTAGTAGAGATTATGGAACCATCTTGGAAATTCACTAAATAGATTCAGCCCGAACTCGTAGGCATGTCGAAGAAACACTCCAGCAGATTCTTCAGGACGTACTTCGCCTCGCCAGACAGGACGGAGTCAGAAACACCGGACATAGTCCCGAGAAGCATCCCGGGTGGCCCGCCGGGACGAACGGAGACGGTCACCGCGTCCGGAGACACGGCGATAGCCGATGCGGAAGACACGGCACAGGGGGTCGTCGATCGCTCCCTGGCGCTCGTACATTCGGAGGACCTGAACGGTCACGGCCCTGCCCTCGACCTGGGGGCCGAGACCCGTTGAGGGACACCGTTCGGAGGGGAGCGTCAACCACCGGTGAAAAGAGTGTCTTCTCGGAGAGATAAGACGAGTCCGGAGTTGGATTTGAATGGGCCGCTTCTCAGCAGATTACCCAGGCGGGTCACCGCCATCTCTCTCGCACATCCGACAGGATTATCGGTAGGACTCCTGTCCACCAGAGACGTTGGACTCCTTCGAGCGGCTCCTGTGGTGGCTATTCGCCGGGAGCGCCGGTGCCAGCACGAGGAAGCTCGTCCTCTTCAGCATCAAGGAGGAACCAAGGAACGCGCAACAGCTTTCCATCGCGCTCAATCTCGATTACACGACGGTCAGACACCACCTAAAGGTGCTCGAGTCGAACAGGCTGGTGCTCACCGCGGGTGACAAGTACGGACGAGTCTACTTCGTCTCTGACTCCATGGAAGCACACTGGGACAAGCTCCTGGAGATCATTCAGAAGAACCGCCACAACCAGAAGGGGGCTGGAAAATAACAATTGACGACCATAACCGATGAGCCGACGAAGAGGGAGGGTAGACGATATCTCCAGAAGCTGTGGGTACCTGTCGTACTTGCAATAGGGTTCGTTGCAGGCGAAGCGGTCTCGTACGGGACGGAGATGCCGACGTCCCAGGGGAGAGGTGGTCCATTCGGCACCCACTTCTATCCGTTCCCGTCCAATCCGATATTCCAATACCACGTCCTCTTCACGACCATAGAGGTGGCCCTCCTCGTCGCACTCGTCGTAATCTACGGCAGGATGTACGTGGAGACGAACGCAAACTTCGCCCTGGGGCTGGTCTTCGTCCTTGTGGCGCTTCTCGTGCAGGCCCTGCTCTCCAACCCTATCCTTGAGGACCTTGTGGGCGACGTGCCTATGGGCCCCGGCTACTCAACCCCGGCAGCTGACATATTCACGATATGCGCCTACACGGTCTTCCTGTACCTTAGCCTGGACTGATCCTCGACCCAGGCTCATTCCGGGGGTCAGCCGCCAGGCCTCAGGGCGCGAGATTCAGGATAGAGCCAGCCCCTTTTCTTCGAGACCTCTCAATGCGCCCTGTGTGTTCCAAGCTTGTCGCTGACGAGTGCCCCCGTCTTCTCATCGTAGAGCTTGTCCTGGGCGAAAGCCAAGAGCGAGTCTACCAGCGCCCGAACCGTGAGAAGTGTATTCTGATTCCAGGCCGAGAGGACGCTGATACCGAGATCGACCCGTTCGCCCACCGACTCGAACACAATGCGCCCCCCGAAGAAGAGCCCGGGCGCCTCGTAAAGAATCTTGAAGATGCCTTCCTTCGAGAGTTCGAACCGCTTTCTTTCGATGAGCCCGACGGCCATCTTCTCAGCCGCGGCCTTCATCAGACGACTCCCTCGCCACCCACAAGAAGGGTTCGGGGACGCCCACAGTCTCGGGTCGCCGAGCCCCGACGATCCTGCTGTCTGTGACCACAAGCGCCCAGCCGTCCCCTCCCCCGAGGTGGATGTCGCCCGAGGATATCACGGCGATCAGCTTCTCGCGACGGATCATCGCGGCCTCACCGGCGCCCCGTAGATCCGTCTGGACGCGAATTCATCAACCACTTCTTGCGAACGGAGGTGCTTAAACATGATTGGCGTGGGATTCTGCAGCGCGCAGGTTCTTCAGCGCAAACATGCAGCGGTCCCTTTCCCGTTTATAAGAGACCTCGGGGACCTGATGTCCATGAAGCCGAGAGTGTGCTACACTCGTCGTCAGCATGGGTTTTTGGCTGGGGTGGACGGAGTTTGAGCAATTCCTACAAGGAGGCGCGAAAGAAGGAGGAGAGCAAGGGGCACAACCACCCCGTGAGCCAGAAGTGCGGTCCCCACTGTCCGCGCAACGAACGCTACAAGGGTCGGGAGAGGAAGATCGACCCTTTCCACAGGAACAAGTAGTCGACGCGGAAGTCGGCAGCCAGGTCAGAGCAGTGAAGTCTGGTCCAGCCATCGTGGTCCGGCCCGCAAGGTCGAGCGACCTGCCGGCGATGGTGAGGAACCTGAGGAGCGTCGTGAACGAGCAGGTGTACACCTGGACCGAGCGCGTTGGAAGTGAGAAGAAGGAGCGTCTCCTCGCCGGAATCCGGAACACGAAGTCACTCAGCATAGTGGCCCAGGTGGCGGGCGAGAAGGGCATAGTCGGCCAACTGTCGCTCAGCCTCCCCGGGGACGTTCGGAAAGTCAGCCACGTGCGCAACCTCTCCATCCTCGTCGTGAAAGGATATCGTGAGCGCGGCGTCGGGAGGGCCCTCCTGCAGTATGCAATCGACTGGGCCAGGAGGAAGGAAGGGGTCGAGAAGATCCATCTCGGAGTCTTCTCGACGAACGCCAGAGCGATAGGCCTCTACAAGGCGATGGGTTTCGAGGTCGAGGGAGTATTGAGGAGGCAGTACCTGATAAGGGCGGCCCACGTCGACGAGATCCTCATGGGTCTGTTCGTGAAGTAGTCGGGCCCGGCGCTCGAGGGAAACGCTCTAATCTCCGTGGCGCCGCCGGCCCAATGTTGACAGGCCCCATCACCAAGCGCTTCCAGGTCCAGAGCGTGGTCTTCGACCTCTTTCACACCCTCGTTGACCCCGACGTATACAGACCGGAAGGTTTCACGCGGGCCTACAAGATAGCGGAGGCCCTCGGACTGGCGGACGCGGATGAGTTTGCGCGTTACTGGGATGAGGTCGAGGCAAAGAGGCATGTGGACGGCTCGAAGAAGGTGGCCGAATACGCAGACGACTATCTCCTCGAGCACGGGGGACGCCGGTGCACCCCGGAGGAGCTGGACCAAGTCAACCTTTTGTGGGGCCGGATGCACGACCTGGCTCTACTGAAGCCTCGGGATGAGGTGGTCTCAGCCCTGCGATATCTTCGCACGAGAGGCCTGAAGCTGGGCCTCCTCTCCAACATCGACGAGAGGGAGGCGGTCAACTGGACCAACTCTCCGCTATCGCCATTGTTCGACGTCGCGTGCCTATCTTTTGAGATTGGACACAGCAAACCCTCGAAGGAGGCCTACTCACTCGTTCTCTCGAGGCTAGGGACGGACGCCTCGTCCTCAATCTACGTAGGCGACGGCAGCCACGACGAGCTAGTGGGCGCGAAGAGGGCGGGATTCGGCCTCGTGGTCTTCATGAAAGGTTTCATCTCAGGGGAGGGCAAGCGAAGTGCCGAGGTGCTGAACAAACGTCAGGCCGTTGCGGATGCAACGATCATGGGAATCGGCGAACTGGGCGCCCTGGTCGACCAACTGCAGGTCTGACCCCTGACCGAGGACAGCCTTCCTCAAGAAGCCGCTCGGGCGAGTACCTCCTTGGTCTAGCTCAGGTATCCCAGGCTTCTAGTCAGCTTGATGAGCTTAGCATCGCGCCACCGTAGCGCTTCCTCATGACCCATGCTGAGCACCGGCAGCTCCTTCTCTCCGGCGACCGCCTTGGCCTTCGCTGACCGAGGCGGCTCGGTCCATGTCTCCATTGTCTTGAGTATCGAGCTGGAGTGCGGTCCATAGCACTCGAAGTAGGTCCCCAACCCGCCCTCCCCGGTAGCGAGCGAGAAGGTGGTGAACTGCCCCATCACGGCGAGTCGTATCCCCAGTCCTGCAGTGAAGACCTTCTCGAGGTCCTCCATGCCCACCACACCGTCGTTCAGGAGGTTCAGGACTTCTCTGAAAATGGCTGCTTGGATTCTGTTGGCAGCCAAGCCGGGCAGCTGCTTCTTCACGAGTATGGGCTCCCTGCCGAGACCCTTCATGAACCTCCGCGCAGCGGCGACGGTCCTCTCACTCGTCTTCTCGCTCGGCACCAGTTCAACGAGTGGTATCAGGTGGGGAGGGTTGAACGGGTGGACGACAAGGGACCTCTCCGGGTGCCGGAGGCCCCTCTGGAGGGCGCTTATCGAAAGCCCGGACGTGCTGCTAGCGATTATCGACGTCTCTGAGACCTCACACTCGATTTCTCGGAGCGCCTTTACCTTCACGGCGAGGTTCTCGGTGACCGACTCCTGAACGTAGTCCACCTGAGAGATGCCCTTCAGGTCGTCCGTCGGCGAGATCCTCGACAGCACGGGGACCGCGGAACGCGCTGTGAGCACGCCGTTGCCGACGAGAGATGAGAGCATCTCCTTGATTTTCGTCTTCGACCTCTCGAGCGACGCCCGGTCTGCGTCGTACACGAACACCTCAACCCCCTTCATCGCGAAGAGGAGCGCCCAGCTTGAACCTATGATGCCGGCGCCTACGCAGGCCACTTTCTTCGGAAGGCTTGTTGACTTCAAGACCCGTCGCGTCCTTCCCCTCCGACTCTATTTAGGGGTGAATTGGAGAGACAGCGGAGGCGGTTGGTCGAGAGGCCACGTCTTCTTTATCTGCGCGTAAGCCGAGTAAGAGACAGATATTCTTGAAAATCGCGGTTCTGGGAACTGGAGAAGTGGGTTCACACCTCGCGTCCTCACTCGTCGACCTCGGGCATGAAGTGGTAATCGGCTCACGCACCGCAGACAACGCAAACGCGACTGAATGGGCGAGATCCAAAGGGCCAAGAGCTTCGCACGGGACGTTTGCCGACGCCGCAGCGTTCGGAGAGGTCGTCTTCAATTGCACCCCCGGTGCCATCTCGCTCGAGGCCCTGAGGATGGGGGGCGCCCAGAACCTCAAGGAAAATCCTGATTGATGTCTCCAACCCCCTGGACTTCTCGAAGGGGATGCCGCCAATCCTGACAATCTGCAACACTGACTCGTTAGGCGAACAAATCCAGCGCGCGTTCCCAGAGACCAGGGTTGTCAAAGCGCTGAACACCATGCGACACGAGATCATGACCAACCCAGCGCTCGTCCCTGGAAGCCATGACGTCTTAGTCTGCGGGAATGACGCCGCCGCCAAGGCTGAAGTTACAAGAATCCTAAAGGAATGGTTTGGTTGGAAGGAGGTCGTCGACGTTGGCGACATCACGGGCTCGCGTGGACTGGAAATGATACTCCCGCTCTGGCTCAGGCTGTTTCGGATCTACAACCGGGCTCCGTTCAACTTCAAGATTGCCAGAATGGTTCTGGACGCTTGATGGCGCAGGATCCAACCCATAGAGAGATGAATGGACAATGGCGATAGTGGCAGTCTCCGACCAGCACCTAGGAATCGAGACTGCCGACAAGGCCTCTTTCGACCGGTTCTTGGACCAGCTCCAGAACGATTCGAGCGTGACTGACTTGGTCCTTCTCGGAGACGTCGTGGACATGTGGAGAAGGGACGCTTCCGGGGTCTTCCTCGAGAACAAGGACACCTTCGACAGGGTAATCTCGCTCCAGAAGAAGATGCGCGTCTACTACATCGCGGGGAACCACGACTTCCACGTCCTCAGGCTGCAGGGGCACGGCTACCCGGTCAATTTCCTCAAGAACCTCTCGCTGCAGCAGGACGGGGTCACCTACAAGTTCCTCCACGGCTGGGAGTTCGACGAGATGCAGAGGGAGCACTTCATGGAGTCGCTCTGTCACGCGATGTCTGACGAGAAGGGAAGCCGCGACAACAACATCTGGGCCGCCCTGGGTCGAGACGACAGCGACCTGAAGCGCTTCCTCTCTGCCATCTTCCGCAAGGGCAGCATCCGCGACACGACCAACGCACTGCTGCTCGATCCCACGATAAGGCTCAAGGAGACGCTGGGGGGCGTCGAAAGGAAGGCGATCGCGAGCGTACAGCCGGGTGAGGTGCTCGTCTTCGGGCACACCCACAGGCCGTTCATCAACGACCTCGGGAACGTCGCGAACACCGGTTCGTGGGTGACGACGGCGCCTATCCACAACACCTACGTCCGCCTGGAAGGAGGGAAGCCCAGGCTCCTCGTCTTCGAGGGGCAGGAGATCACGGAGAGGACAGACCCCAAGAAGTCAGCCCTCTGACAGGGACCTCGAGGAGCGCAGGCAGCCCGTCTAGCGGTGAAGGCTGGGCGGACCCCGTCACGCCCGACGACAGGCTTATCTCCACTGTGGGCAGCTCGCTCCGACTTCATGACCTCATTCTTCATCACCGGCGGGTGCGGGTTCATCGGGCAGTGGCTCACCAAGAGGCTGGTTGCGGACGGCCACGATGTAACGATCTACGACGTCAAGGTCGACCGTAGCATAATGGGCGACAGCCCCAGAGTCAAGATAGTCAAGGGTAGGACGGACGACGCGGAGACGCTGACGAGAACGCTAAAATCGGCCAGACCGGACGTGCTTGTCCACTACGCAGCGCTGCTCTCAGCGACGGCGGAGGAGAGCCCCCAGAGCGCATACGAGGTGAACATCGCCTCGGCGTGGCCTCTCTGGAACGCCGCTAGGTCCGCCGACGTCTCCAGCATCCTGTTCGCGAGCACCGCCGCGGTCTACGGGCCCAGCAGCGAGAAGGCGAGGGAGGACCACTACCACGTCCCGAGCACGATTTACGGCATCTCCAAGATGTATGGGGAGATGGTCGGCACGTGGTTCTCGCGGACCTACGGGATCGACTTCGCCGCCTTCAGGTACGCGTCCGTAATAGGAGCCGGAAGAGGGGAGGGAGGGGCCTCCGCATTCACCAGCCTGATCATCCAGAGGGCGGCCGAAGGCGAGCCGTATGCCGTGCAGGTGCCGGCGAGGGCCCAGATGCCGATCGTCTACGTGAAGGACGCGGTCGACGCAACGCTCTTCGTCCACCGGAACATCGGTTCACTGAACAACGAGGAGAAAATCTTCAATGTGCCCGGGATAACCCCGGGCCCAAGCGCGGGGCAGATCGCGAGAGTCGTGAAAAAGAAGATTCCCGAGGCCAAGATCGAATTCAGGCCCGACGAGAAGATATCAAAGATAGTCGATTCCTGGTCCAGAGACCTGGATTCAGAGAGGATAAGGAACGCCGGATGGAGCCCATCCTACGGGGACCTCGACCTCCTCGTGGAAGACTTCATCGGCGAAGTCAGGGCGAGGAAGAAACAGGTACGAGCCTGACACTGTCGCGCTACCTTCCGCGTGCAGTGCATCGCCGAGCGATCAGGGCCAGGTTCCCTTCGGAGAGCGAAGACTCGCCCTCACATTCTCGCTAGGTTCGCCCTGTCCTCGTTGAAGACCGTCTCGAGGAACTGCTTCACGGCGCCCTGAAGCTGGGCGTCGGGTATGCCGGGCGCCTTCCACTCTCCTACAACCGTGATGCCCGTCTTCGACCCCTTCGGCGTATAGATCTGGAATGAGGTGGATCCCTTCATGGGCCCCTCTATCGTCTCGAAGACGATCCCGACGGGTGCGAAGACAGACATCCTCACCTTGTGCTTGACCCAGCCGCCGTCGGGCGTCTGCGTCTCGTAGCTCAGAATGGGGTGCTCGCCCTGCATCTCCTGGCTGGCGTTCTTCAGGCTGGGGTGATCGTGGCCCTCAGACTGATTCAGCTTCCAAACCTTATCGAGAGGTGCATCGAACTCGCTTCCTTCATCGTTCAAGAATACCATAGTTGAAAGAGAATTGCCATCCTATTTAGCATGAGCAGGGCGGGAAAGTATAGCGAAGGCGCGCGACGCCCTTCCTCGTCCGCGCAACAGGGTCCAAAGACCAGTCCTCAGCTGAGATTTGATGGTCCGTGCCACGAACGCTTAATTTCGAGAGGCCTGACGCAGGGATTGAATCCCATTTGCCGAGATCGGATGATCGGTTTTCCATGGCCGCGCTCTCGGAGCGGGACAGGAAGGAGTCGAACAACGAACTAAGGACGATTCTGCTCAGCCACCTGACGGAGGACGCCCGGGGGATAATGCTCGACGTGGGAGGAGGGACGGGACTGCTGACCGTGACGCTCTCGGACGTCTTCGGCCAGGTGGTTGTTCTGGAGCCCGATCTCAGAAAGGTGGAGTACGGGGCGAAGAGACGGCAAGAGGTCGGGTTCATCCGCGGGAGCGCGCAGGGGATTCCCGTCGCCGGCGGCAGCATCGGGACGCTCGTCTCGGTTGCTGCCTTCCATCACTTCCAGGACCAGGACGTCGCCCTCGAGGAGATGGGCCGCGTGCTGAAGCCAGAGGGGAGGCTGCTGCTGGTGGAGATAGACGTCACGACGGTCCGTGGCAAGCTTCTCCGATTCACCGAGAACCGCCTGATGGGCGGGAGCTCGAAGTTTCTCGTCCCCGACCAGCTCCTAGAGAAGGTCGGGCATCACGGGTTCGTCGACGTGCGCCTCGACAGGACATCTAGAGGCTACGTCGTAGTTGCGACGCGCGGTCCAGCTCGACTGTGCTGAGGGCCCGGGATTAGTAGAGCCCGTCCATCATCGACCTCTGGTTGTCAGCGAGCTTGTCTCCCTCGCCCTTCGCTATCTGACGGATTATCTTCCCGTCCCTCACCGAGTAGGACCTGTCGCACCTGGCGACCACGATGGGGTCGTGGGTCACCAGAATGAAGGTCGCCTGTCTCGCGTCCCGAAGGGAAGCGATCAACCCCATGAGTGCCTCAGCCGACTTCGAATCCAGGTCTCCCGTCGGCTCATCTCCCAGGATGACTGACGGGTCGTTGGAGAGCGCCCTCGCGACCGCGACCCTCTGCTGTTCTCCTCCGCTCAGCTCTTCCGGCGTGTGCCCGCTCCTGCCCTCGAGGCCGACCGTCTTGAGCAGCGCCCTCGCGCGCTCGGCGCGCTCCAGCTTCGGAACTCCCGCCAAGCTCATGGGAAGCTCGACGTTCTCGAGGGCCGTCAGCGCTGGTATCAGGTTATAGAACTGGAAGATGAAACCGACCTTCCGGAGGCGGTAGTCTGCCAGCCCGCCGTCGTCGAGGCGCCCCAGGTCGACCCCGTCCACGGCCACGCTCCCGCGAGTAGGTCTGTCGAGGCCGCCGATCAGGTTGAGCAGGGTCGTCTTGCCCGACCCGGACGGCCCGACTATCCCGACGACCTCGCCCTTGGAGACCGTCAGGTCGACGCCGTTAAGGGCGGTGACCGGGAACTTCCCGTGCCTGTACTCCCGGGCCAGTCCTGCGACCTGGACCACCACCGGCCTAGACATGGCGGAGCGCCTCCACCGGATCCATCTTTGACGCATGCCATGCGGGGTAGAGCCCGGCCAGGACCCCTACGCTGATTCCGAGGGCCAGGCTCAGGACGACCAACCCGGGAGTGATCGACGGCGCAAGAGCCCCTCGGAAGAGGCCGCCGACCCCCGCTCCGCCGAGCCCGCTTGCGCTCGCTGCTCCGGTGAACGAGGGAAGCGCGAAGGAGACGATGGCCCCGATGAGGATCCCAGCGGCGGCACCTATGACCCCTATCAGGAAAGCCTCGCTGATGAATATCTTCATGATCTGTCCCTGCCTTGCCCCGAGCGCCTTCAGCGTCCCTATCTCCCTCGTCCTCTCGCTAACCGATATCATCATGGTGTTCACCACGCCGAAGCCCCCCGCCAGGAGGGCAACGAGGCCGATTACCGTGAAGAACGTAGTCAGGGTGCCCGACAGGGTCGAGGCGACGGTCGCCAGGTTCGAGGAAGTCACGACCTTCACCCCCGGAACCTTTGAGCCGATCTCGGACGCAATCTGGGTCACGTTGCTGGAGGTGTCCGCCTTGACGTAGATCTCGGTCAGCTTCCCTTGGTCGCCCACTATCGCCTGGGCGTTGGTGAGAGAGACGTAGATGGACCTGTCCAGGAAGGTGTTCCCGCTGGAGTATATTCCGACAACGGTGTAGGTCGCACCGCCCGTGGCGTTGGCGCCGACGGTGACCGAGGAACCTGCGCTGACTCCAAGTCTGCTGGCGAGCGTCTCTCCCAATACCACCTGATTCCCTGAGGCTGACGTGATCGAGGTTCCGCTCAGGATGTTCAGGCCGCCGGTCACGTTCGAGTATGTGCTGGGGTCGATCCCGGAGAGGAGAACGGCGTCGCCGTCGACGTAGCCGGTGGCCGACAGCTGTCCGGTGACGGCATAGACTCCGCTGAGGCCGCTGATTGCGGACGTGGTCGACTGATTGAGCGGATAGGCGGTGGAGAACAGCGCCCGGAGGCCCGCGCCGCCTCCCGTGGGTATCGTTGAGTTGACGACAGTTATCTGGGCCGGGAGTATGTCACGGATGAGCCCGCTGGTCCGGGTGGAGGTCCCGGCGGTCAGGGAGAGGAGGACCATTATCAGCGCGACGCCCACGACTATCCCCGAGACAGTCAGGATCGTCCTCCCCTTCCGTCTCCTCAGGTTGCGGGAGGCCATGCTCAGCGATGACACGTGAAACCGTCTCGAGCCGGTCGGGGACCGGTATATGCATTCGGAACGCTGGGTCCAGCGCGCCCCGATACGCGTGAGTCTACTTCTTGAGGGCCGGCTCGGGCGCCGGCGCCTTCGTCTTCGTGTAGCGCATCCCCTTCAGCTGGATCGCACGCGTGACCCGGGCTCCGAGTTCCCTCCGCTCGGCGTCGGCCAGCCCGAGCCTCTCCATCATCCTGAGACTGTTCTCTACTGCGTTTCCCCGGAAGTGGTTGGCAAAGTACCCGTAGATCTCCTTCGCGTGCCCCTCGACTTCCTTAACCTTGGGAACCCAATCCTCAATCTCGGCGTCGCTGTACCGATAGTCGTTCCACTGATTCTTACCCCGCCCGTACCATCTGATTACGGCGAAGTCCGCCGTGACCGTGGTGTCCGACTGGAGCAGAGGGTCGTCGGATATCGTGTTCGCTATCTTGCACTGCCTTAGGAGGTCCCAGGTCTCCGGCCGGTGCCACGAATTGTTCCGGAACTCCACTGCGAACTTGAGGTCGGCGGGGAGCGCCCCAAAGAAGTCTATCAGTCTCCCGAGGCCGTCCTTGTAGGAGAAGCTCGGCGGGAGCTGGAGAATCAGCGGCCCGAGCTTGCCTGCATCCTCCAACGGCCTCAGGTCGTAGATGAAGCGCATGAGGTCCTCACCCACCCCCTTCTGGACGTCCAGCCTCTTGTCGTGGGTGATGAGCTTAGGGACCACTGCCGAGAAGACGAAATCGTCGGGCGTCACCCTCGCGCACGCCTGTATCATCGCCTTCTTCGGGTACGCGTAGAAGGTCGAATCGATCTCGGCGGTCTTGAAGATTCTCGAGTAGAAGGTGAGCTTGTCCTTGCCATCCCTAGGATAGAAGACGTTCTCCCATTCCTTGTATGACCAGCCGGAGGTGCCGAGACGGATTACAGCCAACTCTAGGACGAGCCGACCTTCCTATTCGAGCCGTATTATGCTTATTTTTGGTTCGAGACCTGTCCTACGCCTCGGAAGAGCGAGTAAGGTCTGAGAGACCAATCTCAGCTCCCGGCCGTGACCTGGAGGGTCTCATTCTGGGTGGCTCCGGTTGAGAAGATGAACTCCATGGCAATCATGTAAGAGGCGCCAGCCGTCACATTCCGAACGGATGAGGAGCCTGTGGCGACCTGGTGTACGGTCAGGGCGTTGGCGGCGCTGACAATGACGGTGTTGTGGTAGAACGCGATGAAGGAAGATCCCGGCAACCCGGACGAGTTCGTGACCTGGATCGTCCAGATGGGGTCGGTCGCGGTGTTGTTGACCGATATGTTCAGCTCGCTGACGCCGTAGGCGCTCGGGGTCGCAATGGACGCGCTCACCAGGACGGTGTCCGCTGGGCGCCCGCAACCTAGGCAGCCGACCAAAGTGTTCGTGTGGATGAGGAGAGCGAGCGCGGCCAGGCCGATGGCAGCCGCAGCGACGATGGCGGCGGACGCCTTCAGCCGCGAGAACCCTCTGCGACGCAACAGGACGACCGACGCATCATGGCGCCCCCTCGTTATATGTTCAGCCTAGGGCCGACTTCCCGAGCTGGCTAGTTCCGCTCTGACGCGTCAGGCGACAGGCTCGGCGACGGCAAGCGCATCGAGGAAGTAGCCAGGGAAGAGGGTCCGGTGGGCGTTTACGAAGCGAGTGAAGTTCGAGTCCAGGACGTACGTGATCGCGTGGTCGGTCTCGCTCCTGACGCTCCGCCCGTAGGTCTGCACGAGCCTGAGCGCGGTCTGCCAGTCGTACCACCCCTGGTCGCGGTCGAGCTTCACCCGGGTCCTCCTGTCAGAGAGATCTGGGTACGGGACCTTGACCACGATTTGGAACCTCGAGAGGTCGTCCTTCAGGTCAACGCCCTGGTAGAGGCTAGGCGATATGAGGACTGACGCGTCCGTCGACCCGTGTATCTGCAGCAGGACGGACCTCTCGAAGGTCCCTTCGGTGGTGACCAGCCTGGCCCTGCCGGCCTCCGAGACGTGCTGCATGATGTAGTTGACCTGCTGGTACGACGTCGTGTGAACCACCCCCCTTTCGCCTGCATGGCGCTCCAGTATCTGGTCAACCGCCCTCGCGATCCCCTCCATTGATGCCTCCATGCTGGCCCGGCTGAGCGAGGCCACGTTGAGGGCGCGTATCGGCCTGTTCTCGACGGGGAAGATCGACTCCGGGACCGCGATGTAGCAGACGTCCTCCTCCCTGATCCCGAGCGCCCGGCAGAGGAGGGACTTCGAGAAGATGGTCGCAGACATCAGGAGTACGGTGTCGGCCGTCTGGAAGAGCGGACCGGCATAGCCGCCGACGTCTATGGGCTGGAACACGACCTCGTCGACCGACCCGTCAGCCGACTTCTTCACGCTATTGACGACCCAGTTGCTTGGAGAGGCCTTCAGGTCCTTCGTGAAACTCTCGAGCGAGTCCAAGGTGCTCTTGCAGGTCGCGACCTTGTCTTGGAAGTCCTGGTCGTCCAGGTGGATGGCACAGAACTCGTCCAGCGTCTTTCTAGCGTCGGCAAGGGCGCCGTACCAGGCAGCGGGGTCGTCGACCCCCCTATCGGGTATGGAGACGCCCTGCCCCTTGTCGCCTGTGGCGTCGTGGTAGAGCTGAACGACAGACCTCCTGAGAGAGAACGAAGCGAAGCCCACCAGCTGCTTCTCCAGGTCGTGGGCCTCGTCGCAGACCAGGAGCTTCCTGTGGGGCAGGTCCTCGGCATACCTGAGCTCGCTGAGGAAGAAAGGATAGTTGCAGATGGTCACCGACGCCTTGAAGGACGACCACTTCTGGTCGTAGTAGGGACAGAGCCTCCCTCCCTTGAGGTTCTCGCACTTCGAGTTCCTGTTGCAGAGGTGTTTCTTGTGCTGGTCGTACTGCTCGAAGCTGAGGTAGTGGGAACAGTCGGTGAGCTTCCAGTCGACCTCGCACCTCCCCTTGCTGCACGGCAGCTCGAGTCCCATGGTGGTCGGGACCAGACAGCGGAAGTTGGGCTTGCCCTTCACGACGGCATAGCCGAAGTCCGAGACGTACTGGTCCTGGAGCTGCTTGGTGGACGTTACTATGTAGGCGGAGGCGAGATGGTTGCAGAGGGCGGCCGCGAGCGCCGACTTGCCGAAGCCCACGGGCGCTTCGAGCATGATGAACTTCTTCCTCGATGCAACTGCCTGCTCGATCTGCTCGAGGGTCTCCCTCTGGAACCTGCGCATGGAGCCGTACGGGAAGGAGTCGGCGAGCGTCATCTTCCCCGAAGCCGTGTACCCGCAGTTTGGACAGAAGGACGGTCCCTTCTTGGGGACCTTGAGGCGAGTGTCGCATTCGGGGCAGAATCTCAACTGAAGCGTTCTCGAACCCGTTTTCCTTGTGGGCTTAAATTGTTAGTCCCCGGATCCGAGTAATTGTCCCACCCAGGAAGTATCTGATGGCGCACCACAGGTGCACTGCAAAGACGGTCTCACCCTGTCTGCGCAGACGACGGCATCCAACTCGCGGAGATTTTCGTCAAAGTAGGGTCCAGCCCTTAGCAACGCTTTTCTAACCGTCCTGCGCCCTCAGCGTGTCGTGGGGGACGAACACAAGACGGTGGCGCTTTCCATCATAGCTACGCTCACGACCGGGCTCGTAATACTCCTGGCCACTATAGTGGTGAACGGAGGCTTCTCGGAGGACCTGTTCTTCAAGTACGTCTTCCCGATGATCATCGCTTCCGTCTCGCTGGCGGTCTTCTTCGTCTTCGCCAAGAACAAAGGAAAGTTGCCCGGGTTCTAGTAGTCGAGCCGGACTACCTTTGCGCACGTCGGCCTGCCGCAGTGCGCACGGCCAGGTCCCGAAGAGGCTACTTAATCCCACTCTCGACGAACTTGGTGCCTGCGTTCGTCAGGACGTAGGCCTTGAGACTGTCCTTGTCGTCCTTGACCTGCATCATGTGACCCTTCCAGACGTTCTTCAGAATCTTGTCCGCCACGTTTCCCGGGACCTTCTCCCTCGCGTCGACGAACCCCTTCTCGATGTCCTTGGCGTTGAAGGAAGCCAGCCCCGACTGCTTCTCAAGATAGTAGCCGATCACGAGAGACCTCTGGACGTCATCGGTCGGGCTCTTCTCTACCATGAACTGGCGGATCGAGAGCACCTTAGGAGCGACGGGCACAGGCTGAACCGGCTGGGGGGGCATCTGCTGAACTACCGCCTCTCCGACACCCATCTTCTGCTCGAGCGACTTTATCCTTCTCTCGTGTTCCTGAAGCATCTCTTCCATCCGCACAAGCGCATCTTGACTGCTCATCTACCACAAATCTCCTGCAGCCTTCACGGCTAACTTCATCGATACTTTAATTCTCGCAAGGGCGGCACTTGGACTCCCTCCTCCGTTCGCCGCTGGCACCGTCATTCGGTCCACGCCTTCGCGACCTCTTTCAAGGAGAACCTCCAGCGGCAGCAGAGAGATGAAGGCATTGCCCATCCCCACGTACGGGTCCAGGAAGAGCGGGGATGCTCTGTTTGGAGTTGACGATGCTCCCCGGCGGCCGCCGCGCTCTCGCAAAGGATAACTAAGGGGACGAGCAAGTGCGCCCATGCCGAAAAGCAAGGAAAAGCGAAAGGCTCGCACTGGAACAGAAGAGATTCTAGATTCATACGAGAGCTGGCTGAAGCGACAGAGGCCGAAGGAAGTGAAGGCGAAGGCGGGTTTCACGAGCGGCGAACCTAAACAAGCCTGAAGAGCCTGAGACGGCCAAAACCGTCTCCCACTCGGTTTGCCTTCATGGGGTCGCGCCTGAAGCCACTAAAGACTCCGGTGGGTTGGACGATGGGAATAATCCTCTAGGTTCTATGTGAAACCGAGACCCGACGAATCCATTTTTCGGACGCAACTCTCGCAACGTAACCCGCGGGGCGTTCTGTAGACCTTCCCCGTTGCGCCGCACACTGGACACCGCTCGACGGCTCTGTTCACAGTCGTTGTTGAATAGTGCCACTATAAAACATGGCCGAGTGGGACCAGGAAATGCTCTTTCATCCTCGGTGATAGTCTGAAGCCAATTCTTTTAACCCGTCGGACTCGGGTGTCAGAGCATGGCTTCAATCAGGGTCGTGGATGACGGCGTCGCCCCGGTCGTGGGGAAGGGTCTCGAGGCCCCATTCAAGCAGGGTGAATACTACGTTATGGATACGGCAGACGACCTCGCAAGATACTGGAACAAGCTCCCGCCCGGAAGACGGGCGGAGCTCTCGAAGCAGTCGAGGAAGGAGAACAAGGACATCCGGCTGATCCTCGACGGGTTCGTCCACAAACCTGCGAAGACCAAGTAGACTAATCTCAACGCCAGGGCTACGAGAAGGCGAACTCCGCCCGAAGCCGCCTGGCAGACGCTGCCCCCAGGGTCCAGCTCAACTATACGAGGGTCTCCGTCTGTGCGGAGTCACGCTCCAGCCCAGACACTCTCACGCCGACAAGCCTTACAGCCTCGCCGCGCGGCTCGAATTCGGCCAGCAGGTCCCTAGCGTTCGCCTTCAGCACCTCCTCACTGTCGGTGTAGCCGGGGAGCGTCATCTCCCTCGTGTGCGTCTCGAAGTGCGAAAACCTGATTTTGATTCCCGCGACCCTGAACCTCACTCCCGCCTGCTTTACCCTAGCGCGAAGCTCGTGCGCCGCGTCCTCGGCCTCGGAGTAGACCTTTCCGAATTCATGGACGTCCTCCCTGAAGGTCCGCTCGACGGCGAGGGACTTCGGCATCTCCCGGGCTCGCACAGGCATCTTCTCCTGCGCGTGCGCGACGCCCCAGAGCCACACCCCGGTCTTTCCGAACCAGGTCATCAGCTGCCTGCCTGGCACCGCCTGGAGTTGTGCTATTGTCTCGACGCCGTGCTCGTGCAGGAACGTCTGGGTCTTCTTCCCCACCCCCGGGATGACTGAGACGGCGAGCGGGGCGAGGAAGGCAGCCGGAGAGTCGAGCGGGACCACCGTCAGGCCGTCCGGCTTCTGAAGGTCCGACGCTATCTTGGCCGAGGACTTGTTCGGCCCTATCCCGATCGAGCAGGTGAGACCGTGGACGCTGCGGACCGCGTTCTTGACTACCTGCGCCAGCTGCTGCGCCTCCGCTAGCGTGGCGACTCGGCCTGTGACGTCTAGGAACGCCTCATCGATGCCAGTCTGCTCGAACGAGTCGCCGAACCCCTTCAGCGTGCGCATGACCTCCTCGGAGACGCGCTCATAGAGGTCGAAGTTCGGGGGCAGGTACGCCGCCGTGGGGCAGAGCTTCCACGCCCTGGAAATCGGCATGCCCGACCTGAGTCCGAACTTCCGCGCCTCGTAGGAGCAGGTTATCACCACGCCCCTGCCCTTGCCCTGCTCGGGATCGGCTCCGACGACGACCGCCGCGCCCCGGAGCGCCGGGTTCTCTCTCGCCTCGACCGAGACGTAGAAAGCGTCCAAGTCCACGTGGAAGATTATCAGGCGCGTCTCTTGCTGCATGGTGCGATTAGAACCCTGTGAGGGTCCCCTGGCCGGAGTCCGCCGGGCCGGGGGCCTGCTTCTCCTTCCAGTCCATCTCGATCATCCCGAGCAGCCTCCTGAATTCGTTTACCGATTCGGGGCCGAAGCCCGCGAAGTGGTTGTTGAAGAAGACGTACGCGCTGTCCAGACCTTCGCTCTTCTCTTGGAGCTTGCCTGCCCACCTCTCCATGTCGGCCTTGCGCTCCTTCTGTATACCGCCGAACTCGGTTATGTCCCGCTCGCCGACCATGCGGAGCACCGTGAAGTCGGCGGTGACCTCGGCCGGCGTCTCGAGATACTGGTTGAGCGACCAGGTCATCGCGACGTTGTTCTTCTCGAGCAGCTTGTAGACCTCCGAGGTGAACCAGGACTTGTGCCTGAACTCGATGGCGTGCTTGTACTTCGGGCTGAGGAACTCGACGAACTTCTTCATCGCAGGCATGTGCTTGTCCGCCTTCACCGAGGGCGGCAGCTGCGCGACAATCGGCCCGAGCTTGGGCCCTAGCTTCCCGACGACGCTGTAGAAGTAGGTGAGGGTGCTCTCGAAATTCTCGAGCTTGTTGTCGTGGGTTATCTTCTTGGAGAGCTTGGGGCTGAAGACGAAACCTTCGGGGGTCGACCTCATCCACTGGTCTATCATGAACTGGGTGGGAATCCTGTAGAAGCTGGAGTCGATCTCGACGCAGTCGAAGACCCGCGAGTAGAACCTCAGGTAATCCTTGGCGGGCAGGTCCTTAGCGTAGAACGGGCCGGCCCAGTCCTTGTAGGACCAGCCGCTGCAGCCTACCTTGACCTTCTCTGACAGAGACAATCGCGTCAAATGCCCGATTCCTCATAATAAACGTGACTCGCCGGACGGGTGTGGGACAAAACTCTGTCGGTTCCTTCCTGGTGATGTACAGCCTGCGAGTTATTGACTGCGATATCATCCTCCGCGCTCAGAATGGTGCAGCCTGCCTCACACCCGCGGTTAAATGATATCGTCCCCGAACATCGCGCTGTCGATGGTCGTAAGAGACGAGGACGTCAGGAGGACCGTCAAGGAGCTCAACGAGCACATCAGGAAGGAGTACATCGAGTCTCACCCAAAGGAGGATAGGGACTGGAGGACCTACGAGCAGGAATTCTCCAAGAGGATAAGGGATGCGATGAAGAGTCTCGACCCCCTCATCCACGAGGCGGTCTCGACGATAAGGATCGAGCCGAGGACGGGGAGGCCCGATACGCTCACCCTCGAGCAGAGGGTCAAGCTCCTGCTGATCAAGCAGCTCGTGGGCGAGTCGAACAGGGTGTTTGCCAACATGCTCGACATCTTCTCTATGCTCTCCGGAATCGAGGTCTCCTACAAGACCGTGGAGCGATTGTACTCGGACGAGGAGGTCATGATGGCACTGCACAACCTCCACGTCCTCCTGCTGAAGAAGAAGGGGGTCGAGAAGAGCGACGCCACCGGTGATGGGACCGGATACTCCCTCAGCATCTCGAAGCACTACGAGAGCATCGCCAAGGAGCTCAAGGACAAGGCCAAGGAGAACGGTGGTAGTGGTGAGCTACCGAAGAAGCGCGCCTTCGCCTATTCGTTCAGGCTGATGGACCTCTCCTCGAGGATGTACCTCGCTTACGGGTCGAGCATGAAATCTGAGAAGGAGGCGTTCGACCGCGCCATGGCGATGCTCTCCACCATAGACGTCACGATCGACACGGTCAGGCTCGACAGGTACTACAGCTACCCCGGATACGCGGACGCGTTCGATGATACCACGAAGTTCTTCCTCATTCCGAGGAGCAACTCGACGCTGAACGGCTCCTGGAGGTGGAAGGAGGCGATGATCGAGTTCGTGAGGAACACCATGAAGTATCTGGAGCAGTATCACAAGCGGAGCAACTCGGAGTCGGGGTTCGCGGCGGACAAGAAGATGTTCGGATGGTCGATCGCTCAGAGGAGAGAGGACAGGATAGACTGCGCCAATGTCTGCACGGGATTATGGCACAACCTATTCAACCTCTCGACCCTGTGAGTTTTGTCCCACACCCTCGCCGGACCACCCACCGATTAGACGGACCCCCCAGTTTATCTACGGAAAGCGACCTGCTCCCAGCGGTTTTGGCCAGCTGCCCGTCCTGCGGGGCAGAGATAGTACAGAGCACGGTCTTCTGCCGCTCGTGCGGCCAGAGGCTCGTACCCGAAGCGGGCGGGATGCAGGCGACCTCCACGAGGTGGAGGTTCGAATGGCAGACTCGCATGCGGAGACCTTGAGCAGGACCTCGCCAGGTCCCACCATCGGGTCGTCAAACTCGTGGTATTCGGGGGGCCGTCCTCGACCGGAGCCAACCTGTTGAGGACTAGTGCTTTCATCTGAATTCTCTCGACGCCGACCTGTTAAATTCCTTGGCCCGGGCTCTCTCGCGGCCTAGAAGCCCACGGCGCCTATTCCCTTCAGGCCGAGCGCCGTCCGGACCTCGTCCGGGCTGGCGGCCTCCCTCCCAGTCGTCTCCTGCACCATCGTCCTGATTTTGGAGACCTGCTCGGCGTTGGTGCGCGCGTAGACGCCCTTGCTCATGTAGAGGTTGTCCTCCAGACCGACCCTCGTGTGGCCGCCAAGCCCGGCAGCGGCTAGGCAGGAGCCGAACTGGTGCCTTCCAGCGGCCGCAACCGACCAGGTGTAACGGTCGGCGCCGAGCAGCCTGTCCGCCGTCTGCTTCATCATCAAGAGGTCTTCCATGGATGAGCCGATCCCTCCCGTTATCCCCAGGACGAACTGCATGTGGACGGGCCCCTCCAGTGTCCCCTCGGAGAGCAGCCTAGCCGCGTTGTAGATGTGGGAGACGTCGTAGCATTCGAGCTCCGGCTTGGTTCCGTGCTCCCGCATCGTCCTGCAGAAGATTTCCATGTCCGCGAACGTGTTCTTGAAGATGTAGTCCTTCGTCGCCCTGATGTAGGGCTCCTCCCACGCGAACTTCCACTCCCTCGCCTTCGAGAGGTAGGGATAGAGGCCGAAGTTCATCGAGCCCATGTTGAACGAGGCCATCTCGGGTCTGAACTCCGGGACCACGGCGAGCCTCTCCTGGGCGGTCATCCCGAAGCCGCCCCCGGTCGTCGTGTTGACGACGACGTCCGACCTCCTCTTAATCTCGGCCAGGACCCTGCGGAACAGCTCGAGGTCTGAGGTCGGCTTTCCGTTAGAGGGATCTCTCACGTGGATGTGCACGATAGCAGCACCGGCCTCGGCCGACTTCACGGCCTCGTCGGCTATCTGCTCGGGCGTGATCGGCAGGTACGGGCTCATCGTCGGCGTGTGCACTGCGCCGGTGACCGCCGCAGTGATGATGACCTTCCCCGAGAGAGAAGAGGCTAGCACGACCTTGATTCGTGCGGGGCCGGTATTAAACCGAACGAGGGCGCCGCGGCTCCAAGGGCCGCGAAGGGTTTAATGGAGGCGGGGCTCCCTTGCACTCAAGAGTGCCTTGATTCGGTGGCCGGAGCGCTACAACCCTGAGAGGACCGCTGTCCACGTCCGCAACGAGATGGAGATGCCAGTCTCACCGGAGAGCGTCTGGCCCTGGCTCGTCCGCGCCAAGCTGTGGCCGACCTGGTATCCCAACTCACAGAACGTGAGCATAGAGGGCGGGGGTCAGGACCTCGTGCCCGGGTAGCGGTTCCGCTGGAAGACGTTCGGCGTGACCCTGGACTCGAAGGTGGAGGAGTTCGTCCCGCGCGAGCGTCTTGCCTGGAGCGCGCGCTCCGCCGGAATCGACGTGTACCACGCGTGGCTGATCGAGAGGAGGCCGCCGGGGTGCTACGTCCTGACGGAGGAGTCCCAGAATGGCCTGATGGCCCGGCTGAGCGCGGCGCTCAGACCGAACAACATGCGCAAGTACCACCAGCTCTGGCTGGAAGAGCTCCTCTCCAGGGCAAATACCGGACCGCCCCCCGGGATAGACGCACGAGCGCCCTAGCTCTCTGCTCAACCTTATATCGTGCCGAAAGATGAATTCGAACGGAAGCCCTGGTAGTTGCCCACACTGAGCTTTGCCGACGCCAAGAAGAGGGTAGCTGAACAGCTCCGGACAGCGGTAGGCGCGGAAGACTTCGATGTCACGTCCGCAAAGCTGGAGGAGATGCAGGGAGTCTGGAGATTCGATGTCGAGTACAAGAAGCCCAAGGCCATGTTCTCGGATACCGCTTTCCTGATACTGGACGCGATTACCGGCGAGGTCAAAGAGTTCAGGAAGGGCATGTGACTGGGACCGACTGCCCGTCCCCGACGCGCTAGCCCCTCGTCTTCTTGGACGCCTTCGGCGGTAGTCCCGACGACCACGCGAACGACCTCGCCACCCACGCGCCGACCTTCTTCGGGCTCGCCCTCCATGCGCCCGGCACCACAATGTAGCTGCTCATGGGCCTCCCTTCCATCGGAGCGAATCTCGACGCCCCCTCCTCGGCCAGGAGCTCCGCCTGGTCCTCGGTCGAAAGCCGGACGAAGAGCTCCTTTCCGAAGAGCCCGGCGAACATATTCCCGTTCACGAAGGCAGCGTCGTTCCCGAACATCGGTCGGACGTGTATCCCGGGGTCTTTCGGAAGCACGGACAGGAAGAAGGCCCTGTCTTCGCTGTCGGGACGCGGCATCTTCATTTCAGACGTGCCCCGAGATGTTCATGGGGACGTAGGGCTCCTCCAGGTACTTCGCCTCTTCGGCGGAGATCTTCACGCTGAGCGATCCCACGAACTCCTCGAGATGCTCCACTTTGGTTGTACCGACGATCGGCGCTGTCACACCCTTGTGGAGAAGCCACGCGATCGCAACCTGCGTCGGGGTCGCACCTTTGTTGCCGGCAACCTCGACGGTCCTGCGGACGATCTCGTCGCTGGCAGGCCTACCGACATACCTACCGTGCGCCATGGACCCGGGTGAGACCCTCGCACTGTCCGTATCCTTCGTGGCTATCCTGCCTCCCTCGAAGTACTTCCCGGAAAGAATCCCAGCGGCCGTGGGGCTCCACGGAATCAGGGCTACCCCCTCCGAGGCGCAGAGCGGGTTCATCTCCCTTTCCTCCTCTCGGTAGATCAGGTTGTAGAGGTTCTGCATGCTGACGAAGCGCGCGTAGCCTCCGATTTCGCTCGTGTACAGCGCCTTGGCGAACTGCCACGCCCACATGCTCGACGCCCCGATGTATCTGACCCTCCCGGACGCGACGAGCTCGCTCAGGACCGAGAGGGTCTCCTCGATTGGCGTGTCATAGTCCCAGCGGTGCGTCTGGTACAGGTCCACGTAGTCCATCCCGAGCCTGCGGAGCGACTCGTCGAGCCCGTCGTGAAGGTGCTTGCTGGAGAGGCCCTGCCTGTTGGGACCCTCGCCCATCGGGTTGTAGACCTTGGTGGCTACGACCGCGTCCTCGCGGCCCCCCTTGAGGAACTCTCCGAGGATCTCCTCCGATCTTCCCTTGGAATAGACGTCGGCGGTGTCGTAGAACGTTATCCCCAAGTCCCAGGCGCGCCTCAGCACAGCCTTCGCGCCTTCCCCGTCCACCATCCAGGGAGACTGGTTCCCGAAGGTCATGCAACCCAGGCAGATGCGAGAGACCTTGAGCCCTGTCTGTCCGAGTCTAGCGTACTCCATGGGAGGTCCAGGAGGGGCTCAGGCTATCAGCTTTTCCGCTGCAGGAGCGGCGGGCTAGCCCTCGGTGCGGTTCAGAGAGACCGAGTTCATGCAGTACCTGAGTCCGGTCGGCTTCGGACCGTCGCTGAAGACGTGCCCGAGGTGGGATCCACACTTGGCGCACTCGACCTCGGTCCTCTTCATGAAGAGGGAGTTGTCTGACTCTTCCTTGACGGACTCTTTCGCAATCGGCTCCCAGAAGCTCGGCCAGCCCGTGCCCGAGTCGAACTTGGTCTCGGAGCTGAACAGAGGGTTGCCGCAGATCACGCAGTGGTAGATGCCCTGCTCGTGGCTGTCCCAGTACTCGCCGGAGAACGGCATCTCAGTCCCCTTGTTGACGCAGACGTTGTACTCTTCGGGCGTCAGCCGCTGTTTGAGCTTCGCTTTTTCTTCCTTCAGCATCAAGGTAAATTGGGCGCGAGAACGGTATAAATCTTGTCCATGGTTCAGACTAGACCGACGTTCCGCAAGGATTCCCCGGAAAACTCTATCTATTCTGCGCCGTAATCGCTCTCCGTCATGAAGGGTTTTGGTAGGGCCCGAGTCGGAGGGACGAAGCTCGAGATTAGCAGGGTTGGGCTCGGCGGAGGCGCTCTGGGCTACATGTACGAGCCCGTGCCGGACGATGTGGCGGTCGCGACGGTCCGGAAGGCGCTCGATATCGGTATCAACCACGTCGATACCGCTCCCCTCTACGGACGGGGGACGAGCGAGCGGAGGGTTGGAGAGGCGCTCACGGGAATCGACAGGAAGCTGTTCACGATATCCACCAAGGTGGGAAGGGTCCTCGTTCCGTCCTCGGAGCCGGTCGGCTGGAAGGGCGCGCCGAAGCTCGAGGCCGTCTTCGACTTCAGCACGAAGGGCATAATGGACTCCTTCCAGTCCAGCCTCGAGCGTCTCCGCCTGAAGAGCGTCGACATCCTGCTCATCCACGACTGCGACGACGACATCCCCCAGGCCCTCCGAGAGTCCCAGCCTGCAATAGCGAAGCTCAAGGAGGCAGGCGCCACGAAGGCGATAGGGGCGGGGCTGAACAGCTACGAGACCGCACTCAAGCTAGCAAAGAAAGCCGACCTCGACTGTTTCCTTATCGCCGGAAGGTACACTCTGCTCGAGCAGGGGGCGCTCGAGGAGTTCCTCCCTTACTGCGACGACCACCAGATCGGCGTGATCATCGGCGCCCCCTTCAACAGCGGGATACTCGCATCCGACCTTTCTGCCAACTCCAAGTACAACTACGAGGACGCGCCTCCCGAGCTTCTGAAGAAGGCCCGGAAGATCAAGGAGGCCTGTGACGTGCATTCGACGCCCCTGCGTGCGGCCGCGCTTCAGTTCATCCTGGCGAACCCGGTCGTGACGTCCACGATACCCGGCTGCAGGTCCCCTCGCGAGGTGGAGGACAATGCGAGCGCGCTGGGGTTCAAGATACCCAGAGATCTGTGGAACGACCTCAAGTCGGAAGATCTCATCAGAGAAGACGCGCCGGTCCCGAGGTAGACCGACCTGTCGGGTCATCTCTTCCCTGCGACGAGGGATTTCTGCGCTTCCTTCATGTCGGCGACGAGATATCCGCTCTTCGAGAAGAACTCGATCGAGGCGCTGTTCCATCCGAAGATGAGCGCGTTGACCTTCAGGACGCCCCCTCCCTCATTCTTGACTCGAGCTCCCTGACCAGCTTGGTCGCCACCATCTTTCTCTGATATACGGGGAGCACTCCGAGATGGTAGATCCACCCCCTCCTCCCGTCCCAGGCTCCCATGACGCTCCCGACTATTCTCCCCCGGTCCTCTGCCACCAGGAAGAACTCCGGATCCCGCTGAATCTTCACTCTGATCTTCTCTTCGCTGTCCCCGGGCCTGAACTCGAGCCCCGCCTCGGACCAGACCTCGACGACCCCGGGGTAGTCTGAGAGGTCGAACGTCCTGACCTTCAACGGCCGGCCCTCGATCCCTTGTCGAGGCCGGCGATCATGCGGACCATTGACGCCCTCGTTCTCTTGGCGGCCTTGACCGGTTCGTCCGAGTTCGAGAAGGGCTGGGCCGCGAGATAGCCGTCGAACCCCACGTCGGCCAAGCTCGAGATGACCTCCCCCATGTCCACGTCTCCTTGGCCTGGAATCATGTGGAGGTGCGGTTTCACCTTGGGCGGATGCGTGGGCGAGAAGAAGATCCGGCTGGGCATCAGCGTATCCGCGAAGTGCGCGTACCCCAGAAGTCCCTTCGCGTTTCGCACGATGTCCCTTGGTCTGTGCCCGAGGTTGAAGGTGTGCGGCACGCAGTAGTTGTACCCGACGTGCCGCGACCTGAACGAGCGGAGCAGGTCCACGGCGTCGAAGGAGTCCTCGACGAAATCTCCCGGGTGAGCCTCGAAGAATATCCTCACGCCGTCGTCGTGGAGCTCCGGTAGGAGCTCGCCGATTGACTTGACGAAGGACCTTCGAGAGGCCCGAGGGTCGTCCATGTCCCCGCTGAGCTCCGAGGCGAGGGACTTGCACCCCAGTCTTCGCGCGACGCCGAGCGCGTGCCTCATCTGCCCGACGGCCCTTTCGCGCCGGGCCTCGTCCGGGGAAGAGATCCCAAGGCTCGACTTTGTCCGCTTGAGTGGATCCCACCCCGGAAGCGCGAAGAGCGCCGCGACGCCGAGACCGTTAAGCGTGAGTAACTCATCGAGGCCCTCGACATCGGCCGTTCTCGCGGCGCAGGCGTCGAAGTGGGACAGGCCCACCTCGACCATCCCGAACCCGCACTCCGAGGACTTCTGCAGCGCCTCGCCGAGAGGGAGATGTGCGAAGAGGGTCGTCTCTATCGCCAACCTGAAATTGGCCAACGGTGAATCTGACGACTCGGCCGGATATTAATTCGCCGCCGGCCCGCAGCGCCGAAACGCTTTAGGACGTTATCGCCGCACAACCCGAGGATTGGTTTCTAGGATAGGTTTCATCGGCTTGGGTGTAATGGGGAGCAAGATGTCGAAGAACCTCCTCAAGGGTGGGTACGAGGTCGTAGTCTACAACCGGAGCCGGCCGGCAGTCGAGGAGCTGCTAAGGTCCGGAGCGGTCGCAGCCGCTTCCCCGGAAGATATGGCGAGGACATGCGAAGTCGTCGTTCTCTCCCTCTCAGACTCGAAAGGCGTCGAAGAGACGGTCCTCGGAGCGAAGGGTCTGGTCCACGGACTCGCCCCCGGGAGCGTCGTCATCGATACCAGCACCATAGACCTAGCAGTCACCATGAAGGTCGCGTCTGCGCTGAAGGAGCGCGGGTTCCATCTGCTGGACGCCCCTGTGAGCGGGGGACCTGAGGGGGCAGGAGCAGGAACCCTCTCCATAATGGTAGGCGGCGACCGCTCCGCGTTCAAGAGGTGTGAGGGCGTCCTCGGCAAGATGGGGAAGCGAGTCTTCTACCTGGGTGGGTCGGGCTCGGGGATGAAGATGAAACTCTTCAACCAAGCGCTCGTGGGCGTCTACTTCGTCGCCGTGGCGGAGGCATATCTCTGGTCCCAGAAGCTCGGTGTCAAGCTGGAAGACCTGCAGAACGTGATATCGACCAGCTGGGGCGACTCCCCTCCGTTCCGCCACTTCGTCTCCGTGCTCGAGTCCGGGGAGTTCAAGGGCGGCGCCCTCGTCAGGAACCTCAAGAAGGACCTCTCGATAGTCCTCGCCAGCGCCGAGCAGGAGGGCTCGTCGATGTCCCTAGCCGAGCTCGCCCAGCGGTACATCTCAAAGGCCAGCGAGATGGGGCGCGACGACTACGACATATCGTCCATCTACCAGATACTTGACGAGATTAAGCCCCGGTCGGACTGATGGGTCGTCACTGGAGCTTGCCGCGGCCGGCGATCGGCAGCCAGCTCTCGACCTCTCCTCCCCGCAGCAGGACGTACTCGTCGTGGAGGCAGGTCGTCGTGTCCGCGTGCGTCGGCAGCAGCTCCAGCTTGTCCTCGACCGAGGTGCTCGGCCCGGCAAAACCCCCCTTGACGGCTAGGTGGCCGTGCTCGGCGTTCAGGGAGGTCACCTCGAGGTCGGGCCTGCCCTTGACTCCGGGCAGTCCTGACTCGGCGCTTATCGCCTTGTATCCCGCATCGACTATCAGCTTGTCCGGCCTGGGATTGCTGACCACGGTGGTAAGAAGCGTGAGCGAGGTCTCAAAGTCCACTCCCGCGTTCCGGTACCCTATGTCCATGAAGAGGTAGCCTCCGGCCTGCACCTCCGTCACGCCCGGGAACTCAGCGGCCGTCTTGTAGGACATGGTCCCGCTGCTGCTGACCGTACGGACCTCCAGCCCCGAGTTAGTGATCGTCCGGGCCGTCTCCATCAGGACGCCGAGGGCCTTCTTGCACGCGACGACCTTGGTCGCAGCGTCGGGGAAGGCTGAGAGGGAGCCCTCGTAGCCCATCAGGCCGCCGAACTCCAGGTTACTCATCTTGGAGACTTCTCGGGCCAGGGCCAGCGCGTCAGCCGGCACTACCCCCGTCCTGTCGAGCACGCCCTTCTCGGCGCCGCTCAGGTTCACGTCGACGAGAACCGTGACCCGCGACCCTTCCTGAGATGCGTGCTCCGAGATCTGTCGTGCGTTATGCACCGTATCGACGATCAACGCGAGCTTGCAGAGCTTCGCGACTCTGGCGAGCCTCTTCACCTTGTACTCTCCGACCACTTCGTTCGCTATTAGTATGTCGTGGATCCCGCCCCTCGCCATCACCTCGGCCTCGCTCACCTTGGCGACGGTGATGCCCTTGGCTCCGGCGTCGATTAGCTTCTGGGCGAGGAAGGGAGACTTGTGGACCTTCGCGTGCGGCCTCAGGGTCGCCTTCTTCCCGCGGAAGTAGGAGGCCATCTTTTCGATGTTCCGCTCCGCGGCGTCCATGTCGAGGAGGAGGGCGGGGGTGTCGCAGTCGCTAGCTCTCAACTCCCACCATCTCCTCAGAAGACCGAGAGCACGTTCTCTCGGACCTCCTTGATGAGATCCTTCTCGGCGCCGGTCGAGAGGCAGATTTCGTTGGCCCCTGCGTCGGCGTAGGACTGCAGGATCCGCACGAGGTCGGACCAGTCCTTGCAGAAGAACATGCCCGTCTCCATCTCCTCGTCGGTGACCTTCTTGCCCGCCATCTCGACTGCGACGGGGTCCTTGATGCTCCAGGAATCCTTCCTGAGCCAGCCCAGCGACCTCCACTCCTTCTTCCTGTGCTCGCTGCGACTGTCGAACGTGAACCCGACGTGGACGTGCAGCCGCCCCTTCTTCTTGCCGGCCTCCTTGATCCCCTTCCTGTAGGCCGGCATGATGACCTTCTCCAGCCTATCGAGGTCATTCCGGGGCGAGATCGTGACCAGGGTGTCGGCGCACCTTCCTGCGTAGTACGCGGCCCTCTTCCCAATCGCCGAGAAGTAGATCGGTATCTGCGTCTTCGGCTTGGTGTACATGAAATAGAAGTCCGCGGAGTAGTACTTCCCCTTGAAGTTGAACGGCTTCTTCGAGAACCACAGCTTGCGTATCAGCTCCACCCCCTCGACCAGCCTCTCCATCCTCTCCTCCCACTCGGGCCACCTGCCGTTCCAGAAGGGCCTCTCGTTGAGGGCCTCACCGGTCCCGACGCCAAGGAGGAACCTGCCCGGATACATGTTGTCGAGCGTCGCGCTCGCCTGTGCGATGATCCCCGGATGGTAGCGCGCCCCGATCGGCGTGGTGACGAGGGGGCCGATCTTGATCGTCTTCGTCCGATCTAGGGCGACCCCGAGGGTGCTCCAGACGAAGGGCGACCCGCCTGCAGAGTGATACCACGGGAAGAAGTGGTCACCGAGCCAAGCGGTCTTGAATCCCTGCTCTTCGCAGAACTGCACCACCTCGACGAACTTCATTGGTTGGTACTGGTTCTCGCCGATGTCAAGCTGAACCTCCACCTTTGGCAACGGGCAAAATCGGGTCCTTGCGGTATAAAACGATTCGCGGGCCGCGGCGCTAGACCTTGATGGCCCGGCTGCCGGCCTGCACCTGGAGGATCTCCCCGAAGACCCGCTCGAAGTACTCCAGCGATCTCGCGAGGCGCGAGCGACCCGTCTCCGTGAGTTCGTAGACGATGGTCCGGCCCTCCGCGTGACCCTTGATCAGGTTGCGGTTGGCGAGCTCCTTCAGGGCTGGGTAGATCGTACCGGGGTTCGGCTTGTCGCCCCTGCGCTTCCCTATCTCGCCGGCTAGCATCTGCCCGTTCATCGGCCGGCTCGAGAGCATCCAGAGTATCATGAACGAAAGCATCCCCCTCATGTCGCACATGCCGGAGTCTGCGCAATCTTCCTTTTCCACTCTCGAGCCCCGTGAGATGACTGGCACCCTCAAAATATAAACATATTGGACGTGCGATATATTTATATTGGGCTCCCAATATTAACTCTCGTTAAGCGCATGACTCTGAACGAGGTTAGGCAGGATACGCATCGGGCCGGGGCTGAGGCCCCAGAATCCCTGCACGCACAGCGGCGGGTCCCATTCAAGCTAGCGAGCGCCCTGAATCTAGGTCCGCCCACTCTCAGGGTCCGGGAACTGGGCGCAGCACTCGACTTCTACAAGAACGACATAAGACTCCAGATCAAGAGGCGGGGCGCAGGCCCAGACGGCCTCGAGCTCGTCGAGCTTGGGTTCAAGCAGAACGCCGAACCACTCTTGATTCTCAAAGCCGACCCGGCGGCGACGAGACCCCTGCATGACTCGGCCGGGCTATACCACTACGCCGTCCTTGTTCCGGAGAGGAGGGACCTCGCGTCGACGTTCCTTGCAGTCGGGAACTCGGGGGTCGCATACGAGGGGTTCGCCGATCACAGCTTCAGCGAGGCTATCTACCTACACGACACGGAGCGCAACGGGATAGAGTTCTACGCGGACCGGCCCCGGAGCGCGTGGCCGAACTGGGAAGAGATGTCAAGGGGCGCGGGAGGCTACCAGAGGTTCGCGTCAATGAACGGTCCGCTCGACATCGACTCGCTGCTCAGGGAGCTCACGAAGGGAGAGAGGACCGACCCCGTCCCGTTCCCGAACGGTGCGAGGATGGGACACATGCACCTCCGGGTCACAGACCTGGAGAAGTCGGTGGAGTTCTACCGCTCGAGACTCGGATTCGATATCACGATGTACTTCCCCGAGATAGGAGCGGCGTTCCTCTCCGTAGGCGGGTATCACCACCACCTCGGGCTCAACACGTGGCAAAGCAAGGGAGGGCCCCCTCACAGGCAGGGAGATGCGGGCCTGGAGGAGTTCAGGATCGCGCTCCCGAGCGCCACCGACCTCGACGCTGTCTCCAAGAGGTTCCCGGAGTTCAAACGGGGGGAGCGGAGCCTGACGGTCAGGGACCCCGACAACCTCGCAATCACGTTCGAGCTGTAGGCGGACGGCTGTTAACTTCATAGGGCGGATGGTCGCGGCGACGGGGACCGGGTCATTATGGACGGCATAGTCATAGAGAACCTCACCAAGACGTACGACAAGCTCGTCGCGCTGAAAGGCGTCTCGCTCGAGGTGCGCGCCGGGGAGGTAATCGGACTGCTGGGACCCAACGGTGCCGGGAAGAGCACCCTGATGAAGATCGTGGTCGGCATACTCAGGCCCACGAGCGGGTCCGTCACCGTGGGAGGCTACGACATAGTGAAGGACCCGGAGAAGGCGAAGAAGGCGGTAGGGTACCTGCCGGAGAACCCATCGCTCTACACGGGCCTAACCGTGAGCGAGTTCCTGAGGTTCGTCGGGAAGATCCGGTCGGTCGAGGACGCGCCACTCGAGAAAAAGATCGGGGAGTCGCTCAAGACGTTTTCGCTCGAAGAGAAGTCTGACGCCCTTCTCGGCAGCCTCTCGAAGGGGATGAAGCAGAAGGTCGCGCTCATAGCAGCCGCCATACACGACCCCCAGGTGATGGTCCTGGACGAGCCGCTCACCGCGCTCGACCCGAAGACCCAGATCTTCGTGAACGGCTGGATCCTCTCGCAGGGAAAGCTAGGCAAGACGGTGCTCCTCTCCACGCACAACCTCGAGATAGTCCAGGACTATGCGACGAAAATCGCCATAATCGACAAGGGCTCGATAATCGCGGTCGGGGACCTCCAGACGCTCAGGAGGATGGCGGATACAAACAAGGACGCGAGGCTCGACGAGGTCTTCCTGAAGCTGACAGAGGAATCCATCTGAGGGGGCACGGGAGTGGGGTTTCTGGATCCTTGGAAGACGATAGCCATTCTGATCCGCTACTGGATCAAGGGCAGGTTCACCAGGGCGGCCGCGGCCGCGATTCTCCTCGGGGAGGGATTCTCCGTGGTCGCCGTGCTCTTCGTGGGGTCCACCTTCCTCTCGTTCTCCAACAGGTTCAGCCTGGGTACTACCGGCCTCTCCGACGTCGGCCTGAGCCTCCTGCTCGCGCTCTTCCTCGTCGGCCTGATTCAGAGCGGGTTCAATGGGAGCGGGTTGCCGGTCCGGTCGGCGGACGTGGACTACGTCTTCACCTCCCCGGTGCGGCCGCGCGAGGTCTACGCAGCCAAGGTGCTGATGAATTCGTTCACGACGGTGCTCCTCTCGTTTCCTCCGGTGCTGGCTCTTTACTTCAGGCTCTCGCTCTCCTACGGGACATCGCTCTTCGATGCGGCCCTCGCCGGCGCTGTGACGTTGACATTCCTCGTGATGGGGCTCCTCCTGAGCGCCGACATCACCCTCTCACTGGGGTCCAGCATAGCCCCCAGGGTCCGGCTTCTCAGGAACGTGATGGTCACACTCATAGTTGCGCTGAGCCTGGTGCCGATAACCCTCCTGATCCCGAGAGCCCCGCCTTTCCTCGGCGCGCTGACACAGGTCCTTCCGAGCGGGCTCGCCGCCGGGCTCAGCGTGGGGCTGGTCGACGGGAGGGCCTTCGGCGCTATTCAGGCTCTCGACCTGCTGCTTCTCTTTGCGTGGTTCGCCGCCTTCCTCCTTCTCGGCTTCCGGATGTCGAAGAACCACTTCTACGAAGTCCTGCAGGTCATGGACTCCGATGGCGCGAGGGACGAACTGGGGAAGGTGACCACCCGGCTGGACACGGCCGGAAGGTCGGTCTGGTCGGTCGTCAGACAGAAGGAGGGGCTGGTTATGGTCAGGACGAAGGAACGGAGGGCGCTCCTGATCAACGCCCTGTTCCTCTCAGGCTTCATGGTCATCTACTCTCTGTCGGGGGTCTTCCAGTCCTCGCCTACTTCCTTCCTGTTCATCCTCTTCATCATCGGCTCGTTCGGGGCCGGGACGGCGACAAGGTGGCTGGAGAAGGAGAGGCTCTGGATCATAAAGACGTCCGACCTCGACCTGCGACACTACGTCAGGCAGATTTATCGGGCCAGGGTCATGCCGCTGCTGCTCGTCCTCACCCCGGTCACGGTCGCAGTAGGGGTTCCGCTCATCTTCAGCGAGATCGGGCAGGAAGGCTCGCTCCTCGGCATACTGCTCTCCCTCCCGGGCGCGCTGGAGGTCGCGGCCATAACCATGGGCGGAGGCATGTACTTCGCGTCAAGGTATGGGCAGAGCACGACCGACGAGATTCTCTCGTCCCAGGGACAGGACCTGACCGACATCAGGCGATTCCTCTACCAGACGGCGATCAACCTGGCCCTGGTCGCGCCCGTCATGGGTCTGGTCGTCAGCGCCGGGTTCTTGCTGGACCTGCTCGGCCGGCCCCTCGTCCCGCTAGCGGCGGTCCTGGTGGCGGTCTCCGTGGCCTACACCTACGCGGTCCTGACCGCGATCTTGAACGCAGCCGGCGATTCGATCAGGAAACGAGAGGACCTCTAGGCCTGACCGTGGCCGTCAGTCATGACGCGTTCATCGGTAGCGGGCCTCGAAGAGGCCGTCGGCCTTCATCTCCACGCTCTTCAGGACGGGGATGCGCGCCCGCTCCTCCTGCCCCGTCATGACCGGGAAACCGTAGTGCATGTTCGTGTGCTTCAACTCCCTGCCGTCCTTCCGCATCTTCTTGACGAAGGCCAGGTGGTCCGAGACCCTCCTCTGGTTGAACGAGTTCGAAGCTGTCACTGCGCCCATCACCCTACCCTCGACGTGCCTCTTGAAGCGGGGGTCAAGCTCTATCCCGACGCTGTCCCGCCCTGCGGCCATGGCGGCGACAATCGTGGTCCCCGTCCCCAGAAAGGGGTCCACCACGAGGTCGTTCTGGACTGAGAACATCGAAATCAGCCGGTAGGCAAGCTCGAAGGGATACGACGCGCTCCTGTCCCGCGCGCCCTTCACCCTGAGAGGCTGTCTGTCCCCCTGAAGGCCCTCCCAGATGTCGCTGAACCAGGCGTTGCGCTCCTCCCAGAAGAAAGCGCTCCTCTGCCGAGCCAGCCGCCGGGCGAGGGAGCCTGAGGGCCGCTTTCCCCCCTTCCGCAGGATGAGGATGTACTCGTGCTCCTGAGTCACGTACGCCGCTCCCGGGAGCATCCCTGAGCCCATGAACTTCGTTGGTTTGTTAGACTCCTTCCGCCAGAGAATCTCGGGAAGGACCTCGAACCCCAGGCCGAGGCATGCCATCAGGACCCTGGCGTGGTTCGGAAAGACCCTAAACGAGCCCCCTATCGTCCTCGTCGCGTCGCCTATGTTGATGCAGGCGATCCCGCCTGAGCGGAGCAGCCGGTGAACCTCTTTCCAGACCGGGTCCAGTTCCCTGTGCATCAGCTCGAAGGCCGCATCACCATCGCCCTCCCGGAGGCGCTCGCCGATGGGGGCACTCTGATGCGAGAACGTCTCGTCCCACATCTCGATCATCGGATACGGCGGCGAGGTGACCACTAGGTCGACCGTGGACGGGTGCATCTCGGCCATCCTGTGCCTGCCGTCTCCGAAGAGGACCGCATGGGAAGTCTTCAACCCGGAGGGCGAGTCACCCGCGGCCTATTAACCGAGCACCCGCAAAGCACTGCGAAGACTCACATCGCGTGATTACTCACGGTGTGCCGTGTTTTTAACCCGAACCCGCTCAGCCCTCCCATTCAGCATGACCAAGATAATCGAGGCAGAGGGCTTGACAAAGATCTACAAGGGGAAGGTGAAAGCGGTCGACCACATCTCGTTCTCGGTCGAGGAGGGCGAGATCTTCGGGTTCCTCGGCCCCAACGGGGCGGGGAAGACTACAACGATCAAGATGCTCAACACGCTAGCCTCGATCACCGAAGGAAGGGCTAGCGTCGCCGGCCACGACGTGAGCAAGGAGCCGGGGGCCATCAGGGACAGCATCGGCGTCGTGCCTCAGGAGCTCACCGCCGACGACGAGCTGAAGGGGGTCGAGAACCTGATGCTCACGGCGAGGCTTCATCACGTGAGCGGGAACGACGCTCGCAAGAGGACGCAGGAGCTGCTAAAGCTGGTCGACCTAGAGCAGGCGGCAGACAGGAAGGTGAGGACCTATTCGGGCGGAATGAGGAGGCGGTTGCAGCTCGCGATGGGCCTCGTGCACATGCCGAAGGTCCTCTTCCTTGACGAGCCCACCCTCGGCCTCGACATCCAGACGAGAAAGAAGATGTGGGACTACATCGGCAAGCTCAACCGAGAACGCGGACTCACGGTCTTCATGACCACGCACTACCTTGAGGAGGCCGACTCCCTCTGCAACAGGATCGCCATCATCGACAAGGGAGTGATTAAGATCTCGGGCTCGCCGTCGACGCTCAAGGAGAAAGTCGGGGGCGACATCCTCACCCTGGAGCTCAGCGAGAACGCCGGCGACCTGACAGAGTTCTTCAGAGGGATACCCGACGTGTCCGACGTCACCAAGACGGATCAGACCTACAGGATCAAGCTTCCGAAGACCGAGAGGGCCCTGCCGGTGATCGTCGAGGGTATCGTCAAGAAGAATGTGCAGATCAAGGAGATATCCTTCACGAAGCCGACGCTCGACCAGGTCTTCCTCGAGGTGACGGGCAAGTCGATGCGAGACGAGGACGCATCGGAGAGCGACTCGTTCCTGCAGAACGTCATGATGGAGAGAGCGAGGTAGAGAGGAATGATCGACGAGACAATCGCGCTCTCCGCCAGGGCCCTCAAGAAGTGGGTGAGAAACCCCGCCGCAGTGCTGCCCGGGCTCTTCACCTCGATATTCTACCTGGTGCTCTTCGGCAACTCCTTCAATCCGACGAACCTCTTCACGGCCGGACTCTCCGGGACTCTCCCAGCGTCGGTGATAGCACAGATCAAGCAGTCCATCCTCCAGAACGCCTTCGGGGGCGCCCCGACGTACATCACCTATCTTACGGCCGGAGTGATTTGCCTCATACTGGTCTTCAACATGGCGTTCGGGGGTATCGACCTCGTCCTCGACAGGCAGCTGGGCTACCTGAACACGCTACTGACCTCGCCGATACCGAGGGCGGCGATCTACTTCTCGGGGGTGGTGCAGAACCTAGTCAAGGTCATGGCCCTGGCCCTACTGACCTTCCTCATAGCCCTGGTCATCCCTGACGGCCTCGTCCTGCCGAGCGGGTTCGGACCCTTGAACTTCATCGGGATCTTCGCCGCGTTCGCGCTCCTCGGATTCGGGCTGTCCTGCGTCTTCACCGCCCTCGCCCTCTCCGTCAGGTCCATCGACTCCCTGGTCGCCATCGTCAACTTCCTCACGCTCCCGCTGATCTTCATGTCCAACGCCCTCTTCCCCTCCACGTCCTTCCCAGACTGGCTCAAGGCGATAGCATCGGTGAACCCCATCTCCACGACGAACGAGGCGGCGAGACTGTTGATCGTGAACGGGACGCTCTCGAGCAGCCAGCTCTCCTCCTTCGCCGGCGACATGCTCTACCTCATCTTCGTCGCCGCTGCGCTCACGGTCCTCGGCTATCTCGCTGCACGGAGGGCGCTGAAGGCCGAATGATGACGCGGTCCGAGCCCCGCGCCCGCAGTCAGGGCTTTCTCAGGCCCTGAACCTTGCCGCGCTGAAGCCACCGTCGACGAGGAGCGTCGCGCCGGTGATGAAGGACGCGTCGTCGGAGGCCAGGAACGCCGCGGCCCCGGCCACGTCCTCGGGAGTGCCAGCCCGTCGGGCGAGGGTGCTGGCGACCATCCATTCGACGTTCTTGGTGTCCTTGTCCACTTCTCTCATCATGGCCGTCCCGGCGATGTAGCCGGGTGCGATCGCGTTCACGTTTATCGTCGGGCCCAACTCCACGGCGAGCGAACGAGTCAGTTGCAGCACCCCGCCCTTCGAGGCGCCGTAGGCCGCCCGACCGAGCTGCCCGATGAGCCCGCTCATCGACCCCACGTTGACGATCTTGCCGCCGCCCCTCGCCAGCATTTGGGGCGCGACGGCTTTGGTAAGATAGAACATCCCGGTCAGGTTTATCGCGATGGTCTTGTTCCACTCCTCGTCCGTCATCTCGAGGACCTTCCTGACGTACCTGATCCCGGCGTTGTTTACGAGGACGTCGATCGGCCCGAGCGTCGAGGCGACCTCGTCGACGGCTTTCTTCACCTCCTCAGACTTTGAGACGTCCGCCCGGACCGCGTGCGCGACGCCGCCAGCAGACGCTATCAATCCCACGGTCTCGCCGGCGGTCTCGAGATCCACGTCAAGCACGCCGACCCTCGCCCCCTCCCTTGTGAAGCGAAGCGCGATGGCGCGCCCGATGCCGTAACCTGCCCCTGTAACCAGAACGGTCTTTCCGTCGTATCTGCGGATGTCCATTCGCATCCAGAGGGCGGCCGCGGGTACTTAAACGCGGAAAGGCGCTTCCAAGGCTTATAACGCAAACTTGGCTCTTCCCGCAGAATCATGGCACCAATCCTAAGGCGGAACAAGCTCAGGGAGCTCCTCAGGCAGGGGAAGCCGACGCTGGGAACCCACATCCATAGCTCGTGGCCCGGGATCATGGAGGTCGTCGGGAACTCGGAGATGATGGACTACGTCGAGTTCAGCAGCGTCTACGCGCCGTTCGACCTCTACGCTCTCGAGAACCTAGCCAGAGCGTCCGAGCTCTACGACATGTCGACGATGATTAAGATCGACCCGGTCCCTAGCTACTTCCTTGCCCAGAGGGCGATAGGGGCGGGCTTCCAGAACGTGATGTTCGCCGACTTCAGGACCACCGAGGAGGTCCAAGGCGCCCTCAAGGCGGTCAGACCCGAGCCTGAGGGCATGAACGGCTGCTGGATGCACAGGATTGAAGGGTACTCCATCGAGAACGGGAGCAAGAGGTTCGTCGAGTATGCGAAGGACGTGGTCATAGCCGTCATGATAGAGAAGAAGCCCCTCTACGACAAGCTCGAGGACGTCCTTAACATGACGGACGTCGACATGATACAGTTCGGCCCGTGCGACTACGCGATGTCGATCGGGTTGGCCGGCGAGTTCTCCAACCCCAAGGTGTGCGAGGCGGAGGAGCACACGATCAAGCTCTCGCTGAAGTACGACAAGCATCCGCGAGCCGAGCTGGGCTCCAACTACACGTCGGGACCGGCTGGATTCGAGAAGACCCTCAAGCGGTACTCGGACCTCGGCGTCGTGGACTACTGCATCGGCTTCGACGTCTCGATATTGCTCGACTGGATGAGGGCGTACGGGGGGCTTACCAGGAAGATGCTGAAGATGGACTGACGGCCGCTAGGAATCCCGGGTACCAACCAGCGGACGCGGCCCGGCGAGGCCCGTCGAGCACAAGCCCATATTAGCACAAATCTGTCTGCGAGGAGCGTGGAAGACAGGCTGCTCACGCGGGATGGGAAGCTGCTCATGTCCTACCTCCTCATCAACTCCATCCCTGTCGGCTACATGAACGTCGTACCACTGGTCTACCTCGCAGAGATCGGCTACGACCCCTCCGTCATAGGGTTCATCTACGCCGCGAGCGCGCTCGCCAACACCGCAGGCCTGATACCGTTCGGGTATCTCGCCGACCGCTACGGGAGGAAATGGTTCGTCGTCATCGGGAGCCTGATACCGTTCTTCTCCTTCGCGATATTCGGACTGACGCTGAACCCTGCGTGGCTGATCTTCGCAGGCGCCCTTGGAGGGATTGGCTTCGCAGGAGGTTTCGCCTTCGCCATCGTCAACCCGGCGTTCATCCCCCTTGTCGCGAACTCCACCTCGGCCAGGAAGAGGACGACCTTCTTCGGGATTACCCAGGGAGTCTGGACGCTGGCCCTCAGCATAGGGGCGGTACTGAGCGTCCTCCCGAGCACGATCGAGTACATCTTCCATGAGGGTTCGATGGCCGCCCACTCTGAGTCCTACTTTCTGATGGCCGGGATGATGGTGGTCTCGATAGTGCCACTCCTGCTCTACGAGGAGACGAGGGTCCCAGGGAAGGACGGTGGCATCATCCCTGACATCCTGCCCTACGTGGCCAAGAGGCGCTTGGATTGGGTGCGAATCAGGCTTCCCGTGACGTCGTGGGGGCGGATAATGAGATTCTCGGTCGTCTTCGCGCTGACCGGCGTCGGGCTCGGGGTCCTCATCCAACTCCTGCCCACTTGGTTCGCGCTCAGGTTCGGAGTCTCCGAGGACGAGGTCGGCCTGTGGATCGGGCTGGCGAACGCCGCCTCCATAATCGCGATACCTCTGATACCCCGACTCGTGAGAAGGAGGGGGATACTGGTCTCGAGCGCGATCTCCGGAATCAGCGCCACCGTCTTCTTGGCGGTAATGCCCTTCGCAGGTACCTTCGAGGGAGCGGCCGGCCTCTTCGTGGTGCGAAGCGTGCTCGAGGCTATGGGCTGGGCGATGCTGCTCTCCTACACGATGGGCGTCGTGGAAGAGAGAGAGAGGGCGACCACAACGGCAATCGCCTTCACGGCGTGGGGCGTGGGTGCGACGGTGGGGACGTTCGTCGGTGGGGAGCTCCTTGGGGCCGGGCTCCTCTACCTGCCGTTCGTGATAGGAGTCGTTGCCTACGTGGCCGCCTCAGCATCGCTCCCGGTGCTCTTCGGGAAGTCCAAGCCTCCAGAGGAGGTCTGACATGGACTGGAGAGAGTCCGTATCTCCTCGGACACCAAGCCACGGATAAATAGAACAGAGAAGGGGAAATGAGCGTGGCTGAGAGAAAGAAGATTGTGGCTACGGACATGGATGTCCCGGACGATCTCGCGAAAAAGGTGGATGGAGCGGGCAGGGGCCGGTACGCCCTCATGCAACTCGACAGGCTGAACGACCACGAGAAGGAGGAGGTCGAGGTCCTCGTCCTGCAGAGCAGCCCGAGGGTGACGACGGGGCTCTTCGAGGCTCTGCCGAATCTGAAGGTGCTCCAATCGATGTCGGCCGGGGTCGATTTCATTGATTTCTCCGCCGTACCTGCTCACGTCGTCGTCTGCTCCAACGGGGGCGCGTTCGGGGAACCGATAGCTGAGCACGTCTTCGCGATGATCCTCTACTTCGGGAGGAACCTGGTCCGCAACCACGGACTCGTGCGGGGCGGCACACTTGACCATCCGGCAGACGGGATGTTCCTCAGGGGTAAGACGATTGGGATAATCGGGACAGGAGGGATAGGCCAGTCTGTTGCCCGGGCGGCCAAAGGCTTCAACATGAGGACCATGGGCATAAACACCTCGGGGCGGCCCGTCGAGAACTTCGATGCGGTCTGGGGGATGGACCACCTCGACGACCTCCTGAAGCAGTCAGATGTCGTCGTGATTGCGCTCCCCCTGAACCTCAAGACAAGACATCTTATCACAGCCCAGCGGCTCGGCCTCATGAAGGAGGACTGCATCCTCGTCAACGTCGCCCGCGGCGGCATCATCGCACAGGATGCCCTGTACGCCCACCTGAAGGCGCACCCCCGGTTCAGGGCCGGCATCGACGTGTGGTGGAGGTACCCACAGAAGGGCGAGAGCTTCTCACTCGACTTCCCGTTCTTCGACCTCCCGAACTTCCTCGCCTCGCCCCACAACGCAGACGCCGTGCCAGAGGCCTTGGGGCTGGGGCAGGAACACGCGTTCGAGAACGTGATCCGGTATCTCGACGGGGAACCGCTAGGACGAGTAATCGACAAGACCGACTACCCATGACCTCCGTCCCACCTCGGGCCACTAGCCCGCCAGAGCGCCGCCGGTGAGCCGCGATGGAAGAAGAGATGAGCAAGCTGCTGGACCTCTTCAGGAAGGAGGGGGTCGAGCACCAGCTCTACGAGCACGAGGCGGTCTACACCTCAGAGGAGGCCTCGCGGGTCCGCGGGGTCGAGCTCAAATCCGGGGTGAAGGCCCTCGTCCTAAAGTCGGATGACGGACGCTACCTGCTGGCCGACCTAGCCGCCGACCGCAAGGCCGACATCAAGAAGCTACAGGAGATCTCGGGGATGAAGAGGCTGCACTTCGCAACCAGGGAGGAGGTTCTCTCTACCACGCGGTGCGAGCCGGGCTCCGTCCACCCGTTCGGGGACCTCTTTGGCCTCCCGACCTACCTCGATTCGTCCGTCCTCGAGAACGAGTACGTCAACTTCAACATCGGCCTACTGACGAAGAGCGTGCGTATCAAGAGGGACGACCTGACGAGGCTGCTCGGAGCTGTCGTCGCAGAGTTTGCCAAGACCCCATAGCGGCCTGTCTCTCGCCCTGTAGCAGTGACCAATCAAACGGCGCGGCCAGAGCATTAATGTCAGGCAATCTGGTCGCTACGTCGGCGATACGTTGCTGGAATCCGAGCCGTTGTACCGAATCAGGAGGTGCAGGGAAGGAGACCTGGACGATGTCCTGATGATCGAGGAACAGACCTTCCCTGACCCGTACGACCGAGAGATATTCTCTCAACTCTTAGTGTCGGAACCCCAGGGATTCCTGGTGGCGGAAGATGATTCAAGCGTCCTCGGTTACGCCGCGTCTTCGGGTAGGTACGGTCTCATATTCTCCTTGGCGGTCTCCGCGACCCACAGGAGACGCGGGATAGGCCGGTTGCTCATGACGGCGGTCCTCGGTTACCTCCGAGGAGAGACCAAGAGGATCTCCCTACAGGTGCGGGTGACCAATTCGGCGGCCATAGCCCTCTACCATCAGTTCTCATTCAGAGAACAAGGGCGCATCAGGAGGTACTACCCGGACGGTGAGGACGCTCTCGTAATGACCCTTGACCTCAGGCCGGCATGACCTGGGTGTCAGGCGTCCGTCGAGGGGGGCGGAGGAACAGCAGAGGGGGACGGGGCATCCATCTCCGTCACGGTCCTCCCGCTGGTCATGTTGGCCAACTGCTTCTCAAGAGCCTTCGACTTCCTGTAGTAGTATTGGAAGAGGAAGAACAGGAGAGTGATTATCGGGCCTAGGATGAACCCAGAGAAGAGAATCGCCACGAAGAAGACAAGGACAATCAACAGCACGTTCCGGATGTTGTCAAACAAAGTAGGAGACCTGCTCATGCTTCGCCGTCCGCCGATGCTCTTCGCTCCGTGTTAAATCTTGGGGTGCGCCCCGGCGGGATTCCTGCTCAGTTTCTCGATGGCATCGTAGCTCCTGAGGGCATCCCTTTCGTCGACCACGATGATCAGCTCGGGGACGCAGCTCATGAACTCCACCATGTTTATTCCGTTCATCGCGAGCTCGGTGGTGACGGTGGAGACGACGCCCGGGGTCGTGTCGGCGACCTGCGACATCGAGACGATTATCTCCGAGAGCCCCGTAACGATCTTCGGGATGTTCTTCTTCGGGATGATGCTCTTCATCTTGTCGAGGTTCTTCTCGTCGATGACCACGCGTATCGACTCCACGCCTGAGACGAGCCTGAAGGTCTCACCCATGCCGTAGTCGATCATCGACGCGAACCTGCCGAGCGCGGCCGTTATCTCCGGGTCGTTGAGAATCGCCAGATCCACTATCTTGTTCCTCATGGTCAGCTTCTTGAAGAGCTGGCCCGTGCTCTCATGCAAGGCGACCCGCGCCCCGACGTCGTACCGTCGGATCGCTCCTATCACGGCCTCTATTGAAAGTTCTTCCCCGTCCAGCGTGGCCTCGCCCTGAATGTACCTCGCCAGGGCGCGTATGTTCAGCAGTCCGCGGCCGAGGTCCTTCCTTATCGCCCCGTCGCTCTCGATTATCCTGTCGACGATGCTCGTGGTATGTGGCAAAAGCGTCGCAATTGTGTCATAAGTGGTATATTTATCCTATCTGTGTCATAAGTCTTTTACGGTCTCCCGGCCGTGTTAGCAGGTTGATGGCCAACATCGCGGTTGATCAGGAGAGAGGAGAAGAGATTCCAATATCTCAGCTGCGACGTTTCTACGAGCTCATGCTTCTCACGCGGACCTTCGATTCTCAGGCGGTGAACCTTCAGAGGCAGGGGAGGATCGGTTTCTACGTCCCCTGCGAAGGTGAAGAAGCCGCCGAGGTCGGGAGTGCGCTGGCGCTCAGACCGAGTGATTGGATCTTCCCCGACTACAGGGCCTCGGGAGTCATGATAGCGAGAGGTATGGCCCTGGACACAATCCTAGCCCAGCTCATGGCGAGCTCACAGGACATCTCCAAGGGAAGGTCGATGCCCTCACACTATGGAAGCCGCGCGCTAAACACCGTGATTCCTTCGTCGCCTCTCTGCACCCAGCTCCCACACGCGGTAGGAGCCGCACTGGCCGCGAAGATTAGGGGCGACGACATCGCCACGATAGCGTACTTCGGCGACGGCGGGACATCCACCAACGACTTCCATAGCGCACTCAACTTCGCCGCCGTCTTCAAGACGCCGACGGTCTTCTTCTGCAGGAACAACGGCTACGCCATATCCCTCCCCGTAACCCAGCAGACCGCAACGGAGTCGCTCGCGATAAAGGCGTCCGCCTACAACATCGAAGGAGTCAGGGTCGACGGCAACGACGTCATGGCCGTCTACGCCGCGACGAGGATGGCGCTCGAGAAGGCCAGGAGCGGAGGAGGTCCGACGCTGATAGAGGCCGTCACATACAGGATGGGAGCCCACTCGACCTCGGACGACCCCACTCGCTACAGGGACTCGAGGGAGGTCGAGCTGATGAGGTCGAAGGACCCCATCGCGAGGTTCGGAGATTACCTGCGGGAACGGAGGGTCTGGACCGACGAGGACGAGTCAGACGCCAGGCAGTCCATGCACGACCAGGTGAAGGAGGCGGTCGCCCGGGCGGAGAAGTTCCCGCATCCGGACGTGAGGAGCCTGTTCGATGACGTCTACGCGGAGCAGACCTGGAACCTCCGCGCAGAGGCCGACGAGCTCGCAGAAGAGATCGGTGGATACTAGCATGCAGATGACAATCGTACAGGCGATAAACTCTGCCCTGAGGGACGAGATGGAGAGGAACCAGCAGGTCGTGATACTTGGGGAGGACGTCGGAAAGAACGGCGGCGTCTTCCGCGCCACCGAAGGCCTCCACTCAGAGTTCGGGCCGTCGAGGGTGATGGACACGCCGCTCAACGAGAGCGGGGTGATAGGCGTCTCGATTGGGCTGGCTCTATACGGGATGAGGCCCGTCGCTGAGATAGAGTTTCTCGACTTCGTCTACCCCGCCTTCGATCAGATAGTCTCGGAGCTCTCGAAGATGAGGTACAGGTCGGGCGGCGAGTACACGGCGCCCGTCGTCGTCAGGGCCCCTTACGGCGGCGGGATTAAGGGCGGCCCATATCACTCCCAGAGCGCAGAGTCGTTCTTCGCCCACGTCTCAGGCCTTAAGGTCGTGGTGCCTTCCAATCCGTACGACGCCAAGGGGCTCCTGGTCTCCGCTATGAGGGACGAGGATCCCGTCATCTTCCTCGAGCCGAAGAGGCTCTACCGGTCTTTCCGCGCCGAGGTACCGGACGGGGAGTACACGGTGCCGATCGGGAAGGCCCAGGTCTCCAGGGCCGGAGCGGACGTTTCGATTTTCACCTACGGGTCCCTCGTTCCGACGGTCCTGGAAGCGGCGTCGAAGGCCGCCGAGGAGGGGGTGGACGTCGAGGTGGTCGACCTGAGGACTCTCGTCCCACTGGACGTGGAGGCCGTCCTCGGGTCCGCCAAGAAGACCGGGAGGGCGGTCATCGTCTACGAAGCCCCTAAGATCATGGGCTACGGGGCCGAGATCTCCGCCCTCCTCGCCGAGGAGGCGCTCGACTACCTGAAGGCGCCCGTCGTCCGGGTCGGTGGCTTCGGGATCCCGTTCCCGTATGTCCACGAGAACCTCTACATGCCGACCGTGCCTCGGATCCTGAAGGCCATCCACAAAGTCATCGAGCACTGACAAGGGACGCCGGGCGAAACCGAAACTATTTACCACACGCAGGGAGCGACCGGCACCAGCGTGCCAACCTCCTCGTCCTCCACACCTCCCTGGCTCGACAAGTACGTCGCCGTCATAGACTCGCGGGTCTCGGAACTCTTCGGGACCGGAGGTTCGACCCTCGAGCTGGCTGTGAAAGGGGCGCTTGACGGAGGCAAACGCGTCAGGGCCGTACTTGCCCTTCTCTGGTGCGAAGCCATCTCCGGTGGGTACGAAGAGGCCGTGCCCGTCGCGGTCGCCTACGAGCTGGCGCACGCGGCCGCGCTCGTGGAGGACGACATCCTCGACGAGTCCCAGTCCCGGCGAGGCGAGAAGTCGATAGTGGAGAAGCACGGTCTTCGGTTCGCGATACTGGCATCGAACACGCTGCTCGCCCAGGTCCCTCGCGAGGTCGCCAAGTACGGCTCCCGCAAGTCCGGCGGGGAGACGCTCAGGGTGCTCTTCGACCTGCTTGGCGAGTCGTTCGGGTCGGCGGTCCTCGGTGAGTTCCTCGACCTTGAGATGGCCGAGAAGGACTCGGTGAGCCAGGGCGACTACGAGTACATGATCAAGATGAAGACGGGGGCCCTGGTCGCGGCCTCTTCGGCGAGCGGCGCGATAGTCGGGGGAGGGGTCGAAGGCGATGCGACTGTGAAGGCAGCCTACGGCTTCGGGGAGTGGCTGGGGATGGCCTACCAGGTCCACGATGACATCCTGGATATCGTCGGGGACGAAGGCACGCTGGGCAAGCCCATCTTCGCAGACATCCGGGGCGGCAAGAAGAACATAGTCCTAATCCACGCGCTTGAGCTATCCTCGGGGGAAGACCGACGTTTCCTGAGGGAGCTCTTGGGGAAGAAGAACGGGTTCGCCGATTCTGAGGTGGCGAAGGTGCGGAGCCTCCTTTCGCAGTACAGGTCCGTGGAGTACGCCCAAGGCGTAGCGGCCTCATACGCGGAGAGCGCCCGCAGGCTCCTCGAGACGGCCAAGGTCGGAACGACCCGAGGGAAGCTCTTGGAGCTCTCCGAGTACCTCTCATCGCGGAAGTACTGAAGCCGAGAACCGCTCCAATCAACCATTTTTAATAGCGAAGCACAATCGCTCTCTCACATGACCGCGGCTTGTAACGCGTCGGCACACTGCTCTACGGTGGCCCCGGCCGATTCCATCCCGCCTTGGGGCTACAACGTTTCTTACCTGCCCGTTGTCGGAGGGATGAGCTTCCCATATTCAGCGTTTCTGAACGGCTACTCCCAGGTCACCACGAGCCCAGAGGCATCAGAGGCTGAGCGGCTCCTGCAAGCTCAGCCGCGGAAAGGGAGGGACGATACCAGCGACAGGTTGCTGCGCCTGATCCATCCGGTCCTGGAACCCCTCAGCCCGGGGGACTTCGTGGAGAGAGCGGTTGGTTTCTTCAAATCGATAGGTAACGTTCATGTCGCTTCGGCGGAGGTCGACGGGAACGCGATCTACAAGCTAGACGCCGCGAATCCGGCCGACTTCTCGGCGATAAGGGAGAAGGCTGAAGAGTACATCAGATCGCGGAACGAGAAGGTCCGCGAAATCAGCCTCAACGTCTTCGGGAAGAACGACTTCTTCTTCCTAGACGTCGCTCTGCTGTACAGACCCGTTCACAGCCAGAGGGAGCCCGGTCTCACACTAGCGATAGGCATGACTCCCGAGTCCCTTCACGCAAGGCCGGGAGAGTCGTTCGACGAGGTCAGCGCAAGGAACGCCGAGCTGATGACGGACGGCCCGGAACGAGACCAGTTCCTAGCTGACTGCAGGACGAGGAGCCAGGACCTGATCTCCGACCTCTCACATCACATCTCCTCTGCCTTCCCTGGGACCCGACTTAAAGTCCTCACGGAAGACGAGTCGCCGGTTCAGCGCTCAGTTCTGTGACCGAGACCGACCGTGCACCTGAATCGGAGCGACCCTCCAGACTCCGGACCCCTCGCCTGGTTCAGCTAGGATTAACTACAAGCCTCTCGCAGTGGACGCGGATTGGAACCGACCCAGGACGCCAGGCTGGCTTCTAGCCTCGAGCGGACCTCCCGCGCTCTTGAGGTCCTCACGATGGCGCTCGTAATCCTGGTCTCCCCGCTCTCGGTCGTGCTCTCCCTGCCGTTCGATATCACCCCGCACGCGTGGCTTTCGATTTGGCAGCAGTACGTCTCCGTGTTCATTGTCCTCGCCATCGTCATCGCGCTGGTCGGGTTCGGAGCCGCGGCCTCCTACAGGGTGAGGGCGCTAGCTATCCGACGCTCTGTCCAGAAGCACTGAGGCGGCTACTTGCCGTGGACCACTTGGTGAGCGTGGACGGCCTTGATACCCTTGAACGACGACCTCTCTATCATCCTCTGGTAGGCCTCGTCCTCCAGCAGGGTCGGCTTCGGATGCCAGTGGTTTCCCTGGTCGTCTTCCTGTACGTTGAAGCGGACCAGCACCGCGACGTCATCGGCAGGGTCGTCGCTTTCGTAGTCAGGGTCCCATCTGACCTGTCCGTCGGGGAACTCTTTTGCAAAGCTCTTGAGGAACTCTGGGAGCTTGATCAACCAGAGAGAATTAATCCTCGACTCAAGCCCCTCCTTCCAATAGATTGGGACAACCACCCTCTCCAGCGTCTTGCTCGCCGTGAGCCTCTCGGCAGCGTCCTGGTCGACGCCTATCGATGTCAGAGCCCTGTGAATCTTCTCGATGTCGACGGCGGCCTGCGACGCGTTGTCTCTGCTCTTGGCCAAGTTAGCCTTGGCCATAAGTTGGGGACATAAATCGTTATGCGATGTTCGTCTACGGACTGATTTGGGGAATATTTGGTAACAGATTCAAATAGAGCCCGCCCCCTCATCGCCACAGAGAGGTGCGTTGGACTCGGCGGATGACTGGAGCGGCGGTCGTGACGAGGGCAGCGGCAGCGGTTCCCAGCCTCTCGGATCCTTTGGCGTCTACGCGGACTCGAAGTGCTTCAGGTGTTCCCAGGTCACCGTAAGCAAGACGGCGGAGATGCTCTACATGAGCTCCGAATGGGACTACTATTACTGCTACAGATGTCGGGGATGGTTCAGGAGGCTCTTCTCGAAAGAGGAGGTGGTGCTGCCGGTGACCGACCGGAGGGTCATCAACCACCTGACGTGGATGTACACGTCGCACATGGAAGCAATGTACGAGAATCGGAGGATGCTCGAACAGGTGGGGCGCGTCTGGCACGGTCTCGAGAGGAACCTTCCGCGCATCCTCCCCTAGAGGGCCGGACCTATCTCCTGTGTTCGCTGTAATAGGCCCAGATTCTTTCCTGCTGAGCCCTCACGTACTCCCTCTCGGCCTGGGAGAGCTTCGGGTCGTGCCCTCTGTCCTTCGGCCTCCTCAGGCCCTCGGGAATATCCTCCCAGCAGAAGAAGCCCCCTCCGGGATAGCCCGTGTCCTTGCGCACCACGATGGCGGCGAAACCCGGCGCGCCCTCACGGGACTCGGCCCCGTCTATCTCTCCCAGGACGCCCACCACCGTCTCCCCGGTGTCGCCGCGCGGGAGCCCGAACTTCTTCATGAGGTGGCCGTAGGTCACGGTCTCGCGCCCGAGCGCAGCTCTCAGCAGCTCGTCGCGCATCTCGTCCCTGAGCATCGGAGGCTTAGTCTCCCCCGGTGTCTAAAACGGTTCCGAATGCGGATGGCCGCGAGCCACGCCACCGAAACTTTGTTAATCCGCAGGGCCACGGCGGGAACCAGAGTGCCAGTCATCCTGATCGGGACGCGCCGCATCGAATACTCGGTGACGGTCGGCTCCAGCAGGCGCTACACCTACTTCAGGTTCAGGGCAGACAAGACGCTTGAGATCGTTCTGCCCCGGGGCAGGAAGGTGGACCTCGCCTCCGCAATCAGGAACAGGCAGACCTGGATACTCAAGCACTTCGACGAGATGTCCCAGAGCAGGAGGATCCTTGACGCGGACCAGGTCATGTTCGACGGGGAACACCTGAAGCTCGTATTCGAGGAGAGCCAGGAGAAGGAAGAGCTCATCCACGATCCGGTGAGGAAGGAGGTGATCGTCCGCTCGAGCCAGAGGTCCCGAGTCCGGGAACTCGTGAGGAGATGGTTCCTGAGGGAGACTTCGAGGTACGTGGTCGGGAAGCTCGAGACGCTCTCCGCGGTCCTCGGCGTCAAGTACCGCCGAGCAGACGTGAGGCAGATCAAGAACTGGGGCTACTGCACCAGGGACGGGCGGCTCTCCTTCAACCTGCAGCTGATCGCCCTCCCGGAGCGGCTCCGTGAGTACGTCATCCTGCACGAACTCGCCCATCTCTCGGAGTTCAACCACTCTTCGGCGTTCAAGGGAAGGCTCGCCGCCTTCTGCCCAGACTATCGGCAGAGGGAGAGGGAACTCGACAAGATAGTCACCCTCTGAGGCCCTCTGGCCGGGGCCAAGGGGGCTTGAGAACCTCTAAATGCCGGACTATCGGAGGTTGTCCAAGGAATGATTTGTCCTCTAGAAAAATCACCATGATAATCGTGGGGCTACTCCTCCTTCTTGTGGGCGCGGTCTTTGCGCTCCAGGGAGAAGGCGCGGTCGGGGGCAGCTCACTCATGGACAACAACCCCAACTTCATCTACATCGGGTCATTCGTCGCCCTGGTGGGCATAGTCATGGCTGTCCTCGGCATCTGGCCCAGGCCGGTCATGCAGGCGCCCGCGGGAACCGGTCGCCAGACCTAGTCCCTGCTCGTGTTGCAAGAGACTTTGCTCTCAGAGGTGGCGAACCTCAAACTAGGCCCTCATATTATATCAGGTCTCTTCTGGAGGTTGAATAATCTAGGAGAAGTCGTGACGAAAACCTGATGTTGTTGGAGCCGAAATGAATTCGGACTTCTTTGAGGGGAGCTTTTTAGGTCGATATGATTCTGCCACCGATGGAAGGCAACCCGTTCTCATCTCGAACGCACAATCTAGAGATAGGTTGTTCCGCTGCGCACGTCACAATCCCTGAACTTAAGTCCCCGTTTTCTTCATCTGAAAGTGACTCCAGATTCCAAGTGGCTGTGAATCACTTCGAATCGAGAATATGGAACATAGCGAACAGAAGACCACGGCCATTCTCGGAAGGCAACTCTGCCAAGACATACCTTTCATTCTTCGCTGCTGGAGACATGCACTAGTATCGGCACGGAAGAAGAGTCAGGCTTGAAGGAAGCGCAACTCATCCTGCGCAATTGCGTCTCCTCCTGGACCTACTCGGTGTGTACACCAAGCCAATGGTTTATGCAATCAAGAATCCCTGGTACTTCAGAGAATGGTCGCAGTACGCCTGGAGGGCCGTTTTCGATTTGGACGACTCGTTCGGTTTCCTGTTCCCCTTGCCAGAAGGTGAACGAGGACGTGCTTAGCGACGACGAATCGTTCTACGCTGCTCTGGGTGGTTTCTGTGACGCGGAAGGGCATTTCAGCCTGAACAGACGTTCAAATGGTAAGCCCGCTGCCGTTTTTGGATTGAGCAACTCGAACAAGCGGGTGTGCAGTGATTTCCTCAAGGGACTCCGTCAGCGCGGTTTCTCCACGGCCTAAGCAAGTTGCGAAAAATCGATGGCCAAATTCAATGGCAACTGGCAGTTTCCCCGAAGGATGTCATGCCTGTCATCGCGCGATTGCCTTTGAGGCACGAAGAGAAGACTGCGGCTAGAACGCTCGTCAAGAAACTCGATGGGACTCGTCGGGCCAAGGCCAGCCTTACGTACAGAAGCTTCCGAAGCGGAATCAAGGTCGCGAGAAACCAGTGTGTCTTAGCTGCAAGAAGGGAGTATGAGAACCGTGACAACATGAGGCAGATCAAAGTCCAACTCGAGAAAGAGATTACAAGACGAGCTCACTCGCTGCACCAAGCTGGTTTGCGAGCTGAACAAATCGCAACACTCTTAGGAAGGTCACAAAGGACGATTTACAGACGGGTGGCGAGGGAAAATAACCGAGTCGAAGGCCGAGAAGCGACCTCCAAACAGATTGATCAATGAGAAGAGCCCTTACCTGCTGAAGCACGCGTACAACCCCGTCGACTGGTACACATGGGGGAAGGAAGCCTTCGAGAAGGCAAAGAAGGAAGACAAACCAATCTTCCTCAGCATCGGTTACTCAAGCTGTCATTGGTGCCTCGTGATGGAACGAGAGTCCTTCGAGAACGAGCAGATCGCAGCGCTCATGAACAAGAACTTCGTCTCGATAAAGGTCGACAGAGAGGAGAGGCCGGACCTCGACGAGATCTACATGAAGGCCGTGATCGCGATAAACGGGCAGGGAGGCTGGCCGCTCTCGGTCTTCCTGACCCCGGACCTGAAGCCGTTCTACGGTGGGACCTACTTCCCGCCGACTCCGGCTCACGGGATGCCTGGCTTCCCGCAACTCCTGGACTTCATATCCGATCTGTGGAAGAACAAGAGAGACGAGATTTTAACGAACTCCGACGACCTCGTAAGCCACCTGAGCCACGGCTACGAGCTTCACTCCAGGGACACTCTCCCGAAGTCCATCTTGGATGGGGCATACGTGGAGCTGATCTCCAACCTGGACGAGCAGTACGGAGGATTCAGCGGCGCTCCGAAGTTCCCCCTCCCCAGCTACCACGAGCTGCTCCTACGGTACTACGCCAGGACCAAGAAGGAGCCGGCTCTGCGCGCCGTGAAGAAGACGCTGCAGTCGATGTCCTCCGGAGGGATCCACGACCAGGTCGGAGGGGGGTTCCACCGGTATTCGACCGACAGGTACTGGCTCGTGCCCCACTTCGAGAAGATGCTCTACGACAACGCCCTGCTCGCCCGCGTCTACCTCGAGGCGCACCAGGTGACCGGCGAGACAGCGTTCCTCGATACGGCCGTCGACACGCTGGAGTGGATGCTGAGGGAGATGAGGGGTCCAGAGGGGGCTTTCCATTCGGCCCAGGACGCAGACACGCCGGACGGAGAGGGCTACTACTACACCTGGACTCCTGCGGAGACCGAGGAGGTCCTGGGCAAGAACGACTCCAAGTTATTCGAGGACCTTTTCGGGGTCATCCCCGAGGGCAACTTCGAGGGAGGACGGTCGATCCTCCACCTCGCGGGTTCGATTGAGAAGACCGCTTCCAAGTTCGGCGTCGACCCCGCTTCGGTGAGAGAGATCATCAGGGAATCGAGGACCAAGCTCCTCGAGGCCCGGAAGAAGAGGGCTCGCCCCGCGGTCGACGACAAGGTCATCTCCTCCTGGAACGGGCTCGCAATCTCCGCGCTGGCGTGCGCGTACCAGGTCACCGGAGAGAGGAGGTACCTGGACGCATCCGCGAAGGCCGCCGACTTCATCCTCTCGAGGCTCGTCGTCTCGGACAAGCTCTTCAGAAGGTACAGGGACGGCGCGGTCGCGGTCGAGGCGACGCTCGAGGACTACTCATTCCTCGCCGCGGGGCTGCTCGACCTCTACGAGTCAGGCTTCGACGCTAGGTATCTCAGGGGCGCGATCCGGCTTGCGGAGAAGATGGCCGAGATGTTCTGGGACGCCGACGGGGGAGGGTTCTTCATGAGCTCCTCCCCGGATGTCCTGGTCAAGGTGAAGGAGGGATACGACGGCCCGGCCCCGTCAGGAAACTCTGTCGCGGTGCTCGTGCTCCTTCGCCTTTCAGAGTTCACAGGACGGCAGGACTTCAGGAAGAAAGCCGAGACCACGCTGAAGGCCTTCGGAGACTCGATGGAGTCCTCGCCCGTGTCGCACACCTACATGCTCTGCGCGCTCGACTTTTGGTTCGGCTCGAAGGAGGTGGTTATCGCCGGCTCGATGGGCGAGAAGGGTGTGCAGGACATGGTCAGGGAGGTTCAAAGGCGCTTCCTCCCGAACAAGGTCGTCGCACTGGCCGGCGGCGACGTCCCAGAGACGTCCTCACTCACGGAGGGCAAGACGGAGATTGGCGGGAGGCCGGCGGTCTATATCTGCGAGAACTTCGCGTGCAAGAGCCCCGTCACGCAGCTCGAGTCTCTGAAGGAGCAGCTCGGGACTTGACATGGCGCGGGTGAGTGGAGCTTGAGAGCATCTATCCTGATAGACCCGGAGAGGCCCAAGGTGAAGAGGGCGGCGGTCCTCCGCATGCTAGAGGAGGTCGGGTTGAGGGTCACCCAGACCAGACCCGACATCGGGGTCGTGGTCGGCGGAGACGGGGTGTTCAGCGACTACGGCAGGCTGATCTCGATACCTCTGCTCTTCGTCGGCGTGAGGTCCGCCGAGCCTACGGCCTCGAAGGGATACCTCGCCGAGGTTCGCTTCGACCGCCTCCTCGAGGCGCTGGAGGAAATCAAGAGAAAGAAGTACACCGTGGTCGAGTACAGGCGGCTCCAGGTCGAGATTAACGGGGTCGTCAGGGGCGAGGTCTTCACCGACGTCTACCTTGAGAAGGGCGCCGACAGCAACTGCCTCAGGTATCATCTCGACGTGCTGGGAGGCAAAGGGGGCGCCTTCACAGACTCGGCGATAGCTAACGGGGTGATCATCTGCACAAGCGCCGGCTCGACCGGCTACTACTCCTACGTCGACAGGCTGCGCCGGGGGGACCGTCTAGAGGCCGACCGCTACACGCAAATCGGCAGGGACGAAGTCGGCGTCTGCCACATCGCTCCGGTCCTCACGGCCCGAGACGACACGGAGAAGGCGCCCCTCAGGTACACGGTCCCTTGGGGGGCTTCGTTCAGGCTCAGGCTCACCCGCGACGCTGACGCGAGGCTCTTCGGGGTCATAAAATCGAGGAACGGCATTCGCGTGAGGGTGGGGGATTCCATCGACGTGAAGCCGAGCCCTAACACGACCCAAGTGATCAGGCTGGCACCAGGGGTCGGCTAGCCAGCCGTTCCAGCAGGTCGGTCAACCCAGACCTGTCCGAGACGAGGGGCGCGTCCTCGATATCGATCCTGATCGACTCCTGGTCCTTCAGGCCGTTCCCCGTGCACACGCACACAACGACCGCGTCCTTCTCGAGCTTGCCGCTGATCTCCCTGAGCGCCGCGATTGGCGCGGCGCTGGCCGGCTCCACGAAGATGCCTTCCTTGGAAGAGAGCAGACTTCTGGCCGCCGTTATCTCCTCGTCGGTGACGGTGAGCGCCATACCTTCCGATTCCCTGAGCGCTGCGAGCGCCTTCTTCGCAGATGCGGGCTTCCCGATCCTTATGGCTGAGGCGACAGTGTTCGGGTCGTCGACTGGGGTGATGGTCTCGCTACCCTTCCAGAAAGCCCTGGCGATCGGCGACGCGCCGACGGCCTGGACGCCGACCATCCGCGGGACCTTCTCCGTGATGCCGAAGTCTCTAAGCTCCTTGAATCCCTTCCATATCGCGCTGATGTTTCCCGCGTTCCCGACCGGCAACACCACGTAGTCGGGGACGGAGAACCCCAACTGCTCGTATATCTCGAAGGCAGTCGACTTCTGCCCCTCCAGCCGGTAGGGGTTCACCGAGTTCATCCCCGCGAAGCCCGGCAGCCCGGAGATCGTCTGCAGGAGCATAGAGAGGGCGTCGTCGAAGTTGCCGTCGACCCTGATGATCTTGGCGCCGAAGGCGGTCGCCTGGACCATCTTGCCGGCCGCGACCTTCCCAGCCGGGACGATTATCGCGGCGGTCACGCCTGCCCTCGCGGCGTACGCGGACATGGAAGCCGAGGTGTTACCCGTCGAGGCGCAGATCAGGACCCTCACGCCCGACTCCACCGCCCGAGTGACCGAGACCGTCATCCCTCGGTCCTTGAAGGACCCCGTCGGGTTCTGTCCCTCGTTCTTCACGTGAAGGTTCCTCACCCTGAGCTCGCGTGAGATGTTGACAGCCTTGATAAGAGGGGTCCCTCCTTCGTCCAGGGAGACCGGGCGGACGTCCGGGCCGAAGGGAAGGAGGGCCCTGAACCTCCAGATTCCCTTCGCGGGCCTTCCATAGAGCTCTCCCCTAGTCAGGGAGCCTCCCTCTTTCAGGGCCTCGAGAAGGCCGTTGCAGCGCGAGCACGTGTAACCTGCGGGGTCAGAGTCGAACATTGATCCGCAGTCGATGCAGCGGAGGAGCCAGCCGGCCGCGACCTTCATACCCTCGCCGCCCCCCCTCCAACCTTAGTCACGAAACCGTCCGAATCGACCTCCGCCGCGCCGAACCCCGCCACCATGTTGTCCATCACCGCGCGGGGGTCGTGCTTCCTCCTGTCGAGTATGGCCAACATCGAGGGCCCCGCTCCGCTTATGCACACGCCTGCCGCGCCCGCGTCCATCGCGTGCCTCTTCACAGAGTCGTACCCTGGTATCAGCTTCTTGCGGGCCTCCTCGACCACCCTGTCCCTCATACCTGCTCCTATCATCTCGATATTCCCTATCGCAAAGCCTGAGACGATCATGCTCGCGTTTGCAACGTTTGAAACCATCATATTCAGTTCGATCATCTTGGGGATGACGGACCGGGTGTACTCGGTCTTGCGCTCAGGAAGCTCCAGGAGGGGTGTGACGAGGACGAGGGCAAGGTCCGCGGGAGGGTCGTACTTGATGGCGGTCGGCCTCTCTGCCACCCTCACCACGACGAACCCGCCGAGCACGGATGCCGAGACGTTGTCGTAGTGCGCCGTCCCGGATGTAACCTGTTCGCCCTTGCCAGAGTAGAGTATCATGTCATCGCCGCTCATGCCCAGTCCGAAGAGCTCGTTCATCCCGAACGCGGCCGCCGCGGCCGACGCCCCACTGCTCCCCATGCCCAGCCCGATGGGCACCCTCTTTGTAATCTCGACGCATATCCTCTTCTTGATCCCGAAGTCTCGGGCTATCGCGAGGCAGACCGCGCCGGCCCCGTTCTTGGCGGCCGAATTGGGCGTCACGATGTCCCCGGCCTGCTCCATCTCGACCGAGAGCCTCTGCGCGCTCTCAGACCTCAGGGTCAGCCTGTCCCTGGGGCTGTCCAGCGCGATGGCGAACACGTCAAAACCAGGCCCCAGGTTCGCTGACGACGCGGGGGCTTCCACCGTGACCTTCAATTCTCTCGCCACGCACCTGTTAGAGATTATATGACTATTGGGCTTTTTCTGTGAAACCGGACAAACGCTTTTTAGTGCTCGAGGGCTTCTGGGAGAGAGTACCGCCTTGCTCCCAGAGAACGCCCTCCAGCCCAGGGCTTACCAGCAGAACATCGCGGAGGCGGCCTCCCGGACCAACACGCTGGTCGTCCTTCCCACAGGGCTCGGGAAGACCATGGTCGCGATGCTCGTGGCGCGGGCGAGGCTGGAGAAGTTCCCGAAGGGCAAGATTGTGATGCTAGCGCCGACGAAGCCCCTCGCGCTGCAGCACTACGAGACCTTCCAGAGGATGCTGTGTCTCAAGGACAACGAGATAGCGATCATGACAGGGGAGACCGACCCTGTGGAGCGCAGCTACCTCTGGAGGAGGTCCAGGTACGTCTTCGCGACCCCCCAGACCGTCAGGAACGACCTTAGAGCGGGGAGGGTCGAGCTGAACGAGACCGTCCTGCTCGTCTTCGACGAGGCGCACCGGTCGGTCAAGGACTACTCCTACACGCAGCTGGCGGACCTCTACAAGGGACAGGGATGGAACCCGCTGATACTGGGGCTGACCGCGTCCCCGGGGGGATCGCAGGCGAAGGTCGACGAGATAATGCGCAACCTGTACATCGAGAAGGTCGAGATTAGGTCCGAGGACGACGAGGACGTGAAGCCCTACGTCGAGCAGACCAAGCTGGAGGGGATCAAGGTCCCGCTCCCGGCCGAGTACTCGACGCTAATACACGCCCTCAAGGGGATCTACAACGAGAAGGTGACCAGGCTGGTCGAGGCGGGGTTCCTCCCGAAGACGCGGCTGACGAAGACGATGCTCCTCGCCGCCAGGGGGACCATCCTGGCGCGGCTGAAGGCCGCAGACTCGAGCGGGGGGAACAAGGGATACCTGTTCGGATCCCTGATCAACCAGGCCCAGGGCATCATGATACTCCACGCGGTCGAGCTTCTGGAGACCCAGGGTCCGGCGGTCCTGGAGAAGTACCTGGTCAGGTTCAGAGAGAAGCCTGAGCAGGGCAAGTCTGCGCAGGCCCTCCTGAGGGACAAGCGCTGGCTCTTCATCGAGGCTGAGGCCGCGAAGCTGAAGGACGTCAAGAACCCCAAACTCGAGAAGCTGGCCGAGATAGTGAGAGACCAGCTGGCCGGGAAGGCCGACTCCAAGGTCATAGTCTTCACTCAGTACAGGGACACGATAGAGACCATAACCGAGCGCCTGGCGGCGATCGGCGTCAGCTCGATGCGCTTCGTCGGCCAGGCCAACAAGGTCGACAGCGAGGGGATGGACCAGAAGAAGCAGACGCTGACACTCGAGCAGTTCCGCGGGGGCGACTTCACTGTGCTCGTGAGCAGCAGCATAGGGGAGGAGGGCCTGCACGTCCCGGACGTGGACCTAGTCGTCTTCTACGAGGCCGTCCCCTCTGAGATAAGGTCGATTCAGAGGAAGGGACGGACGGGACGGACCCGCCCTGGCAGGGTGATAATACTCCTCGCCGAGGGGACCGTTGACGAGGCCTACTACTACAGCAGCATGAACAGGGAGAAGTTCATGAAGAGCTTGGTCTCGACCGGCCAGGTGAAGAAACCGGAGAGGAAGACTAGGCCCTCGACTCTTCTAGACTACATGTGACCGGCGTCGGGGCCCGCCAGCACCATCGCGTTCTTGATGCCCGCGAAGACCTCCTTGACCTTCTTCTCGGCGAACCCCTTAATTATGCTCGAGCCAATCCCGGCCATCACTCCGGTGATCTCCGCGTCCGCAGCCCACTTCATCTTCGTGGCCGCATCGCCCTCGAGGTCGAAGTCGCTGGTGATCTTCATGTTGCTGCCGCTGCCGGAGCCCTCCACGTACAGCCTGGCGTGGCCGGGTGGTACCACGTTGGCTATCTTCAGCTTCACGGCCATGTGGGTCGTCAGGAATGTCATCCTGATCTTCAGCTTCGCCTCGATGTTGCTCTCGTCGATGACCTTAGCATCCTGGGCGTCCGGGAGGGACTTGGCGATGAAGCTCGAGTCGGTCAACAGCCGAAAGACCCGCTCTCTTGGAAGGTTGAGGTCCTCCGAACCTTCAAGATGGAGTTGCATGTTCGTCCTCCGCCGGTCTCGGTCTTTATCCCTTCTTGTTTACCTGTACGCCTCGAAGTCCTTGCCAAGCACGGTCGAGGCGATCTTCAGCTCCATCACCTCGTCGGTCCCCTCGTAGATCCGCGCGACGCGGGTGTCAATCAGGTGCTTCGCTACCGGCGACAGGATCGAGTACCCGAAGCCCCCGAAGCACTGGACCGCGCTGTCGGCCGACTCAAACGCGGCCCTCGAAGAGACGTACTTCGCCACGGCCGAGATCCTGTCGGCCTCCGACCGGAGCCCGAGGTCTGTCTTGTTGCCATCGTACTCCTCCTTCTTCAGCGCCGCCTGGTAGGTCAGCCATCTGGCAGACTCGAGGTTCGACGCAATCCTCGCGACATGTCTCTGGATGAGCTGGTGCTTGCCTATCGCCTTGCCGTGCTGAGTCCTCGAGGACACCCTCTCCTTCACCTGGTTGAGGCAGTCCTCCATCACGCCGAGGCAGCCCGACGCTATCCCTATCCTCCCGTTCAGGAGGGCCGAGTAGGCCACAGCGAGCCCCCTCCCCTCCTCGCCGATGCGGTCCTCCCCCCTGACCCTCAGGTTGTCGAAGGAGAGCATGGCTGTGTCAGAGGTGAACAGCCCCATCTTCTCCTCCAGCTTCATGTCGACGTAGAACCCCTTCTCCTTCGAGTCGACCAGGAACGCGGTCATCCCCTTGGCCTGTCCCTCGGGGTAGGCGAAGACGATCAGCCTGTCGGCCACCGACCCGTTCGAAATCAGGTACTTGGAGCCCGTGACGTAGTAGTCGTCGCCGTCCTTCCTGAACTGCGTCTTCAGCGAGACCGGGTCGCTCCCTGCTTCGGGCTCCGTGAGCGCGTAGGCGAGGACGACCTCTCCCGTCGCGGCCTTGGTCAGGTATCTCTGCTTCTGCTCTTCGGTCCCCCACTCCTGTAACGTCATGCAGCCGAGGGCCTGATGGACGTCGACGAAGGTCACGACGCCCAGCCCCAGCTGACCGAACCTCTCGAGGGTCAGCGAGTGGACGAGCGTACCTGCACCCCCACCGCCGTACTTCTTTGAGATCGGGATCCCCATCAGGTCGTACTTCCTGAGTATCACGGGGACCTGGTCGTTGAACTTCCTCTCGATGTATTTCTCGAACTCCGGGATCAGGAGCTCGTCGCAGGCCTGGTCCACCCTCCGGAACAAGTTGTGGTCATCCTCGGTGAGCTTCATCAGCTTCGATGCGTCTCGTATCGACCTCTCGAAGAGCTTCTCCACGATGCTCCGCTCGCAGGGGGAGCCGTTTAAACCATCCCGGAGGGCAGGTTTTTCTAGACGGGCGCCCGTCCGAGGCTGCGATGGAGACCGACGACGCGGGGGACCTGATTTTCCAGACCTACTACATGGTCGACTGGCGGAAGGTCGGGCAGAGCCCCTCCGAAGACCTGTGCGTCGCCTGCGGGATACCTTTGCTCAAGGTCGAGCCGGTCCGGGACCGGAACGGGCTCGTCTACGGGGGCCGCGTCTGCCGCAGCTGCAAGTCCGTCTTCTGGTTGAAGGAAGACTAGAGTCCGAGGAGTGCGCCCGCGAGC
>Ga0224557_1000263_pt1 | contig 59243 bp, 57 predicted proteins | sample 714S31014metaG_FD_180677 | JGI IMG/M metagenome (GOLD analysis project Ga0224557, IMG submission 180677) | Peat soil microbial communities from Stordalen Mire, Sweden - 717 S3 10-14 | ecosystem: Environmental > Terrestrial > Soil > Wetlands > Peat | place: Sweden: Norrbotten County, Stordalen...
CAGCAGCAGGGCGGTAGCAGGCCACATCCGGAACTGGCGCCACGCCGGAAACACACCTTTATTTGGAATGCTCATCTGACTACGACGATGGTCCATGGGTGCGGCTTTTTTGGAGGAGCTGCCCGTCCCGAGCCGGGATCCCGATGCCACGGGAGCCGATGCCACGGGAGCCGATGCCACAGGAGCCGGGATGGCCAGGTGGCAGCGGCACGGTGCCGCTGGACAGCCCCCGCCCGAGGCCCGCGGTTCCCGTGTGACGGGGAAGCACCTGCGGTGCCCGTGGTGCGGCGGCGCGGCATCAGATTGTGGTGGATCCGGGCTCTGCGGTGGATAGGGGTATCCCCGTGCACCGGATCGACCATGAAGCCCGGATCCACCACGCAAATCCCGGCCAGGACGCCGGGAATGGGCGGCGGGCGGGGCAGCCGGGACCACAGCGGCCAGCGGGACGCCAGGGAGCGTCACCCGCGCCACGACCATCGCCGCCGCCGTCCGCTCGCCGCCGCCGCCCGCTCGAATAAAGCCACACCTATGGTCCATCGTTGTTGCTGTGACCACCACAATGGTCCATCGTGGTGGTTCGCGAGCGGAAGCGGAGCAGCACGGGCGTGGGGGACGGGGCGAGTGGGGTTCGCGGGGCGGCGGGCCGGGTTCGCGGGGCGCGGGCGGGTTCGCGGGGCGTCAGCCGTCGCCGGGCGTCAGCCGTCGCCGGGCGTCAGCCGTCGCCGGGCGTCAGCCTTCATCGCTTTGGGTAATCGAGCGACGCTAGTTGATGGCGCACTAGCGTCAATAATGAAGGTAAATATCGATCGGTCCGTGCTGAGGGCCAGAATGTCGGTGCCTGTCTGCATCATGGTTCCGAAGGCGGGACAGCCACGGTGTGGACGATCGAAAGGCAAGCGACATGACTGACCACAATGGCGTCCTGATGATGCAGAGGGTGCTGCTGGCCGGGACGCTCGGGCTGACCATGGCCCAGAAGGCGGCGGCGATCCTCGAAGGGGAACCCGATCCCGGAGTTCGGTCGTTCCCGGCGCCCGACTCGGTGCCCGAGGACGCGGACCAGAGGCCGGGCACCGAAGCCGCGGTGCTGAGGGCGATCCTGGACGCGGCCAGCGAATGCCTCGGGCATTTCGACAACCGGCCGCCGGGTGAGCGCTGGTGCGACACGCTGTTCCATCTGCTCGACCTGGCCGCGTTCGCCTCCGAGCTGGGTTAGCCGGCCGTGCGCGCGGCTTGCCGCCAGCGCGCCCCGCCCGGAGGTTCGCGGCCGGCGTTACGGATCGGCGCCAGGGCGGTGGCGGCGACAGCGGTGAGCCCCATCCCCCCGGCGACGAGGGTCATGGCCACGGCCGGCGAGAATGCCTGCAGCAGGAATCCGGCGGATCGTCCAGATCCACATGCAGCCGGTGATCGTGATCCCGGCCGGGATCCTGCGCTCGGACCCATCGGGCCCGTCAACCCCTACGGGACCACCCGCTGGAGGGCTCATAGGGTCACCCTAGGGCTCCTGACCCGCCGTGACGAGGTTGGTGAATGCCCGCGAAGCGTACAAATAGGCCGGAACAGGATTAGCGCGCGCTCACGCGGGGGAAAACTCAGGCAGCATCGGATGGGGATCGAGATGACTGGGTTAGGCCATATCGGGTGGCGTGCGGCCGCAGTGATGGTGGCGTTCGCTGGAACTGCCGCTCTCGCGGTCACCCTGACGCGTGTCCCGGCCCCCTCTCAGACGGCCCAGTCGGCGAGCATCATCTGTCCCAGCTCCGGGCTCCGGGCTTCGCTCGGCCGGGCCGCAGCGGTAAGCCCGGGCACACCGGCCGCGGCGAGCAGCTACTACACGCTGGAGTTCACCAACGTCTCGCACCGGGTGTGCAGCCTGTTCGGATACCCGGAAGTCTCCGCCTTCGTCACCAGCCAGACCGCGACCATACCAGCGGGCGGGCCAAGCCTGGGCGGCCTGGCCGGCAGCGCGGCGATCCACGACCCCTCGGTCCGGCCGCAGCAGGTCAGGCTCGAGCCAGGGGAGACCGCGCAAGCGCTGCTGCGGATCACGGACACCGGCAGCGCCCGGCCGGCCACCTGCGTACGGGTGACCTCCGAGGAGCTGCGAGTCACCCTGCCGCATCAGGGACGGTCCGCGTTCGTTCCCGTCCACATCCCGGTCTGCTCGAAGAAGGGGCATCTGTCCCTCACCGTCCAGGCCCTTCAGGCCAGGTCAGGCGTGTCCGGTTACACCGTGCCTTAACCACGGGACCCGCAGCGCATCGTGATCCCTGGCGGCGGTACTCTGGCCGCGCCGCACCAGGCCGCGCTACCCCGGATGACACGACACCGCGACCAGGGAGAATCACCACCGCTCGTTCGGGAGAAAGGTCGTAAAGTTCTTGAGTTTCGTGTTGAGCGCCGTGCGGGGACAATGGGAGACATGGGTGCCAGCCAGGTGAGCCTCCCCGCCGCCGAAGGACCGGAAGAGGGACAGCCGGGCAACGAATCCGGGCTCCCCCCTGAGCGTTATCTGGACCGGGAGGAGAGCTGGCTCAGGTTCAACGAGCGCGTGCTCGAACTCGCCGAAGATGAGTCGGTCCCACTGCTCGAGCGGGTGCGGTTCCTGGCTATCTTCGCGACCAACCTGGACGAGTTCTTCATGGTCCGGGTGGCCGGGCTGATGCGCAGGATGGTGGCGGACTTCCCGGTCGAGGGAGCCGGCGTGAGGCTGCCCGGGCAGGTGCTCGACAACACGCTGGAGCTGGCCGGCGAACTGACCGTGCGGCACGCCCGGGCGTTCAGCGAGCGGATCAATCCCGAACTGGTCGAGCACGGCATCGAGCTGCTGCGCTGGAAAGAGCTATCCGGGCAGGAGCGCGACACCCTCGGCGACCTGTTCCGGCAGCGCATCTACCCCGTGCTCACCCCGTTGGTGGTCGACCCGGCCCACCCGTTCCCCTTCATCTCCGGCCTGTCCCTCAACCTGGCCGTCATGATCGCGGACCCCAGAACGGACGCCACCGTGTTCGCCCGGGTCAAGGTGCCGCCGCTGCTGCCCCGCTTCCTCGCGCTGACGCAGAACCGGTTCGTGCCGATCGAGGATGTCATCGCCGCCCACCTGACCGCCCTGTTCGGCGGCGTTGAGATCATCGAACATCACGCGTTCCGGGTCACCCGGATCAGGGACCTTGAGGTCGACGAGGACATCACAGAAAACCTGCTGCAGGCGATGGAGCGGGAACTGGTCAGGCGGCGGTTCGAGCCTGCTGTCCGGCTCGAGGTCGAGGACACGATGTCGGCCAACGTGCTCGACCGGCTCGTCACCGAGCTCGGCATCGACAAGCGCGCGGTGTACCGGGTGTCGGGGCCGCTCGATCTGAGCGGGCTGTCCGCCATCGCCGACCTGAAGATCGGTGAGCTGAGGTATCCGGCGTTCGTTCCGTCCACCCGGGCGATTCCGCAGGAGACCAGCATTTTCTCCGCCATCGCCGAACGTGACATCCTCGTCCATCACCCCTACGACTCCTTCGCCGCATCGGTCGAGCGGCTGATCGACGAGGCCGCCAATGACCCGCGGGTGCTCGCGATCAAGCAGACGCTGTACCGCACCAGCGGCCAGTCGCCGATCGTGGACGCGCTCATCGACGCCGCCGAGGCGGGCAAGCAGGTTGTCGTGGTGGTGGAGATCAAGGCCAGGTTCGATGAGCGCGCTAACATCGCCTGGGCCCGCAAACTCGAGGAAGCGGGCTGTCACGTCGTCTACGGTTTCGTCGGCCTGAAGACGCACTGCAAGATGGCGCTCATCGTCCGCGAGGAGTCCGACGGGACGCTGCGACGGTACTGCCACCTCGGAACCGGGAATTACCACCCGACCACGGCCCGGCTCTACGAAGATTTCGGCCTGCTCACCGCTGATGTCACGGTGGGCGAGGACGTCAACGCCCTGTTCAACCACCTGACCGGGTACAGCCGGACGGGATCGTACCGCCGGCTGCTGGTCGCGCCGGAATCGCTGCGGACCGGTATCGTGGACCGGATCGATAAGCAGGCCGAGCGACGGCGGGCCGGCCAGTCCGCCAGGATCGTCTTCAAAACCAACGCGCTGGTCGATGAGGTGGTCATCGACGCGCTCTACCGGGCCTCCCAGGCCGGGGTCCCGGTCGACCTGTGGGTGCGGGGCATCTGCGCGCTGCGGCCGGGTATCCCCAGCTTGTCCGACCACATCAGGGTCCGCAGTGTGCTCGGCCGTTTCCTCGAGCATTCCCGCGTCTACGCGTTCGGCGACAACGAGGAAGACACGCAGGTATGGATCGGCAGCGCCGACATGATGCACAGGAACCTGGATCGCCGGGTGGAACTCCTCGTGCATGTCACCGATCCCGGCCACCAGCGGCGGATACGCCGGTTCCTTGATCTCGGCATGGACGACAAGACCTCCGCATGGTGGCTCGACCCGGACGGGCACTGGGTCAGGCACAGCCGGGACGAGGCCGGCGATTCGCGGCGAGACGTGCAGGAGACCCTGGTCAGAGAGCGGAGGGTCCGCATCGCTGATGACTGACGTCATCTTCGCGGCAGGCGCGGTGGTGTGGCGGCCCACGGCCGGCCCTCCCTACCAGGACGGCGGGAGCGCCGGTGGCTCCGGAGTCGAGGTGCTGCTGGTGCACCGCCCCAAATACGACGACTGGTCGCTGCCCAAGGGCAAGTGCGAGCCGGGTGAGCACGTGCTGCTCACCGCGGTCCGGGAGGTCTTCGAGGAGACCAGCGTGCGGTCACCGCTCGGGCCGCGGCTGCCGTCGGTGCAGTACCAGACCGGCGCTTACGGTAAGCACATCGACTACTGGTCAATGCTCAGCCTCGGTTACCAGGCCGCGGCCAGTCACGAGGTCGACGCGGTGTCCTGGCTGCCGCTGGCGCAGGCCAGGGAGCGGCTGAGCTACCCGCGTGACGTGGCCGTGGTGGACAGCCTGGTGCCGCGGGAAACGGTACCGCTGATCCTGCTCAGGCACGCCTCGGCGGGGGCCAAGGGGAACTGGCCCGCAGACGACGAGTCACGCCCGCTTGACGCCAAGGGGGCGACGGATGCGCAGGTGCTGGCCGGCCTGCTGTCCTGTTTCGCGCCCACCGCACGGGTGCTGAGCTCGCCCGCGCTGCGCTGCACCGAGAGCGTGCGTCCCTACGCGATCAGCTTTGGCGGCAAGGTGGAGGCCGCGGCCGCGCTGGCGCTGCCGGGCCACTCCGGTCACTTTTTTTCCCGAACGAACCGTGGTGATGCCCTCGCCGACCTGGTTCGTCAGCTGGTGGCCGACGGACGGCCGGCGGTCCTGTGCCTGCACCGCGAGAACCTTCGCAAGGCGCTCGCAGCGGCCCGCCCCGCGGCCCGTGCCGCGCTCGGCGGCCCGCCGTCGCCCGGACCCTCGGCTCCAGCGCTGCCCAAGGGCGGCTTCTTCGTCCTGCACATGGCGGCGCGGGAACTGGTCGCGCTCGAACGCTACGTAGTGTTAGCCCGCTCTGTTAGCCCGCTCACCGGCGGCCGCCTTAAGGCGCTGGCTCGCTCGGGAGGCTCTGGTCGCTCGTCTTCAGGGCACCGTTTAGGTTCTCGGGCTCGCTTGGGGGCGGTGCTGGGGCCTCACGGGTGTCGTTAACCTTGTGCTTTTCGGTGGCTTCTGCGGCCGGGGCGGCCTTGTGGTGGCGCATCCGGCGGATGATGTAGGCGGCGAGCAGGAGCACGGCCGCGATCAGTATGTAGTACGAGTACTGCGTGATGTAGTGATAGATCGTGGTGATGTGGTTTCCGGTGAGGTAGCCGAGGCTGACCCAGGTCCCGACCCACAGGGCGGCACCGAGCGCGTTGAAAGCGAGGAAACGCCGCCAGTGCATGCCGCTGATGCCGGCGATTATCCCGTTCGCCTGGCGTAGGCCTTCGATGAAGCGCGCGATCGTGATGATCTTCCCGCCGTGACGTCCGAAGAAGTGCTCGGCGCGGTTCAGCCGCTCCTCGGTCAAGAACACGTACTTGCCCCACCGCAGGGCCAGCGCGCGGCCGCCGAAGTGCCCGATGGCATAGCCCACGTTGTCGCCGAGGGTCGCCGCGATGAAGCCGACGACACCGACGGCCACCACGTTGAGCCTGCCCGCGCCCGCGTAGATGGCCCCGGCGATCAGGATCGTCTCGCCGGGTACGGGAATGCCGAAGTCCTCCACCAAGACCAGGAGGCCGATAGCCCAGAGACCGTAGTGCTGCAGGGGCGACGCCAGGGCGTTGAGAAACCCGGGTAGCGTCGGTGAACTGCTGGCCAGCGTGGCCGCGGTCATCAGCACCGGTTGGTCACCTCTCGGGTTCGGCGGAGCTCCCTAGGATAGGTGCCTGCGTCACCTGCGCCGGGCCATCGCTCATGGCGCGGACGATCGGTCCGGCCGTCAACTCGATCTGCCAGGGCCGGGCCCCGTAGCCGGCCAGCGCCTGCGCGACGGTCTGTTCGTCGCAGGGTTGCGGGGGATCCCAGCTGAGCCTGCGTACCGCGTCGGGGGAAATCAGGTTCTCGATCGGCAGCCGGTTGTCCTCCGCGATGGACGTCACGGCTGTGCGCGCCGCGGCCAGGCGGGCCGCGGCGGCTGGATCGCGTTCAGCCCACCGATGCGCCGGCGGCGGTCCGTTCGGTACCGTCCCGCCGGCTGCCTCAGGCAGCTCGTCATCGGCACTGGCTCGCGCTCGTGAGACCGCGGCCAGCCAGTCTCGCTCGTGCCGCCGGGCCTGGCGGCTGGTGAACCCGCTGATCTTGATCAGCTGTGCGTGGTTAGCGGGTAGTGTCCTGGCCGCCTCGATGATCGCCGGGTCGACCAAGATGCGCCGTGGAGACAGGTCAGCGGCCTGGGCAATGTTGTCCCTGGCCGTCCACAGCTCGCGTACCACGGCCAGCCCCCGTCGGGACTGCACCCGGTGAATGCCTGAGGTCCGCCGCCAGGGGTCAGCCCGCGGTGTAGCCGGCCGGGCCGCGAGCACGGCCTCGAACTCCTGCCTGGCCCATTCGGTCTTGCCTTGGGCGGCGAGTTCCGCGGCCAGGACGTCCCTCAGCTCCACCAGCAGCTCGACATCGAGCGCCGCGTAGCGCAGCATCTCCTCCCGCAACGGGCGGGCTGACCAGTCGGCGGCCGACTGGCCCTTCTCCAAGTGGTAGCCGAGCACCTCCTCGACCAGCGTGCCGAGAGCTACCCGTGGGTACCCAAGCAGCCGCCCGGCCAGCTCGGTGTCGAAGAGCCGCCGCGGCCGGAAACCGATCTCGTCCAGGCACGGCAGGTCTTGCGAGGCCGCGTGCAGCACGGCCTCGGCGTCGCTGACCGCAGCGTCCACACCGGACAAATCAGGGCAGGCGATCGGATCGATGAGCATCGTGCCGGCCCCGGCGCGACGCAGCTGGACCAGGTATGCACGCTGGCCGTAGCGATATCCGGAAGCACGTTCGGCGTCGACCGCGACCGGTCCCTCGCCGAAGGCTAGCCTGCTGATGACGTCGGCCAGGGCCGCATCGGTTTCGATGACCGGCGGCAGGCCGTCCCGGGGCTCAAGCAGGGGAACGGAACCTGAGACCTTCTGGACCTCGACTTGCTCCTGGCTGCCGTCGGCTCTCTCAGCCTCCTCGTAACCGCCAGGTCTCCCCGCCTCAGTGCCTGCGCTCACCCGTACCCCGGCTGCCGAAGAGCCCGTGTCCCCGGCGGTTCCAAGCCTGCCGCAGCCGACAGGCAGTCGCACCAGGCCGCTATGTGCGCAGAGAAGTCAAGGGCGGCGGGATTGCTCTGACCCGATCTGGTAGCACTGGCTCCGCCGGGCCCGGCTGGGGACCATGACGCACGAAGTTCGAAACCGGTCAGCGGAAGCTCGTCGCGCTTGCCGCCGAAACCCTCGGTGATGACTCTGGTGACCGTGCCGCTCGGCACCGCGTAGCCGGGCACATGCGCGTCCAAAGCCTCCGAGAGCCAGCTCCAGCCAACCTCGCCGAGCAGCGGATCCGCCGCCATTTCCGGCTCTACTTCGGCGCGGATGTAAGCCACCAGCCGGTAGTAGCCGTCCCAGCCTTGCTGGCCGTCCGGGTCGTAGAGCAAGATCAGCCGCCCCCAGGCGACATCGGCCTCGTCTCGCTGGACGGTCGCGGCGATAGCCGTGGCGTACGGCGCCAGCCGTTTCGGCGCTGGCACGTCTTCGAATTGCAGATCCTGCCGGGCCTGAGCGTGCCGGGCCGCCATGAAGGCCTCCGCCACCTCTGCGAACGTCTTCTCCGCGGCTGAGCCCTGAGCCTGCGCCGAGGAGACACGAGCGGTTGGCACCTCCGGCGCACCGGTGGCAGCCGCAGCCGGACTGCCGGACGCCGCGTCCGATCCTCTGGACGTCCTCGATCGCGTCCTGCGCCGATCCTCTGGCTCGTCAGCCAACCTCATGACCCGAGCGTATGTGTCTGTCATCCCCGCTTCTCACGCAGCGTCATTTATTTTCATGCCGAAACACCGATGTTTCATGCTATTTCGCCTGGCTAACTTCGGGCTAGGAGGAGAGGGAACCTGTCCCGGTCAGATCACGCCGCCTGGGACGTGCTGCCGCGGGTGGCCTGTGCGCGCGGCGGAAGGCCGATGATCAGAGCGTCACCGCACATCGTGCAGGCCCATTCCTGGCAGTCACCATCCGGGACATCCGGGCAGCCGACGGGCTCCGCGTGGAACTGTTCGAAGAGCCGCTCTTCGCTGCATCCGGTGCAGTACCTGCTCAGGTACGTCATCGTGGCGACCTCCTCGTTGCGGCGCATCAAGGGATTTACGGTGTCGAGTTAAGGGACTTACGGTGTCGGCTTGCCGAGGGCTTCACAAACCCGATGCTGATGTTGGCACGCTCTCGCGCCGATTCGTGGGATCTCAGGCGGCGTGTCTCCCCGCGGCCTCGGCCGGGTGATGTGAGACGATCCCTGACGTGACCGTAAGCCCGTCGAGATCTCCTTTCCTGCAGGCCTGCCGAAGAGAGCCGGTGCCCCATACACCTGTGTGGTACATGCGGCAGGCGGGCCGATCGCTGCCCGAGTACCGCAGGCTGCGCGAGGGCATCTCGATGCTCGATTCGTGCACCCGTCCCGAGCTGATCACGGAAATCACCCTGCAGCCGCTGCGCAGGTATGACGTGGACGCGGCCATCTTGTTCAGCGACATCGTGGTACCGCTGCGTGCGGTGGGCATCGATGTCGACATCAAGGCCGGGATCGGGCCGGTGATCGACACTCCCGTGCGGACTTCAGCGGACCTCACGCGGCTGCGCGCCCTGGTTCCGCAGGACGTGCCTTACGTCACCGAAGCGGTCAGGTCGCTCGTGGCTGAGCTAGCTGAATGCCCGCTGATCGGTTTCGCGGGCGGTCCGTTCACGCTCGCGTCCTACCTGGTGGAGGGGGGACCTTCCAAGAACCACGACAAGACCAAGGCGCTGATGTACGGCGATCCCGCGCTCTGGCACGCGCTGCTCGGGCGGCTGGCCGACATCACCATCTCGTTCCTCCAGATCCAGGTCGCGGCGGGTGTTTCGGCTGTCCAGCTCTTCGATTCCTGGGTCGGCGCGGTCAGCCCGGACGATTACCGGCGCGCGATCCTTCCGCATACCAGCCGGATCTTCGCGGCGCTCGGGCCGTCCGGCGTGCCGCGCATTCACTTCGGGGTCGGAACCGGCGAGCTGCTCGGGCTGATGGGTGAGGCCGGTGCGGACGTGGTCGGGGTCGACTGGCGCATCCCTCTCGACGAAGCCGTCCGGCGGGTCGATCCGGGGAAAGCTCTGCAAGGCAACCTTGACCCGGCGATCCTGCTCGCGCCCTGGGAAGTCATCGAAGAGCGGGCCAAGGACGTCATCGCCCGCGGGCGCGCCGCCGAGGGGCACGTGTTCAACCTGGGGCATGGCGTCCTGCCGGAAACCGACCCGGCCATGCTGGCCAGGCTGGCTGACCTGGTCCACGTCGAGTCGGCCCGCACGCCCGCCTGAGCCGGTCCGGCGCATCACTAGCTTTCCGGTGCGGCTGGCCGGCCGGGAAGCCTACGGCGTATTAGCCAGCGTCGGCCGCGGAAGACCAGGTAGAAGGCCAGGGCTCCGATGGCGGCGAAGGGTGCGAGCGCGCCGAGGAAAGCGAGCGTCCAGGACACGGTGATCCGAAGCGCCCGCCAGCCGGCGCCGAGGCCACCCGCCAGGCTGGGCGGAGCCTTGGGGCGATGTATCAGCGGCTTGGCCTTGGAACCGAGAATCGTCAGCGTCACGGTGGCGTAGGAGACTTCGTGGCTGAGCGCACGCTGCTGCGCCTGCATCGTCTCGAGGCTGGATTCCTCCGCGTTGATCTGGTTCTGCACGCTGAGAAGATCACTGACCGAGCCCGCGTGCGACAGCAGGGCGCGAAGCTGGGCGATGGCCGCCTCATCCGAGGTGACCTGGCTATTCACGTCCGCTACCTGCTGGGTGACGTCCTGGGCTTGCTGCTGCAGGGACAGCTGCGTGCCGAGGCCGCCTTCGAGCTGGCTGAGTGTGGCTTGGTAAGCCGGGACAGGAATCTTGAGCTGCACGCTGGCGGTGGCCTCGGACGGGTGATCGGGGTTGGCCGAGGTCGTCTCGTTCGAGACGTAACCGCCGGCACTCTCGATAATCTGGGCGGCCTTGGCGGCGGCCGAGTTCACGTTGGCCGCCCGGACGGTCAGCTGTGCGGTGTAGATGATCTCGCTGGCGGGGGCCACGCGGGCCGTCGTCGTACCCTGGGCGGCCGGCCCGTACATAGCCTTGCCCGGGGCGGCAGCGCCGGCCACACCGTTGAGCGGTGCAGACGCAGCCACCTGCCCGGAGGCGGCCTTCGCGGCCCCGGCGGAGCTGGCTGACGTACTCGAGGTGCCCGCCGAGCAGCCGGCCAGCAAGGCTGTGCCGGCCAGCATGACGCTGATCATGAGGCCGGCCAGAGCGCCCTGCCGTGTGCACCCGGTCCGCGTGCGGATCCGGGCCGAGCTCGCTGTGTTCAGCATGCCGTTGTGACGGCGGGCGGGGCCTAGGCGGTTCCGCCTTCCTGGTCACGATCTCGCCTCGGCCAGGCCGCGTGCGGGTCACGAGACCGGCGTCTGCCAGGCTGGTGGGTATGAACCCTGCGAACGGGCAGCCGCACATTGTGATCGTGGGCGGCGGGATCTCCGGACTGGCGGCGGCGTTTTTCCTCAGAGATCATGACGTGCGGGTGACGCTGATAGAGGGGTCGTCCAGGCTGGGCGGCAAGCTTTCTGTTTCGGAGATCGCTGGTGTAGCGGTCGATGAGGGAGCCGAAGCGCTGCTCGTCACGCGGCCGGAAGGAACCGCCCTGATCGCCGCGGCCGGACTGGCTGATCAGCGGGTGACGCCAGGCACCACCTCGTCGGCGATCTGGACCCGCGGTGCGCTCCGGCCGTTGCCGCGGCGTCAGGTGATGGGCGTGCCCTCGGACATGACCGAACTCGCCAAGTCCGGAGTGCTGTCCGGCCAAGGTGTCGCCCGGGCCCGTCAAGATCTTGACCTCGCGCCCACCGCTCGCGACGGCGACGTGCCGGTAGCGCGCTACATCGGGGCCCGCTTCGGTGACGAGGTCGTGGACCGGCTGGTCGATCCGTTGCTCGGCGGGGTCTACGCGGGACGCTCCGCGGAGTTGTCGTTCGACGCGACGCTGCCCGCGTTGGCCGCCGCGTCTCGCAACTACCGCTCGCTGGCCGAGGCGGCCCGATCCCTGCTGCCATCTCCTGGGCCGGACCCCGTCCAGGCTCAGGACAAAGACCATACGGGTACCCGAACAGGCGGATCGGTGTTCACGACGCTCGCCGGGGGGCTGGGAGCGCTGCCTGACTTCCTGGCCAAGGCCTCAACGGCGGCGGTGCGGACCACCTCAGTGGCCCGGGAGCTGTCCCGGACAGAAAACGGCTGGCGGATCACCGTCGGATCCGCGGCGGCTCCGGAATTCCTTGACGCGGACGCGGTTATCATCGCCGTCCCGGCACGGCCCGCGGGCCGCCTGCTCGCCGAGGTACCTGGCCTGTCCGCCGCCGTCACGGCGCTCGGCGAGATCAGCTACGCGAGCATGGCGATCATCACATTCGGCTACCCTCGATCCGCCTTTCCTAGTGCCCTGGGCTGGAGCGGGTACCTGGTCCCGGCCGTGGACGGGCGGGCCGTCAAGGCGGCCACGTTCTCCACCGTCAAGTGGCCGCACCTGGCCGGCGCGCCGGCGCGTACCGGCGAGCCACTGGAGATCATCCGGTGCTCGGTCGGCCGCATCGGAGAGGAAGGGGTGCTGCAGCGGGCCGACGACGACCTCGCCGCGCTGGCCGCGGCGGAACTCGCGGAGGCGACCGGGGTGCGGGGTGGTCCGGTCGCGGCCCGTGTCACCCGCTGGGGCGGAGCGCTTCCCCAGTACACCGTCGGCCATCTGGACCGGGTGGCGAGGATACGCGCAGCGGTAGCCACCCAACCCGGGCTCGCGGTCTGCGGCGCGGCCTACGACGGGCTGGGCATACCCGCGTGCGTGGCGACCGCTCGATCGGCGGTCGACCAGATCCTGGCCTTCTTGCCACCCAGGCGGTGACCCGGTTCGGTGCGGTGAGCGCCGTGGCCGACAATGGTGACATGGCTGACGAACATGAGATGACCGTGCCGAGCGGCCCGGACACCGCCGCCGGAGCCGGAACCGCCGAGGCAGACCGCAAGCTGAAGGCCCGTGATCTCAACGATCTGGTCCGCTACACGATGTGGTCGGTGTTCCGGGTGACCGACCGGGCCGGGCTGGAGGCGGGCGGGCTCGAGAACGCCGCAGCCGAAGTGGACGACCTGCTCGAGCAGGCCGCGGGTAAGGGCGTGGTGACCCGCGGCTGTTACGACCTGCAGGGCATGCGGGCTGACGCGGATTACATGTTCTGGTGGGTGGCCCCCAGCTCGGATGATCTGCAGGATATGTACGCCCGCTTTCGCCGGATCCGGCTCGGCCGCTGCAGCGAGCCGGTCTGGTCAGTGATGGCGTTGCACCGCCCGGCGGAATTCAACAAGAGCCACATTCCCGCTTTCGTGGCGGAGGAGGAACCTCGCGCGTACGTCAGCGTGTATCCGTTCGTGCGCTCGTACCAGTGGTACCTGCTCGATCCCGCGGAGCGTCGCAGGTTGCTCGCCGAGCACGGGATGATGGGCCGCGAGTACCCCGACGTCAGGGCCAACACCGTCCCCTGCTTCTCGCTCAACGACTACGAGTGGATACTCGCCTTCGAGGCCGATGAGCTGCACCGGATCGTCGACCTCATGCGCCACCTGCGCGGATCTGAAGCCCGGCTGCACACCCGGGTCGAGATCCCGTTCTACACCGGACGCCGCAAACCCGTGCACGAACTCGTCGCGAGCCTGGCTTAGTCGTCGAGGGGTGGCTGAGGATCTCCGGGTGAACGGCTGGCTGCTGATACCGGACAGCGAACTGCACGAGCGGTTCTCCCGGTCATCGGGGCCGGGCGGTCAGTCGGTCAACACCGCCGACAGCCGGGTCGAGCTTTCCTTCGATGTCGAGCGCTCGCCCGCATTGCCCGAATGGGCGCGCGCCCGAGCCGCCGAACGCCTGGCCGGGAGGCTGACCAGCGGAGTACTGACGGTGGCCGCGTCCGAACAGCGTAGCCAGCTCGCCAACCGGCAGGCGGCCCGGGCCAGGATGGCGGCCCTGCTGCGGGCCGCGATCGCCCCGCCGCGGCGCCAGCGTGTCCCGACCAAGCCGGGGCGGCGGGCGAACGAGCGGCGCCTGGAGACCAAGCGCAACCGCGGCGCCATCAAGCGGGCACGCAGGTACGACGGCCGTGACCCCGGCTAACCAGCGGAGGGTTCGAGCTGAAGTGACACCGAGTTGATGCACCAGCGCTGGTCGGTGGGCACCTCGTAGCCCTCGCCGGCGAATACATGGCCCAGGTGGGAGTCGCACGCCGCGCAGCGCACCTCGGTGCGGATCGTCCCGAGTGAGCGGTCCTCGATGAGCACCACCGCGTCGGACTCGGACGGCTGGTAGAACGACGGCCAGCCGCAGTGTGACTCGAACTTGGCGCCGGAACGGAACAGCTCGGCGCCGCACGCCCGGCAGCGGTACACACCCTCGGTTTTGGTATCGGTGTACTCGCCGGTAAACGGGGCCTCGGTGCCGGCCTGGCGCAGGACCGCGTATTCCTCTGGCGTCAGCTGCTCACGCCACTGTTCGTCGGTCCGGGTGACCTTGTCCATGACAGGAGCTTAACGAATCGGATGGGATACTCGTGCCCATGGTTCTACAGGTGTCAGCCGGGCGCATGGTCGGGCGCGATCACGAGCTCGGCCGCCTGCTCACCCTGCTCGACGACGCCGAGGCGGGCCGTTCGGTGGCCGCGCTGGTCAGCGGGGACGCGGGCGTGGGCAAGTCGCGCCTGGTCCGGGAGGTCACCCAGCTCGCCGCCGGGCGTGGTTTCACCGTGCTGTCCGGTCAGTGCGCCGAGCTTGGCGACAGCGTGCCGTACCTGCCGCTGGCCGACGCGCTCCGCGGCGCGGCCCAGTCCACCGGGGTCCGGGATGCACTCAGCTCACGCCCGGCCTTGGGCCGGCTGCTTCCCGACAGCGGGGACGGGCGCGCGCCCGACGAGGACCGCTCGGGCCTGGCCAGGCAGCAGCTGTTCGGCGGGGTGCTTGGCCTGCTCACCGAGCTCGCCGCCGCGGCGCCGGTGCTGCTCGTGCTCGAAGACCTGCACTGGGCCGACGCCTCCACCCGGGATCTGGTGACCTTCCTGTCCCGGATGCTGCACCGCGAGCGGGTCGCGCTGATCGGCACGTACCGCACCGACGACCTGCACCGCCGCCACCCGCTGCGGCCCGTGGTGGCCGAACTGCAGCGGCTGCCCGGCGTCATCTCGGTCGACCTCGCGCCGCTTGATCCCTCGGCCCTGGCCGAGCACCTGACGGCGGCCGCGCCTGGCCGCCTGGACGCGACCGAGCTGAACGACATCGTGGCCCGGGCCGAAGGCAACGCCTTCTACGCCGAGGAATTGCTCGCCGCCTCGGTCAGGGACGATCCCGCCGACCGCAGCGCCCTGCCCGCTGGGCTGGCGGCACTGCTGCTCAGCCGGGTCGAGCAGCTCTCCGACACCACCCAGCGAGTGCTCCGCGTCGCGGCCGTGGCCGGGCGCAAGGCCGACGACGACCTGGTGCGCGCCGCATCCGGCCTGGAGGCCGCCGAATACGAGAGCGCGGTCCGGGAGGCGGTCACCCACCAGCTGCTGGTTCCCGACGGTACCGAAGGTTATGTCTTCCGGCATGCCCTGCTGCGCGAAGCCGTCTACGCGGACCTGCTGCCGGGAGAACGAACCAGGCTGCACGCCACGATGAGCTCCCTGCTTGCTGACCCGCGGTGGCTGACCGTGCCGGGGACGGCGGCGGAGCTGGCTCAGCACTGCCTGGCCAGCCATGACATCCCCGGTGCCTTCGCCGCCTCCGTGCGCGCCGGGGAAGAAGCCGAACGCCTTGGTGCACCCGCCGAGGCGCACCGCCATTACGACCAGGCCCTGGCGCTGTGGGAACGGGTCGCCGAGCCGGAGAAGACGGCCGGCATGGCCCGCGGCAAGCTGGGCCTGCTGTCCGCGGACAACGCGGCGGACAGCGGCGACATCGAGCACGCCGTGCACCTGCTCCGCCGGCTGCGGCGGGCGCTCCAGGACCAGGCGGATGCCGATGGTGGCCCCCAGGACGTGAACCTGGCCAGCAGGATCGGCGAGCGGCTGGCGTTCTTCCTGGGCCAGCTGGATGACTCCAGGGCCCTGGGCGAGGCCATCGAGGTCGCCCGGGCCACGGTCGAGGCAACACCCGCGGAGCCGCCGACGTGGCAGCGCGCGCGGGCCATGTCCACCTACGCCAACACCTTGCTGACCGAGGACGACTTCACCGCGGCCAAAGAATGGGCCTCCCGCGCGTTCGCCGCGGCTCGCGACGCCGACGCGCCCTGGGTGCAGGCCGACGCGCTGGTGACGCTGGGCTTCATCAGCAACCGCGAAGGTCACAACGACGAAGCCATCAAGGTGCTGACCGACGCGCACAAACAGGCCCGCGAGGCCAAGGTGCTCGGCGTGGAGCTCCGGGCCGCGTACTACCTGGCGCGGGCCCACCTGGAGCGGGGCGACCTGGCCATCGGCGCGGCGGTAGCCCACGAGGCGACCAAGCGCGCCAACCAGACCGGGCTCAACATGGCGCCGTTCGGCCTGGACGTGCAGCACCTGCACTTCCAGTGCCACTTCGCGGACGGCAAGTGGGATCACGCCCAGGAGATCGCCGACGGCTTCCCGGTCCGGGTCACCAGCATCGCCGAGGCCTACCTGTCCTCGATGGCCCTGTTCATCGACGTCGCGCGCGACAACCCGGCGGTAGCCGAACGGCGCGCCTGGATCGAGCCGTTCTGGTCGGCGCACGGGTTCGACGAGTTCACCGGGCGCGGGCTGCTCGCCGAGCACGCCCTCTGGCAGGGCGACACCGAGCAGTCCCTGGCCCAGGCCTGGGCCGCCATCACGGTCATCAAAAACCCGTGGGGTTACTCGCCGTCGGTGATCAGGCCGGCCGCGGTCGCTTTGAGCGCGCGCGCCGACCGGGCCGTGCTGGCCCGCGCGGCCGGCCACGAGGATCTCGCCGCCGCCGAGCTGACCGCGGCGGGGGAGCTGCGGAAGATTGCCCGCGAGGGGGCGGCATACTCCCGGCGGCCCAAGTTCATCCTCGGCCCGGAGGGACGCGGCTGGCTGGCCCGGGCCGAGGCGGAGTACCGCCGGGCCAGTGGTGAGAACGACCCGCAGGCGTGGCAGGCGGTGCTTGACGAGTTCGGGCCGGCGTATGTCTACGAGATCGCCAGGACCCAGTGGCGGCTGGCCGAGGCGCTCGCCGAGGCGGGCCGCCGGGATGAGGCGGCGGACCAGTGGCGCCAGGCCGCGCGCACGGCGGAGAAGCTGACGGCCAGGCCGCTGCGCGCGGCACTCGACGACCTGGCCAGGCGGGCCAGGATCGGGACCGCGGAGCACAGGGGCGACAGCGCGGTCCTGGTCTCGCTGACCGCCAGGGAACGTGAGGTGCTGCGGCTCATCGCCGCGGGCCGCAGTAACAGGGAGATCGCCTCGGTGCTTTTCATCGCGCCCAAGACCGCCAGCGTGCACGTGTCCAACATCCTCGGCAAGCTCGGTGCCGCCAGCCGCACCGAGGCCGCCGCCATCGCCCACCGGGAAGGCCTGATCAGCGAGCCGACCGGCCGCTAGCGGCCCGGGGCGAGTTCGGCCAGGATCTCTCCCGCCCGCTCGGCCGCCGCCGCCGGCGCCACCGAGGGGCTGCCGATCTCCGGATCCCAGTTCAGGTCGTAGAACAGCTCGGTGACCCCTTGCCCGGCGAGCCACTCGGCGTCCGCGCGGATCTGCGGGTAGCTGCCGGACAGCAGCCGCCGGCCGCCATCTGGTCCCTTCTCCTCGGCGCCGGCCACCACCACGCCCCGGCAGATGATGCGCACGGCGCCTGGATCACGGCCCGCCGCCGCCGCCGACTCCTTGATCGCGCCGACCGCCTCGCTGATCTTGGTCAGGTCGGCGCGGCTCGAGGTGATCCAGCCGTCCGCCATCCGTCCGGCCCGCTCCATGGCCGGCGCGGACATGCCGCCGAGCAGCACAGGCGGTCCTGGTTTCTGCACCGGCTTGGGGTCCTGCCGGCCGGCCGGGATGGTGTAGAAGCCGCCGTCGTGGGAACTGACCTCGTCGGCCCACAGCGTCTTCAGCACGGTGAGGTACTCCTCGGCGCGCGCGCCGCGCCGGGCCATGGTCGCGCCGGTCGCGGTGAACTCCTCGGGCATCCAGCCGATGCCAAGGCCCAGGTCGAGCCGGCCGCCGGACAGCACGTCGACGGTTGTCGCCTGCTTGGCCAGATAGGCGGGGGAGACGAACGGCAGGTTGATGATGGCCACGCCGAGCCGGATCCGCGACGTCCGGGCGGCGACGTAGCCCAGCGCCACCAGGGGGTCGAGCACGCTGTGGTACACCGGCTCCATGCCTGAGCCTTCGGGCACAAGCAGCCGCTGGAAGGTCCACAGCGACGCGTATCCGGCGTCCTCGGCCCGTTCGGCAAAGCCGGAAAGATACTCCGCAGTGGCCCACGCGCCCGCGACCGGGGCGCCGAATCCGATCTTCATGCCCCCACCCTATTAATACAATCCAGCCATGTCCGAATCCTCCGACCTGCCCGTCACCGAGCGCACCAGGCACCGCCGCGGACGTGAGAAGGGCAGCACCGACCGGCGGGATCTGGTGGACATCCTGGAAGCCGGGGTGATCTGCCACCTCGGGGTCGTGGTGGACGGCGACCCGATGGTCCTTCCCACCGTCTACGGCCTGGCGGGGGACACCCTGTACCTGCACGGCTCGGTGGCCAGCCGCAGCCTGGTCCGCGCGCCGCAGACCACGATCTGCGTCACGGTGACCCATGTGGACGGGCTGGTGCTGGCCCGTTCGGTGTTCGAGCACGCCGTCAACTATCGCAGCGCGATGATCTACGGCACGCCCCGCCTGGTCACCGACCCGGAGCAGAAACTGGCCGGCCTGCGCTCGCTCAGCGAGCACATCGTTCCTGGCCAGTGGGACTACGCCCGCCGTCCGAACAAGAAGGAACTGGCCCAGACGTCCCTGCTCGCGCTGGCCCTGGACGAGGCCTCGGTGAAGATCCGCACCGGGCCGCCGGACGACGGCGACTCGCCCGACGCGGCGCTGCCGGTCTGGGCCGGCGTGCTGCCGCTCGCCGCCGCCTGGCAGGCGCCCGTACCCGACCCCGTGCTCCCCGCGGCGATCCCGCTGCCCCCGCACATCGCCGCCCTGGCCCGCCGTCCGGCGGGGTGACTGAACCCGCGCCATGACACGAGGCGTCTGGGGCTGGTGTCAGCGTAGTTGTCGTAGGTAGGCGTCGACGGGATCCGCGGCCTGGATACGGACCCTGGCGCCGACGGCCACGGCGCCATCGGGGCTGGCCATGACCGGGCTCAGCTCAAGCTCGGCGACCTGCGGGAGGTCGTTAGCCAGCTGGGAGACCCGCAGCAGCATGTCCTTGAGCGAGACGAGGCCGGCGCCGGGGGCATCCGGGCGGCTGAGCGGCAGCGGGGCGGCGCGGACCGAGCGGATCAGTGCGTCGGCGTCGGTGTCAGTGAGGGGGGCGAGCCTGGCGGCGCGGCCGGCCAGGACATCGGTGGCGCCGGCCAGCCCGAACAGCACCACCGGGCCGAACACCCGCTCCTGGAGCACATTGACCTTCAGCTCGACGCCGTCCGTCATCGTCACCGCGGGCCGGCCGGCCCGCGGGACGCCATAGCAGCCAAGCAGCTCTGTGAGCTGCTCTCGGGGCAGCCAGCCGCCCTGCGTCGTGCCCGCGAGATAGCTGGCTACTACTTCCTTGGCCCGGTCCTGGCGCAGGCCTTCGATATCAGGGACGGCTCCGGGTGCCCTCTTTCGCCACCTGCCGTAGCGGGCGGCGTGGCCGAGGGCGCGGGCGGCGGACTCGGGATAGGCGTAGGCCGGGACCGCGGTGGCGGCCTCGTCCGGGCGGGGCAGCAGCCGGACCGCCTCGAGCTGGTCCATGACCGCCGCGGCGATCGGCACCGGTGGCCGCGCGGCGGCCACTTCGGAAACCAGGTCACTCGTCGCGGTGGTGATCGTCACCGCCAGGACCGCGTCCACGTGCGGGTCGGCGCCGACCAGTTCCAGGCACCGGCGGAAGGTGCCAGGAGCGAGCACCGCGCTGGTATCGACCGGCCCTGCCACCGAGGCACTAGGGGGGAGCAGGTCCCGCAGGGCCCGCTGGGTCTCCCTGGCGAGGCAGGCGACCTGCAGGCCGGCGTCACTGCAGGCATCGGCGGCGAGCACGCCGCCGCCTCGGGTATTGCCGACCACCCCGACGCAGGTACCCGCGGGCACCGGCTGGGATGCCAGCAGTGCCGTGACGTCGAGCAGCTCACCGAGGTTGGCGGTGGCGATCACGCCCGCCTGCTGGAACAGGGCCTGCCGGGTGAGCTGCGGAGTGGCCGCTGCCCCGGCACGGATCGCGGCCAGCCGCAGGCCTGCTGCGGACCGGCCCGCGTTCACCGTCAGGATCGGCATGGCGCGGCTCACGGCCCGGGCGGTGCGGGCGAACTTGCGTGGATTGCCGAACGAATCCAGGTACAGCACAGCCAGCTTGGTCGCCGCGTCAGACTTCCACCACAGCAGCATGTCGTTACCGGACACATCCTCCTTGTCGCCCAGGGAGACGAAGGAGGAGATACCGATACCAAGCCGGGATAGGTGCTCGATCAAGACGATGCCGACGCCGCCGGACTGCAGCGCTAGTCCAGCTATTCCGCTCTTCGGATGACGGTCCGCAAACGTCGCGTTCAGCGAGATGGCCGTGTTTGCTATGCCGAAGCAGGTCGGCCCCACCAGCCGCATGCCGTGGCGGCGGCAGATGCCGAGCAGTTGTGCCCGGACCGTACCGTCCAGGCCTGCCGTCGTCACGACCAGGGCCCTGACGCCTCGCCGCCCGCAGTCTTCTGCGACACCGGTGACGGCGCCGGGCGGCACGGCGATGACCGCCAGGTCGACAGGTTCGGGCAGGTCGGCCGCCGTCGGCACGCACGGCACGCCGCCTACCTTGGCCGCGCCGGGATTGACCGCGTACACCGGGCCGGGGAAGCCGCCGCTGATGATGTTGTCCAGGATGGCCCGGCCGACCGACCCGGGGCGCCGGCCCGCGCCGACGACGGCGACCGAGGCCGGGGTCAGCACGTGCCGCAGGCTCGCCACGTCGGCTGACCGCTCTCGTTCTGCGACCACATTGCGGTAAGCGTCAAGGTGGGCGGCGCCCGCACTGGCCTGCAGCGGGAACCTGAGCTCATACATGCCATCAGCCAGCGCGGCTTGTGCGTGCAGCCCCGCGCTGGCGAACACCTGGAGCATGGTCGTGTTGTCGGTCAGCGTCTCCGCGACAAAGGTGCGGAGCCCCCGGCCGTGGGCCAGCGAGACCAGATGCTCGAGCAGCAGCGTGCCGATACCGCGCTTGTGCATGTCGTCGGCGACCGCCAGGGCGATCTCCGCCGTCCGCAGCCTTTCGTCCACTATCTCGTAGCTGCCGCAGCCGATCACCTGCCCGTCCAGCACGGCCAGCAGCGCGGCGTGGTCCGGCGCGGGCGCGCGGCATATCCGCCGTGCCTCCTGCTCCGCCGCGGCCCGGTTTACGCCGAAGAAGCGCAGGTAGAGGTTTTCCCTGGACATCGCAGCGTGCATGTCCCGCACCGCGTCGAAGTCACCGGGCCGGGCAGGCCGGATCTCGATCGTGGTTCCGTCGGTCAGCAGGGCGTAAGTACTCGGCCCGGTGTCCTCACTCATGTCCCTCCCGGCTTCCTGCTGCGGCTCGCGCCTATAAGTATCCGTGACCTGCTAGCCCAGCACCGACCTCGCGATCTCGGCGGCGCAGCCCCAGGACAGCGAGATGCCGGCCCCGCCGTGGCCGTAGTTGTGCCACAGCACGCCGCCGCCCAGCGGCTCGGCTTCCAGCCGCACCTCGGGGCGGCACGGGCGCAGGCCGACGCGGTGCCCGAGCACCTCGGCCCCGCGCAGGCGAGGGTCGATCGTGGCGCACCCCGCCACTATCCGTTCGGCAATATCGTCGTGCGGGTCCTGATCCCAGTTACCTTCGTCGTTCGTGCCGCCGAGCAGGATGGTGTCGCCGTGCGGGAACATGTACGTGATCCAGGGCGGCTGTTCATCCCGGCAGATGACGAACTCCTCGATGCCGGGATTGGCGACGATCACCACCTGGCCGCGCACCGGCACCACCGCGGGGTCGGGCACCAGGTGGTGCGCGCTGGCGCCGGAGCAGTTGACCACCACCGGAGCCAGGCCGGCCAGCTCGGCCAGCGAGCCCGCCGCCGAGATCTCCACGGTGCCGCCCGCTCGCTCGAGCCGGTCCCGCAGGTAGCCGAGATAGACGGGCATGGTGGCCAGCGGGGCGGTGTAGTGCCAGCCGTAGCCGAACCCGTCGGGCAGTTCGGCTGGCTCGCTCGACCGGATGTCGGCGGCGAACTCGGTCGAGCCGTGCGGCTCCAGCGGAGAGCGGGAGATCTCCTGGCCGCTGACCATCCGCACGCCGGTGCCAGGCTCGGTGGCGAGCTTGGACAAGACCTCGAGTCCAGCCCGTCCCCAGCCAGCGGTCCGGTCGGGCGGACCCACCCGGACCAGGCCCCAGACGGCCCCGGCCGCCACCGACGTGGTCCGCTCGGGCGGCACGGCCGTCCAGATGGTCACGCTGAGCCCGGCCTCGGCCAGGCAGATTCCCGTCGTCAGGCCGCTGACCCCGGCCCCGATCACCAGAACGTCCATCCCCCGACCGTATCCGGCCGCCGCTGATGCCGGTCTACAGCCGGGTCCAGGCCTCGGTCAGCACCTCGCGCAGGATCCGCTCGATCTCGTCGAAGTGCTCCTGGCCGCAGATGAGCGGCGGGGAGAGCTGGATCACCGGATCGCCGCGGTCGTCAGCCCGGCACACCAGGCCGGCGTCGAACAGGGCCTGGGACAAGAACCCGCGCAGCAGCCGCTCGGACTCCTCTTCGTCGAACGTCTCCCTGGTGGCCTTGTCCTTGACCATCTCGATGCCGTAGAAGTACCCGGCGCCGCGGACCTCACCGACGATCGGCAGGTCGTTGAGCTTGTCCAGGGTGGCGCGGAACGCGGCCTCGTTCGTGCGGACGTTTCCGAGCAGGTCTTCCTTCTCGATGATGTCCAGGTTGGCCAGTGCCACCGCGGCCGAGACCGGATGGCCGGCGAACGTGACGCCATGCAGGAACGTGGCGGTCCCCGCGGTGAACGGTTCCATCAGCGCGTCCCGGACCACCATCCCGCCCATCGGGGAGTATCCGGACGTCAGCCCCTTGGCGAAGGTGATGATGTCGGGCTGGTACCCGTACCGCTCGGAGCCGAAGTAATAGCCGAGCCGCCCGAACGCGCAGATCACCTCGTCGGAGACGAGCAGCACGCCGTATCGGTCGCAGATCTCCCTGACCCGGGCGAAGTATCCAGGCGGCGGCGGGAAACAGCCGCCGGAGTTCTGCACCGGCTCCAGGTAGACGGCGGCGACCGAGGCAGGCCCCTCCCGCAGGATCGCCCGCTCGATCTCGTCGGCGGCCCACCGGCCGAACCCCTCGAGGTCATCGCGCACGAACTCGGGGGCGCGGTAGAAGTTGGTGTTCGGGACCCGGACGCCGCCGGGCGGCAGCGGTTCGAACGGGTACTTGATGTCGGCCAGGCCGGTGATCGCGAGCGCGCCCATGGACGTGCCGTGGTAGGCGAGCTCGCGGCTGATCACCTTGTAGCGCTCCGGCTGGCCGATCAGCTTGAAGTACTGCTTGGCCAGCTTCCACGCCGACTCGACCGCCTCCGAGCCGCTGGTGGTGAAGAACACCCGGTTCAGGTCACCCGGGGCCAGGTCAGCCAGCCGGGCGGCCAGCTCGATCGCCCTCGGGTGGGCGTAGGACCACAGCGGGAAGTACGCCAGTTCCTCCGCCTGCCGCGCGCCGGCCTCGGCGATTTCCTTACGCCCGTGGCCGACCTGGCTGACGAACAGGCCGGACAGCCCGTCCAGGTAACGCTTTCCGCGGGAATCGAAGACGTAAGGCCCGGAGCCGCGGACGATCACGGGGACGTCGTTGTCTTCGTAGGCGGACATCCGGGTGAAGTGCAGCCAGAGATTGCGCTTGGCCGCGTCCTGCGCTGCTTCGATGGCGTCGGAGGAGGTTGTCATCTGGTTCCCCATGAGTAGGTTTGCTTTCGGAGCTTGAGGTAGACGAAGGTCTCGGTGCTCGTCACGCACGGGACGGCACGCACCCGGCCCAGGATCTCGAGCAGGTGGTCGTCGTCCTCGCAGACAGCCTCCGCGAGCAGGTCAAAGGACCCGGCGGTGATGACGACGTAGTCGATTTCTTCCATCTCGGTGAGCAGGGCGGCTACCTTCTCCAGGTCGCCGTCGGCCTTGATCGCGATCATGGCCTGACGCCGGAAGCCCAGCGTCAGCGGATCGGTGACCGCGACGATCTGCATGACCCCCGAGTCCTGGAGGCGCTGCACACGCTGCCGGACGGCGGCCTCGGAGAGCCCGACCGCCTTGCCGATCGCGGCGTAGGAACGCCGGCCGTCCTGCTGCAGCTGTTCAATGATTTGCTTAGAGACGTCGTCGGGTACGGCACCGCCAGGGCCATGGCCCGGGAGTGGTCTCGAGCTACGTGCCATCCGTCCCTCCCTGCCCGACCTAAGGTTCATGTCTGCCTACCCAGTCAACTGATTTCGTAGGTATATGTAAAGATAGCAACTGAATCACTTGTGGAGATAGTCCATCTCTGCGAAGCTCGACATCGGGATCCGAGAGGACGATGGGACTCGCGGGCGATTGGACACTCCGGCGGATGGAGGCTCTGGCGATGACGGACCGCGCACTGCAGAACTTCGTGAACGGCAAGTTCACCGACGCCAGCGATGGGCGCACGAGCGATGTAATCGACCCGAGTACCGGCGAGGTCTACGCCCAGGCGCCGGTGTCAAGCCGCCACGACGTGGACGCCGCGATGCAGGCCGCCGCGAACGCGTTCGAAGGGTGGCGGGACAGCACCCCGTCCGAGCGCAGCCTGGCCCTGCTCAGGTTCGCCGACGCGATGGAAAAGCGAGCCGGCGACATCGTCGAGGCCGAGACCCGCAACACGGGCAAGCCGGTCGCGCTGACCACGTCGGAGGAAATCCCGCCCGCGGTGGACCAGATCAGGTTCTTCGCCGGCGCCGCGCGGGTCCTGGAGGGCCGCAGCGCCGGGGAGTACATGCGGGACCACACCTCCATGATCCGGCGCGAGCCGATCGGGGTCTGTGCCCAGGTCACGCCATGGAACTACCCGATGATGATGGCGGTCTGGAAGTTCGCGCCCGCCATCGCGGCCGGGAACACCGTCGTGCTCAAGCCGTCGGACACCACCCCGGTGTCCACGCTGCTGATGGCGGAGATCGCCGCGGAGTTCCTGCCGCCTGGCGTGTTCAACGTCATCTGCGGCGACCGCGACACGGGCCGGGATCTGATCTCGCACCCGACGCCGAGCATGGTGTCGATCACCGGCTCGGTCCGGGCCGGCATGGAGGTCGCGCGCTCGGCCGCCGATGACCTCAAGCGCGTCCACCTCGAGCTGGGCGGCAAGGCGCCGGTCGTGGTCTTCGACGACGCCGATGTCGAGGCGACGGCGGAGGGCATCGCGGGCGCCGGCTACTTCAACGCCGGGCAGGATTGCACCGCGGCCACCCGGGTCCTGGCCGGCCCCGGCATCGCCGCCGACCTGACCGCCGCGCTGGCTGAGCAGGCCAACAACACCACAACCGGCGGCCTGGACGTACCCGACGCCTACTTCGGCCCGCTGAACAACCCGAACCAGCTCGCCCGGGTCGAGGGTTTCATCTCCCGCACGCCCGGCCACGCCGAGGTGGTGGCCGGCGGCCACCGGGTGGGGGAGCGCGGGTACCTGTACGCCCCCACCGTCGTGTCCGGCCTGCAGCAGGACGACGAGATGATCCAGGACGAGGTCTTCGGCCCGGTCATCACCGTCCAGCGGTTCAGCGACGAGGACGAGGCAATCCGCTGGGCCAACGGAGTCAAGTACGGGCTCGCCTCCAGCGTGTGGACCAAGGATCATGGCCGCGCGATGCGGATGGCCCGGCGCCTGGACTTCGGCGCGGTGTGGATCAACACCCACATCCCGATCGTGGCCGAGATGCCGCACGGCGGCTTCAAGCACTCCGGCTACGGCAAGGACTTGTCCATGTACGGCTTCGAGGACTACACCCGCATCAAGCACGTCATGAGCTACATAGGCTCCTGATCGCACCACCCGCCCGCCACCACCCGATGCCTGCCCGGGTGATCCGCCCGGGCCCGCCCGCGGGCGGTGCTGTTAATTCTGGTGCTGAATGTGCTGATGAGACACAGCTGACCTTGAGTACTCTCATGATTTCTATTTGTGACGGAAAAATGACGTCGGCCAGCTTTTTGATCCATCTCCGCATTCACGTCGTTTCACAGGGTAGGAACAGGTTGAGCGGCTACTCGACCCGGTGCCCGGCGGAACCCTGCGCCGCCGGGCACCTCCTATTTCCGGTGCCGCCCCGGATCATGCGGATTACGATCCTCCGGACACCAGCGAGAACCTGGTGCTCACCAGGCTGGCGACCACGCCCGACCTGAGCTGGCCGGCCGACGGTCCCACCCCGTAGCTGAGCAGTTCCACCCCGGCCTGCCGCTGAAGATGGTCGCGCCGAACGCCCCACCGACGGCGTCGGCATGCCGTCATCCCCGCATGGTTTTCCGGCCGCGACATGGCTTCACATGTTTCCCGTCGGCGACGCCTGCCAGAATGGGCCCGTGACGACAACGCTGACGTTCGACACCTACCTGCGTGCCACGCCCGAGCGGGTATGGCAGGCGCTGACCGGGCCGACAACTGTCCCGCGCTGGCGGTTCGGCATGAGCTTCGACACCAACTGGCAGACCGGTGCGCCGCTAGCCAGCCAGTCACCCGACGGAACGGGAACGGTCCTGGAGGCCTCGCCCGGGCGGCGTCTGGCTTACGACTGGGAGCAGGCCGGCGTTCCCGGCGCCAACGGCGGCCACCGTTCGACGGTCAGCTTCGATCTCACCCCGATGGGCGAGATCACCCACCTGCGCACGGTGCACAGCGACCTCGAGGAGGACGACCCGTTCTGCCGCATCGTCACCCAGGGCTGGCCGATGATCTTGTCCAGCCTGAAGAGCCTGCTCGAGACCGGCGAGCCCCTGGCCTTCCCGCTGCCCGGCTGACCCCGAACCGAGTATTGCCACGTATATATATCATATGTATTGTTATACACATGAAGACCATGATCGACCTGGACGACGATGCGCTCAGCCGCGCGGCCAAGGAACTGGGTACCACCACGAAGAAAGACACCGTCAACGCGGCGCTGGCGTTCGTAGCTAACCGGCGACACCGGATCGAGCAGCTACTCGATGACCCGTATGCCCTGGGAGTGGGCCCGGACATTACCGATCCGGAGATCATGCGTACCGCCCGGCGGTGACCATTTCGGTAGGTCCTGGGCAGCTCTACCTCATCGACACCTCGGCCCACGCCCGCAGCCAGCATGCCGCCATCCGCAATCTGATCGCGGGCCTCATCGCCGACCGTGCCGCGGCAACCTGTGTGACTGTTGACTTGGAGGCGGCATACTCGGGCCGCGACCATGCGGACGTGCGCCTGATCGCGCAGCGCCGCAAAGAACTCTATGTCGTCCTGCCGATCAGCGAGGTGATGGCTGACCGGGCCCGCGATGTCCAGGTCCGGATGGCCGCCCGTGGCCACCACCGGGCGGCCGGAGTGATCGACTTGCTGACAGCTGCGGTGGCAGAACACCATGGCGCGGTCATCCTTCACTACGACGCGGACTTTGAGCACATCGCAGCAACGACCGGCCAGCCGCACGCATGGATCGTGCCCCGAGGCACTCTGCCGTGACCACCGTTCCCTCTGGCGGACCTAGCCCACGTTGAGCAGGATGATGCCGGTCACCACGAGGATGGTGGCCGCGATGCGGGTCCGGCCGAACGGCTCGCGGAAGACCAGCGTGCCGATAATCGCCCCGAAGATCACGCTGGTCTCGCGGAGCGCGGCGATCGGGGCCAGCGCACCCCGGGTCTGGGCCCACAGCACGAGGCCGTACGCCAGGACGCTCAGCGCGCCGGCCGCCAGGCCGGCCAGCAGGATCCGCGGCCGCTGCTTCAGCAGCACCTCACGCCTGCGAGCCAGGGCGAACATCGGGACGCAGAGGCTCTCGAGCAGCATCAGCCACCCGATATAGCCGACCGGGCTGGCCGACAGCCGCACGCCCACGCCGTCGACCGTGGTGTAGGCGGCGATGGTCAGGCCCGTGCCCACCGCGGCCAGGAAGACCGCCCGGCCCGGCCGGCGGCCGGCCAGCACCAGGGTGGCCAGGCCGGCCGAGACGATGAGCACTCCGGCGATCTGCGGCCAGGCCAGCCGCTCGTGCACGAAGATCGCGGCCAGGATCGTCACCACGAGCGGAGAGGTCCCTCGGGCCAGCGGATACACCTGGCCGAATTCGCCCAGCCGGTAACACCGCATCAGCAGCAGGTTGTAGAAGACGTGGATCACGACCGACCCCATCAGGTAAGGCCAGCAGGCCGGCCTGGGCAGGGTGGTCACGATGATGAGCGGGATCGCGACGACGATGCCGCCCACGCCGATGAGCGCGAAGGCGAGCGTCTGGTCCTTAATGCCGTGCGCGATGGCGTTCCAGGTCGCGTGGGTGACCGCGGCGGCCAGGACCGCGAGGGTGACGCTCAGGGAGAGAGTGGTCGACGGGTCCAACGGGGCTCCTCAGGCAGGCTGAACTGGAGCCCTCAGGGCTTCTATCCCGTCAGGTGTTCCCCGGCCAGATCCCGGCCTTAGTGGCCGGGGCAGGTCCGGGTCGCGGCGCCGCTCGGTCCAGTCCCGGCCGCCCTGATTGTGGTCGTTGGTGCGGCGGACAGCCGGCGGAACCCTAGGCGCAACCTCGTGCTAGCCCCAGCTTAACCTGTCCTGGCGTGATCTTGCCGTCCGGTGATCTCGCCCGTCTCGTACTCCAGCTGTGTCCGCAGCAGCAGCGTGACCCAGGTGCGGTAGGGCCGCCAGTTCTCGCTGATCTGAAGGATCTGCTCGGGCGTCGCCGGTCCGGGCAGATCGTAGGCGAGCGCGACCGCGCGGGCCAGCCGCGGCTCCTGGCCAGGCGAGCTGGCCGTCCAGGGCCGCCCCGGCCAGCGACCGGAGCCATTCCGGCTTGCGTCCGGCCAGTCCAGGGAAGCTGTCGAGGTCGGCCAGCCGCTGTGGGGGAGGAAAGGCGTGCACCACCCGGTCGCCGAAGCTGACGGGTTCGCCGAGTTGCTCCGCCATCCGCGCCTTGATCGCTGCCGCCTGGGTGATCCGGATGCGATGCCCGATGATCGTCCAGGCCGCGGCCTCGTACGGCGACCAGAACCCCGCCGGCCGCAGTCCCGGATACCGCCGCTGAATCTTCCCGGCCACCGGGTCGCGCTCCCCGACCGCGGGGAACCCCGAGCCGTCCACATCGAGCGACAAGATCCGCTCCACCTGCGAGTGCACCGCCGCCACCAGGTCGGCATCAGGCGCCGCCGGGCTGACGATCTCCGCCGTCACCTCCCCGCCGCACACCCGCAGTTCCATGATCGCGGCCAGTTTTGCCCGTGTCTGGCCACGATCATGGGGCCGCCCCTTGACACCTCGCGGGGTTCAACCTAGGCTGGCCTCGATCATATATGAGATGCGATACATGATGACTGCCTCAGAAGCCCCCGAAGCGGCTGCGATCCCGGCTTCGGCCCGGCCGGCGTTCCTGACCGCGGCGGCCGGCGCGCTGCCGTCCCGGACGGTGGCCGTGCTCGAGGCGATCAGGCACGCGATCCTCACCGGCGAACTGCGGCCGGGACGCCCGCTGGTCGAAACCGACCTGGCCGAGATGCTCGGGGTGTCCAAGACCCCGGTGCGCGAGGCGCTCAAGACCCTGGCCGGGGCGGGCCTGGTGACGATGAACCCGTACAAGGGCGCCGCCGTCCGCGTCGTCGACGACGAGCAGGCCAGGCACGTCTACGACGCCCGGCTGCTGATCGAACCCGAGGCGCTGGCCCGCGCGGTGGCCGCCGACCTGAGCTGGGAGCTTGCCCGGGTCGCCCTGGCCCAGTCCGAAAGCGCCCGTGACCAAGCCGAACGCAGCCTGGCTAACCGCGACTTTCACCGCGCGCTGTACGCGGGCTGCGGCAACCCGCTGCTAGTCCGGATGCTCGACGACCTGCGCGACGCCACCGCGCTCATCGCCGTGGCCAGCTGGCAGCAGGACCCGCCGGACATCGCCGTGCCCAGCTGGGAGCGCGAAGCGGCCGAGCACCAGGCCATCCTGGCGGCCGCAGAGCAAGGCGAGGCCAGCCGCGCCGCTGGCCTGCTCCGCGCGCACATAGCGGCCTTCTTCGAGCGCAACTTCACCGGCGACCCGCCAGCACCACACGGCGACCCGCAAGCACCACACAAGGAGAATTCATGAGCCTGACCACGTCCGAAGCGCGGCACCTGCGCGCCGCCCTCGCCACGGCGGTCGTCGTCCCCGTGACCCCGCTGCACGCCGACCAGAGCCCGGACTGGGACACCTACGCGGCGCTGACCGGGCGCCTGATCGACGGCGGGATCACGGTCATCACCCCGAACGGCAATACCAGTGAGTTCTACGCACTCAGCCAGGCCGAGACCCGGCAGGCCGTCGAGACCGCGGCCAAGGTCACCAGCGGCCGCGATAACAAGGCCGAGCTGCTGGCCGGCGTCGGCCACGACATCGCCACCGCGGTCCAGGCGGCCCGGCACGCCCAGGGCCACGGCGCCCGCATGATCATGATCCACCAGCCGGTGCACCCGTACGTGTCGGCGGAGGGCTGGGTCGACTACCACGCCGCCATCGCCGGCGCGGTCCCCGACCTGGGCGTGGTCCTGTACGTCAGGGACGAGCGCCGGGCCGGCGCGCACATCGCCGCGCTCGCTGACCGGGCGCCGAACGTCATCGGCGTCAAGTACGGCGTCAGGGACGCGACCAAGTTCGCCGCGGTCGCCAGGGACGCTGGCCTCGACCGGTTCACCTGGCTGGCCGGCGCGGCCGAGCTGACCGCCCCGGCGTTCTGGGCCGTCGGCGCGCACGCGTTCACCTCCGGCCTGGCCAACGTCAGCCCGCAGCTGGCGCTGTCCATGCTCGGCGCGCTGCGGGCCGGCGACTTCGGCGCCGCGATGAAAGTCTGGGAGTCGGTGCGCCGGTTCGAGGAACTCCGCGCGGCCGACTCCTCCGCCGACAACGTCAGCGTGGTCAAGGAGGCCCTGGCCCAGCTGGGCCTGTGCCGCGCCGACGTCCGGCCGCCGAGCCGCCCGCTGCCCGCGCCCATCAAGGAGGAGATCGCCGGGATCCTGGCCGACTGGGACATGAAGTGACCGACAGGAATCCCGAGCACCTGCGTAGCTTCCGCTGGTTCGGCGGCGAGCGGACGTCCGGGCTGCGGGCGTTCGGCCACCGCTCCAGGATGCGCCAGCTGGGCGTCGAGCCCGAGGAGCACCTGGGCAAGCCGCTGATCGTCATCCTCAACACCTGGTCCGAGCTGAACCCCTGCCACATGCACCTGCGCCAGCGGGCCGAGCAGGTCAAGCGCGGCGTGCTCGAGGCGGGCGGCTTCCCGGTCGAGATGCCGGTCGCTACCCTCAGCGAGACCTTCCAGAAGCCGACCCCGATGATGTACCGGAACCTGCTGTCCATGGAGACCGAGGAGCTGCTGCGCTCCTACCCGGCCGACGGCGCGGTGCTGATGGGCGGCTGCGACAAGACCACGCCCGCGCTGCTGATGGGCGCGGCCAGCGCCAACATCCCGGCCATCTACCTGACCGCGGGCCCGATGCTGCGCGGCAACTTCCGCGGCCAGCCGGTGGGCAGCGGCACCGACGTGTGGAAGTTCTGGGACGACGCCCGGGCGGGCCTGGTCGGCGACTGCGAACTGGCCGAACTCGAGTGCGGCATCGCCCGCTCGCCCGGTCACTGCATGACGATGGGCACCGCCTCGACGATGACCTCGGCCGCCGAGGCGCTCGGCATGACGTTGCCGGGGATGGCGTCGGTCCCGGCGGTCGATTCCGCCCACTACCGGATGGCGGTCGCCACCGGCCGGCGCGCGGTCGACATGGCCTGGGAGCAGCTGACCCCGGATCAGGTCCTCACCCGCGAGGCGTTCGAGGACGCGGTGGCCACCGTGCTCGCGCTCGGCGGCTCCACCAACGCGCTCATCCACCTGATCGCGATGGCCGGCCGGGCCGGCGTCGAGCTGACCCTGGACGACTTCGACGCGATCTCGCGCCGGGTGCCCTGGCTGGCGAACGTCAAGCCGAGCGGGACCTACCTGATGGAGGACTTCTACTACGCCGGCGGCCTGCTCGCGCTGCTCGGTCAGCTGGCGAAGGTCCCCGGCGCGCTGCACCTGGACCGGATGACGGTGAGCGGCCGGCCGTTCGGAGAAAAAATAACGGACGCACCGATCTACCACGACGACGTGATCCGCACGCCTGACACCGCCCTGGCCGCCGAGGGCGGAGTGGCGGTGCTGCGCGGCAACCTGGCCCCGGACGGGGCGGTCATCAAGCACATCGCCGCCGAACCGCGGCTGCTCAAGCACACCGGCCCCGCGGTCGTCTTCGATTCCTATGCCGACCTGCAGGCGCGGATCAACGACCCGGCGCTGAACGTCACACCGGACTCTGTGCTGGTGCTGCGCAACGCGGGCCCCAAGGGCGGTCCCGGCATGCCCGAGTACGGCATGCTGCCGATCCCGGACTACCTGCTGGCCCAGGGCGTGCGCGACATGGTGCGCCTCTCCGACGCCCGGATGAGCGGCACCAGCTATGGTGCCTGTGTGCTGCATGTGGCCCCGGAGTCGTTCGTCGGCGGACCGCTCGCACTGGTCAGGACCGGGGATCTCATCACCTTGGACGTGGCGGCCCGGGAGCTTTCCCTGGACATTTCCGAACGGACGATGGTGCTCCGCCGCGAACAATGGCAGCCTCCCGCGGCGAGGTTCGAACGCGGTTACGGTGTCCTGTACACCGAGCACATCACCCAGGCCAACGAAGGCTGCGACTTCGGCTTCCTGGCCCGGCGCGGCCACAATCCAGAGCCTGACCCCAAGTAGATCCCCCAAGGAGAGCTGATGATCACCGGTTTTGACCCGCGCACGGCAGAGCCGGTCGGGGAGCCAGTCGCCGAGACGACCGACGCCGACGTCGACGCGATCGTCGCGGCCGCGGCGGCCGCCTCCGGCGATTGGTCCGCGTACCCGCGTCGCGCCGAGGCGCTCGAGGCCGTGGCCGACGCGCTCGACGCCCGCGCGCCCGAGCTCGCGGCCCTCGCCGACACCGAGACCGCGCTCGGCGGCGAGCGGCTGCGTGGTGAGGTCGCCCGCGCGACCGGGCAACTGCGGCTGTTCGCGGCCGTGCTGCGGGACGGCGGGTACACCGAGGAGGTCCTGACTCCGGCCGCGGGTGCCTCGCCTGAGCTGCGGCGGATCAACCGGCCGGTCGGCCCGGTGGCCGTGTTCGCCGCGTCCAACTTCCCGTTCGCGTTTTCCGTGGTCGGCGGGGACACCGCGTCCGCGCTGGCCGCCGGGTGCCCGGTCGTGGTGAAGGCGCACGAGGGTCATCCGGTCACCTCGCAGCTGTGCGGGCAGATCGTGACCGAGGCGCTGGCGGTCGCCGGGGCTCCTGCCGGGACCTTCGGGCTGGTCCACGGGGTGCAGGCGGGCCTGCGGCTGCTCCGTCACCCGGCGGTGGCGGCGGCCGGGTTCACCGGGTCGACGGCCGGCGGGCTGGCGCTGGCCCGGATCTGTGCCGAGCGACCGGTCCCGATCCCGTTCTTCGGTGAGCTCGGTTCGGTTAATCCGTGCGTGGTGCTGCCCGGGGCCGCGTTCTCCCGCCCGGCCGCGATCGCCACCGGCTACGTCGGTTCGCTGACGCTGGGCACCGGCCAGTTCTGCACGAACCCGGGCCTGCTGTTCGTGCCCGAGGACGTGGGCCTGCTGACCGCGATCAGCGAGGCAGCCGGGGCCAGCTCGGGCGGGGCGATGCTGTCGGAGAGGATCTTCGCGGGCTACGCCGACGCGGTGGCGCAGGCGCAGGCCCATCCCGCCGTCACCGCGCTGGCGCAGGGCCTGCCCGGCCCAGGTCCCTGGGGCGCCACACCGCGGGTCTTCCAGACCTCGTTGAAGGAGTTCGCCGCCGACATCGCGGTCCTGTCCCGTGAGCGGTTCGGTCCCGCCGGACTGGTCATCACCTACTCCGCGGTCGAGGACCTGCCGCCGGTGCTGGCCGCGATGCCGGGCAACCTGGTCGGCACCGTACAGGTCGATACCTCCTCGGCGGAGGACCTGGACCTGGCCCGCCAGCTGGTGCCTGTGCTTGAGCGCATCGCGGGCCGGCTCGTCTGCAACGGCTGGCCGACCGGCGTGGCCGTGGTCGCGGCTCAGCATCACGGCGGCCCGTGGCCGGCCACCACGGCGCCGGCCTACACCTCGGTGGGCACCGCCGCGATCCGCCGCTGGCTGGTGCCGGTGGCCTACCAGGACTTCCCGCCGGAACTCCTGCCCCCTAGGCTGGCTGGCCTATGAGTCCCCAGATCGCGGTCAACACCGCAGTGACGCGAGATGAGCTGCTCGGCTTCGTGGCCTCCCGGCACCATGCCATCGTGATCACCACCCGGGCCGACGGCACGCCGCAGGCATCCCCGGTCACCTGCGGCGTCGACGACGGCAAGATCGTGGTCGCGACCTATCCTGAACGCGCCAAGGCCCGTAATGCCCGCCGTAACCCGCAGGTCAGCGTGGTGGTGCTGTCGGATGATTTCGGCGGCGCCTGGGTGCAGGTCGACGGCACCGCCGAGGTGCTCGACGGTGCCGAGGCAGTGGAGCCGTTGGTCGGGTACTTCCGGTCGATCTCCGGCGAGCACCCGGACTGGGACGAATACCGGCAGGCCATGGTGCGGCAGGGCAAGGCGCTGCTGCGGATCACCCCCGAGCGCTGGGGGCCAGTGGCCACCGGAGGTTTCCCGCCCCGGCTGGCCTAGGGCCAGCAACGGGGATGACAGACTGACCGCATGACCGGATCAGATCCGAAAGCAGACCTTCACCGATATCTACAAGATGCGCGTGAGGCTCTGCTGTGGAAGCTCGACGGGCTCTCGGAGTTCGACATCCGCCGCCCGATGGTGCCGACCGGCACCAACCTGCTCGGACTGATCAAGCATGTGGCCGGCGTCGAACTCGGCTACTTCGGTGACACCTTCGGCCGGCCCTTTGCCGAGCGGCTGCCGTGGCTGGAAGACGACGCCGAGCCCAACGCGGACATGTGGGCCACCGCCGCCGAGTCGCGCGAGCAGATCACCGGGCTGTACCGGCGGGCCTGGGCCCACTCGGACGCCACGATCAGCACGCTGGCCCTGGACACGGTGGGTCACGTGCCCTGGTGGCCGGATCAACACAGCGCGGTGACGCTGCACAACATCATGGTCCACATGATCGCCGAAACCGACCGGCACGCTGGCCAGGCCGACATCATCCGTGAACTCATCGACGGGGCGACCGGGCTGCGGGCCAGCCGCGGCAACATGGCCCAGGGCGACCAGGCCTGGTGGGAAAGCTACCGGGAACGCCTGGAGCGCGTGGCCCTGGAAGCCCAGCAGGACACTACACGCGAAGCCGGCTGACGAGCCAGCCACCGCCGGCCGGCATCAGGCATCCGCCGACTCTACGGCCTGGCCGGGCCAGCGCGCCTGCCACAGTTCGCGCCGGGTGGCGCAGTATCCGACGGCGACGGCTTCGGCCGCGGCCAGCGTCAGCATGGCGATCTGGGCCGGCAGGTACTGCAGCAGCAGCCCGAGCGCCACGCCGATCGTGCCTGACGGCACGGCCTGATGACGCAGGATCACGATGATGATCAGTTCAAGTCCGGCGCCGATCCGCCGAGTGCCGGCCCGGCCAGGGCCGCGCCGTTCATCCTGACCTCGTCCTGCGTCAGCGCCTGGGTGAGTTGTCCGGCCGGTACCACCGAGCGCAGCAGCATCTGCGCGGAACCTTTGACGGCCTGCCCGATCCCGAGCAGCACGGCGGCCGCGAACAGCACCGGCAGCGACCGGTAGCCCATGATCAGCGACACCGCCACCGTCCCCGTCACGATCGCCCGGGCGGACTCCGTCCAGATCACGATCGTCCTGCTGTCATAGCGGTCGGCCAGCACCCCGGCGGGCAGTCCGGCCAGCAGCATCCCGAGGGCCTGGACCGCCGCGAACAGCCCGGCGATGGCGGGGGAGCGGGTTATCGCCAGGATGGTCAGCGGATAAGCGATGTCAGCCACGGAAACGCCGAGCGTGGACGTGCTCGCCCCGAGCCACAGAGTCTGGAACTGCAGGTTCCGCCACAGCGGCACCCCCCGGACTCCCGGCTGTCCTGGCTCCCCGCCCGATGGAGCAGCCGCTGGCCGAAGCGCAGTCCGCCGAAGCGCAGTCACAAGCGGTCCGGACCGTGGACAACGTCGAGGCACTCAAGGCGCTGGCGGACCCCACCCGGCTGGCCATCCTGGCTGCGCTGATGAAGACGCCGCGCGATCTGCCGGTCATGTCAGTCAAGGAACTGGCCGCTGAACTCGGCGAGCCGCAAACCAAGCTCTACCGGCACGTGCGACAACTCGAGGCGGCCGGCCTGATCAAGGTGGCCAGCACCCGGATGGTCTCCGGCATCCTCGAGCAGCGTTACCAGGCCTGCCAGCAGGATCTGATGCTGGGCCGCGGCTTTCTCCGGGAGCACGTGGACGAGGCTGAGGTGGCGACGCAAGTGGTGCTCGACCGCTACCGCGACGGCTTCTTCACGGCGTTCCGGGCCGATCGGCGGTCCGGGGACGACGTTCCGGCTGACGAGGCCTACCGCAAGCCGGTCTTGTTCATGTCCGACCTCAGGGTTACCCCGGCCAAGGCGGCGGAGCTGAGAAGCAAGCTCGAGGAGATCATGGACAGCCTGAAGGACGAGAAAGGGGAGGACCCGGACGGCATACCGGTCAACCTCCTCATCGGCTGCTACGTTTCCGGCTCATCCGCAGGACCGACGACCGCCACCGCGTAGCGGGTGCAGTCCGCACGGTCGGCCCGGAGCCCTCGTGGCACGATGAACGTAAGGATCCTGACGATGAGAGCGGCTTATGGATGACGAGCGTGAAAATCTCAGCTGGGAAGCCTTTGGGGATGCGTCCCGGGGGCTCGCGCAGGCGATCGCCGACGACGGCTTCGAGCCTGACCTGATCTTGTCGATCGCGCGTGGCGGCCTGTTCCTGGCCGGTTCCCTCGGCTACGCGCTCGCGGTGAAGAACCTGCACGTGATGAACGTCGAGTTCTACGACGGGGTCGGCACCACGCTTGACATGCCGGTCATGCTCCCGCCGGTACCTTCCGCGGTGGATTTCTCGGCGAAAAAGGTCCTCATCGCCGATGATGTCGCCGACTCAGGCCGGACGATCGAGCTCGTCTACACCTTCATCAGGGATCACGTCGAGGACGTCCGCTCGGCAGTGATCTACGAGAAGCCCCGCTCCCTGATCAGGTGCGATTACGTCTGGAAGCACACTGATCGGTGGATCAACTTCCCGTGGAGCTCGACGGCTCCGGTCGTCCAGCGGGCCGGCCAGGTCTTCGACGCCTAATGGTGCCCGCATCTCCTGGGGCGGCTTAGATCGGATACCTGGTTGCTTCTGTGGTGTACTGGCGGCCGGACGGAGTGGTCCACCGGAAGGTCGCCGGGGTGATCTGCTCGACGTTCCACCGCGGATCCTGCTTGAGCCTGTGCTCGTGCCTGCTTGGCGTCGTGACCGCGGGCCGCGAACCGGTGGTCGCATTCCTCCGTGGCAATCGGCTCGAGCGCGATCTTCAGCTCCCGCGCGCCGGGAACCCCGGTCGCGAGCCGCCAGGTACCGTATCCGCCGGGCGGCCCCTGATCACCTGAGGCCCTGAAGGTGAATCCCGGTCCCGGCTGGCTGCCGGGCCGGCCGGGCGGATCGTGATCGCCGGGTCTGGGCCGTTTCGCTGTCCCTGCCTGGGGGCCGCGTCCGGCCCGGGCGCATCCGTGGCCGATGGCGTGTCCTTGGTCGTCGGTGACGGTGAGGCAGTAGGTGGTCTTGGGGCTGGCGGCGACGCGGCCGGCCAGGTCGCGGGCGAGAGGTAAGCACGGGCACGGAGCTGGTCCATGTCGCCGTCCAGGCCCGCTTGGCGCAGCTGCTTCGCCCACCAGGTGATGCGCCGGTCAGCAGCGAGCACGTCGGCGGGAGGGAGTTCCCGGCCCGTCAGCGTGGCGTTACCGGAGTCCTCCATCCAGCGCTGCACCCGGGCGTCGGACTCGCCCTTCTCCCGCCGCTTCCGCGCCTTCTCGGGGGCAACGTCGATGACGGCGCGGGTGATCGCGGACCGTAGCCCGCCCGGTGTCAGCCGGCCCGTCCGGTCCAGCACCATGGCCTCGGCCGCGCGGGCCTCCCCGGGATCCAGGAGCGTGGTGGCGCGGGCGATGATCTCCGCCTTGGACTGGCGCAGCACCCCGGACCGGAACGCGGCCCTGGTACCGGGGAGTTTGACCTCCAGGTCCCACGCCAGGCTCAGCATCGCGTCCGCCGCCCATCGCGTCTCGGCAGTGCCTGGGAGAGCTCGGATTCGGTGAACTCATGTCACGCTTCGGGCATCTGCGCCGGGCCTTGCGGCCGGCAGCCGGGGGCGGGACGGCGGCGGATCAGCTCCGCGACCGCCGCGTGCTTAAGGCAGGACGCGGCGGCTTCAGCACGGTCCAGTCCGCAGATGATGCCGGCGAGCTCGTCGTCGGAGGAGCCGGTGAAACGGTCGTCAGCTCCGGCCGCGTACTCGGCCTGGGCGAACAGGACCGAACCGCCTGGGGCGACATCGAGGGGCTGGCCGGTGGCGAACCCTCCGGCATTCTGCCTCGATCGTCTCGATGCCGGCATCACCAGGCAGTGCCGGGTCGTCCGGGTCAGGCTCCTCGCCGAAATCCGGCGGCTCCTCCTCGGCGGCGGCCGTAGCCGCCGCCCGCTCTTCCCGCTCATCCTCGGTCAGCCAGTCCTCGCCGGAGGACGGCACTCGCCGCCAGCCCGTCCGGCCGGGGATCGCCCGCCGGCGGCTCACCCAGCTCACGGGCCTTCCGGGCGGGGTCCTCGCCCTGCCCGGAAGGCCCGTGTGAGGCCGTCGCTGCCATCGATCCCCCAGGCCGCTCAAGTGATCGCCTTTACATTCGAATAATACTCTCCCCGTGCCAGCTAGGCAACCTTCTGTGATCCAAATGTGAACGCTACAGGCTCCTGTGAAGGAAGAAATTCAAATTCATTCACGAACAAGGCACCGGGACCGGAACGATCACCGCGCCGGGCCGAACTGCGCACCGCAGCGATCGCCGGGCCGCGCCCCGTACCCCGCCCCGGTGCGCGCTGCTTCCAGCGCGAGCAGCGCTACGTGCAGCGACGTCCGCGACTCGGCCGAAGCCAGCTCCGTGCCGAGAATCCGTTCAATCCTGTGCAGCCGGGCGTAGAAGGTGGGCCGGGCCAGGTGCGCGTTCTTCGCGGCTTCCGCCTTGTTGCCCCCGGCCGCCAGGTACGCAGCTAGAACGCCGATGAGTTCGGCCTCCTGGTCGTCGGCCAGCAGCGCGCCGAGTTCACGTTCGACGAACGTCTGCAGCCGCGGATCGTCGCGAAGCAGATGGAGCAGTCCGCGCAGCCGCAGGTCAGGCAGCCGGTAGAACAACGGCCGCCCGGTCGGCGACGGATCCCCGGCGCGCGACGACGGGGTGCCGGGACGGCGGATGTCCGGGCCCCCGGCGCGCGATGACGCGACGTCGGCCACCTGGCTGGCTTCGAGGAACGAGCGGCGCACGTCCCTGATCGACCCGGCGCCCGCGCCGACCCCGATCACCAGACCGTCCTGATCGTCGCCGAGGCGTTCCCTGATCAGGGTGGCGAGGCTGGACAGCACCCGGTCCGGGTCAGCTTGCGGGCTGAGCGAGACCATGGCGCCCGCGCGGGCGTCATCCAGGGTTCCGACCAGGGCGGGAACCCGCTCGGTCCGGCACGCGGCGGCGGTGATGTCGGCGACGTCGAGCACGCGGGCGTGAGCGGAAACCCCGAGCACGCCGGCCGGCCCAGCGAGATCGCTGAGCCGGAGCACCAAGGCGATGAGCTGCCGATCCTCGACCGGCACCCCGAGCGCCCTGGCTCGCACCGCGGCCTCGGCCGGGTCGGCGTGGGCCTGGGAGATGATGCCGGTGATCAGCGTCCGGTGCGCCTGGCGCTCCAGGCTCTCCCGGTGCCGGGTGAGCAGGCGTCCGAGGGCCAGCGTGGTGGCGGCCCGCTCGACGAGAACTGTATCGGTGCCGGTCGGCGGCCCGTCGCAGACCAGGATCACCCGTCCCCAGTCCTCGCCGCGCGCTCCCACCGACGTGAACAGCCACCCCGACGCCTCGTCGTAGACCGTCCGCCCCGTCGAACCTCCGGAACCCACCGCCCGGCTACGCCGGGCGAAACTGGCCAGCAGCCGCGCCGGATCGGCGCCGCCCGGCTCGCAGGCGAGCACCCGGTGGGCGAGATCGGCCAGGATCACCGGCCGGGCGGCCAGGATCGCGGCCTGCCTGACGATCTCATCGGGCGTCGCGCCCGCCACGGAGAGCTCGGTGAACACCTCGTGCAGGCGCTCCGACGCGCGCAGGTCCTCCAGCTGGGCGTCGATGATCCGGGCGTGCACCGCTTCGGTGATCTCGACGAACGGGACCTCGCGCTCGAAGGCGATCAAGGTCAGCCCGCTACCGGCGGCGGCCCGCACCAGCGCGTCAGGCAGGGCTCCCACGTACCGCCGGCCCAGCTCAACCGCCAGCGCGCTCACTCCGGCCCGAGCGAGGTCGGTAGCGTAACGAGCCAGCAGGGACGGCTCGGACGGCAGCGCGATCCCGGTGGTGAGCACGAATTCCCCGCCCTGCAGCAGGTGGGCCGCGTCCGCCAGCTCGAGCACGTGCACCCAGCGGACCCGCGCGGACAGACCGGCGCGGCCCGCGACCACCTGCGGGCTGCCCCGGCGAATCACGTCGAGGCCGAGCAGGTCGCTAACCGTGGGAAGCATGGACAAAGGGTAAAACAAACTCGCAAGAGCCTTACATGATGTCGGTTCCCTCCAGGCCAGAAACAGGGGAGACTGGAAACCATGTCTGAGCTACTCGCCCGCCATCGCGCGGTCATCCCCAACTGGGTCGCGGTCTACTACGACGAGCCGATCGAGATCGTCAGCGGCCAGGGCTGCCGGGTCACCGACGCCGAGGGCCGCGGGTACCTGGACTTCTTCGCCGGCATCTTGACCAACATGCTCGGTTACGACGTGCCCGAGGTCAGGGACGCGGTCGAGCGGCAGATCGCCACCGGCATCGTGCACACCTCGACGCTGTACCTGATCCGCCATCAGGTCGAGCTGGCGGAGAAGATAGCCGGGCTGTCCGGCATCGAGAACGCCAAGGTGTTCTTCACCAACTCCGGGTCCGAGGCGAACGAAGTCGCGCTGCTGGCCGCCCTCACCGCGCGCAAGGCCAACGAGGTGCTGGCCATGCGGGGCAGCTATCACGGCCGTTCGTTCGGCACCGTCGCCGTGACCGGCAACGCGGCCTGGAAGATGTCGAGCCACAGCCCGTTCGGCACTCATTATCTGCATGGTGCGGACCGGCAGCTGACGCCCTACAACAACCTGGACGACGCCGGCTACATCAGGGCCTGCGTGGACGATTTGCGGGCCCTGCTGACCGGCGGTATCCATCCCGCGGACGTCGCGTGCCTGCTGGCCGAGCCGGTGCAGGGGGTGGGCGGGTTCACGATGCCGCCCGACGGCCTGCTCGCGGCGTACCAGGAGGTATTGAACGAGCACGGCATCCTGCTGATCTCCGATGAGGTGCAGACCGGCTGGGGCCGCACCGGTGAGCACTTCTGGGGCATCAGCGCGCACGGGATCACCCCGGACGCGATGACGTTCGCCAAGGGCCTCGGCAACGGCTTCGCGATCGGCGGCGTAGTGGCCCGCGGCGACCTGCTTGACGGGATCCGCGGCAACGGCATCTCCACCTTCGGCGGCAACCCGGTCGCCACCGCCGCGGCCAACGCCACCCTGGACTACGTGCTCTCCCACGACTTGCAGCGCAATGCCGCCGTCACCGGCCGGATCATCATCGACGGGCTGAGGGAAGCCACCAAGGACACCCGCATCGTCGGCGAGGTGCGCGGCAAGGGCCTGATGTTCGCCGTGGACCTGGTCGACCCGGTGACGCAGCAGCCCAGCCCGGCACTGGCCGCCAGGATGCTCGAGGCGACCAGGGAACGCGGACTGCTGATCGGCAAGGGCGGCCTGTACGGGCACACGCTGCGGATGGCGCCGCCGCTGACGCTGAGCGAGACCGAGGCCAAGGAAGGCCTCGGCATCCTGACCGACGCCCTCACCCACGTGAACGAACAGGCCATAGCCACGTGACCGGGCACATCACCCACTGGATCGCCGGCAAGCCCTGGGACGGGGAGGCCGAGCGCCACGGCGACGTGTACGACCCCGCGACCGGGCAGGTCAGCGGCCAGGTCGACTTCGCCACCCCGGCCGAGGTGGACCTGGCCGTCAAGGCGGCCAGCGACGCGTTCGCCACCTGGCGACGGGTGTCGCTGACCCGGCGCGCGACGGTCCTGTTCGCCTTCCGCGAGCTCATCCGCCAGAACACCAAGGCGCTGGCCGAACTGATCACCGCCGAGCACGGCAAGGTGGCCTCGGACGCCGCGGGCGAGGTAGCCCGCGGCCTGGAGGTCATCGAGTTCGCCTGCGGCATCCCGCACCTGCTCAAGGGCGGGTTCTCGGAGAACGTCTCGACCGGCGTCGACTCGTACTCGATGCGGCAGCCGGTCGGCGTGGTGGCCGGCATCACGCCGTTCAACTTCCCGGCCATGGTGCCGATGTGGATGTTCCCGCTGGCTATCGCCTGCGGCAACACTTTCGTGCTCAAGCCGTCGGAGAAGGACCCGTCCGCGTCGTTGCTGCTGGCCTCGCTGTGGGCCGAGGCGGGGCTGCCGGACGGCGTGTTCAACGTGGTGCACGGCGACAAGGTGGCCGTCGACGCCATCCTGGGGCACGAGACCATCAAGGCGGTCAGCTTCGTCGGCTCCACGCCCATCGCCAGGTACGTGTACGAGAACGGCACCAAGGCGGGCAAGCGCGTCCAGGCGCTCGGCGGCGCGAAGAACCACATGGTCGTGCTGCCCGACGCGGACCTGGACCTGGCCGCGGACGCCGCGACCTCGGCCGGGTTCGGCTCGGCGGGGGAGCGCTGCATGGCGATCTCCGCGCTGGTCGCCGTGGATCCGGTCGGGGACGAACTGGTCGCCCGGATCAGGGACAGGATCGCGAAGCTCCGGGTCGGCCCCGGGTCCGACGAACGCTCCGAGATGGGACCGCTTGTCACCGGGCCGCATCGGGACAAGGTCGCCTCCTACCTGGATTCCGGCGTCCGGGAGGGCGCCACCCTGGCTGTCGACGGACGGGTGCACCCGATCATCGGGAGCGAGCCGAACGAGGGCTTCTGGCTCGGGCCGAGCGTGCTCGATCACGTCACGCCGCGGATGAGCTGCTACACCGACGAGATCTTCGGGCCGGTGCTCAGCGTGCTCCGCGCCCCGACCTACGAGGCGGCCGTGGCCCTGGTCAACAACAGCCCCTACGGCAATGGCGTGGCCATCTTTACCAGCGACGGGGGAGCGGCCCGCCGGTTCGCCTCCGAGGCCGAGATCGGCATGGTCGGCGTGAACGTGCCGATCCCGGTCCCGATGGCGTACTACTCCTTCGGCGGCTGGAAGGCCTCGCTGTTCGGCGACACCCACGTGCACGGCACCGAAGGCGTGCACTTCTACACCCGCGGCAAGGTGGTCACCTCTCGCTGGCTCGACCCGAGCCACGGCGGCGTCAACCTCGGCTTCCCGGTCAACACGTAGGGCCGCTTCCCCCAGGCCCGGTCGCCGAGCAGGGCCAGCCCGGCCGGCAGCAGCACGCCGCGGACGATGGTGGCGTCGATGAGCACCGCGACCGCCATGGCCACGCCGAACACCTTGAACTCGATCAGCGACAAGGTAGCGAAGATCGAGAACACCGCCACCATGATCGCTGCGGCGCTGGTCACCACGCCGGCGCTGCGGCTGATGCCGGCCGTGATCGCGTCGGCGGCGGACGCGCCGCCCAGCCAGAACTCCCTGATCCGGCTCAGGATGAACACGTGGTAGTCCATGCTGAGCCCGAACAGCATCACGAACATGAACAGCGGCAGCCACGGCGTGATGCCGCCGTAGGCGCTGAAGCCGAGCAGCGCCTGCAGGTGGCCGTCTTGGAAGATCAGCACCATCAGACCGTAGGCGGCTCCCACCGAGAGCACGTTGAGGCCGATCGACAGGGCCGGAATATAGGCCGAACGGAAGGTGGTGCCCAGCAGCAGGAAAGCCAGGCCAAGCACGAAGGCGAAGACCCACGGGGTGGTTTTTGCCAGCTGGGCATCGAAGTCGTGGCTGCTGGCGGTCAGCCCGGCCACCGAGTAGCTGATCCCTGGCACCTTCCCGAGCGTGGCCGGCAGCGCCTGGGTGCGCAGCGCGTCGAGGGCGGTGACCGAGGTGGTGTCGGTTCCGCTCCCCGCCAGCGGCACCGAGACCACGAGCACCTGGTTGTTGCCGAACATCGCGGTGGTAATGGGCTCGCGGATCGCGCCGCGGCTGGCCGCCGCGTCCGCGTGCAGCGCGGCGACCGCGTCGCGGACCTGCAGGCCGCCGAGATCGGAGCCGGTCACAACCACCTCGGCCGGCTCGGGGCCGCCGGGGAAGGCGCGGGAGATGTCGATCAGGCTGCGCACGACCGGGACGCTGGACGGCAGCTCGTGGATGCCCGCGTCCTCCAGGTGCAGGGAAAGCACCGGCAGGGCCAGCGCCAGCAGCACGGCCGCGGCCACGCCGCCCCAGGCCAGCGGCCGCCGCACCACGGCGCGGGCCAGCAGGCCCCAGAACCTGGACTCGTGCGCCGCGGTGCGCCGCCGGCCAAGGAACGGGATCCGGCCGCGTTCGGTCCACGTGCCGAGCAGGGACAAGATCGCGGGCAGGAAGGTCAGCGAGCCGAGCATAGCCACGCCGACCACCAAGATGGTGCCGACGGCCACGCCTGAGAACACGTCGATGCCGGTGAGGAACAGGCCGGCCAGGGCGATCATCACGGTCAGCCCGGAGATCACGATGGCCCGCCCCGAGGTGCCTGCCGCGATCCGCAGCGCCTCGGTGGTGTCGTGTCCCGCCGCGCGTTCCTCCCGGGTGCGGCGCAGGTAGAACAGCGAGTAGTCGATGCCGACCGCCATCCCGACCAGCAGCACGATCGAGGAGGTGGTGTTGCCGATCGGCAGCCAGCGGCCGGGGATGGCCAGCAGCGAGATCGCCGAGACCACGGCGGTGCCGGCTAGCAGCAACGGGATGCCGGCCGCGATCAGCGCGCCGAACACGACGAGCAGCAGCACCAGCGAGACCGGGATCGAGGTGATCTCGGCCTTACGGAAGTCCTGATTTGTGATGCTGCCGGTGGCCCGGTCCAGGCTGGCGTCGCCTGCTTCTTCGATGGTCAGCCCGGGGTGGCGGGCCGCGATGGCGGCGACCGCGTTCATGGCCGGGACGACCGCCTGGTCGTCGTTACCCGGGCTGCCCGCCACGTCGAAGGTGACCAGCGCCGACCGGCCGCTGACCAGGCCAGCGCGGGTGAGCGGCGAGGCGATGCCGGTCGCGGCGTCCGGCCGGGCCCGCAGCGCCGCCACCACCTGGCGGACCGCCGCGCGGATTTCCGGGTCCTGGCCGTAGGTCTGGCCCGCTAGACGGCCCTGGACCAGGACGCTCTCGGCGTCCGGCTGCTGGACGACGGGCCGGTCGAGCACCCGCCACTCGTTCCACCATGGGTGCCCGTGCGGGCCGCGTCGTTGTCATGGCACAAAGACTGGGGGAGCGCCCATCTGGTGAGCTATGGTGCGACCTGCCCAAGGTCTGGTGGGGTTAGCCTTACCCTCGTTCCGGGGGTCCGGCTGATGGGCAACCGGACCTGTCATGCCATAGCGTCAGAGCCATGTTCCTCCTCCGTGACCTGGTGTCGCCGCGCACCTGGCTGGCCCTGATTCATCACCTGGCTGGCCTGTTCGTCGGGCTCGCGGCCGTCGTGGTCATCACCACCGGCCTCAGCCTGGGCTTCAGCCTGGTCGTGGTCGCCCTGGTGGGCCTGCCGGTCCTGGGCGTGACGCTGCGGCTGGCCGACGGGCTGGCCCGCGTCGAGCGGGCCAGGTTCGCATTCCTGCTCGGGGTGCGGATCCCGGCCTGGCCGGCCGGGAGCGCCGGGTACCGGTGGGGCGTGGTCCCGCGCTGGCGGATGCTGACCGAGCGGGCCACCTGGAGCGACATCGGCTACGGGCTGCTCCGGCTGCCGGTCAGCGCGGTCACCGCGACGGTCAGCATCGCCGTGTGGGCCGCCGCCCTGGTCATGCTGGCGTTGCCCTGGTACAACTCGTCCTTGCCAAGCGGCGGTGCCAAGGTCGGTGAGACGGTGCTGCGCGGTACCCCGACCATGGCGGTCTCGGCGGCCGTCGGCCTGGCGCTGCTGCTGGTGGCGCCGCAGCTGACCCGCGGCCTGGCGATCGCCGACGCGGCCATGTCCCGCTTCCTGCTCGGACCGCCGAGCGACCTGGCCGCCCGGGTCAGCGAGCTCGAGCTCAGCCGCGAGCGGGTGGTGGACGCGGCCGAGGCGGAGCGGCGGCGGATCGAGCGTGACCTGCACGACGGCGCCCAGCAGCGGCTGGTCGCGCTGGCCATGGAGCTCGGCCGGGCCCAGGCGAAGTTCGCCGACGACGTTGACGGCGCCCGGGAGCTGGTCGACCAGGCGCACGCCCAGGCCAAGGAGGCCCTCCTCGAGTTGCGCAACCTGGTCCGCGGGGTGCATCCGCCGGTGCTGACCGACCGCGGCCTGGACGCGGCCCTGTCCGGCCTGGCCGCGCTGTGCCCGGTGCCGGTCGACGTGCACGTCGACGTGCCGGTGCGGCCGAAGTCCTCGGTGGAAGCGGTGGCCTACTTCATGGTGGCCGAGGCGCTCACCAACGTGGCCAAGCATTCCCGCGCCAGCCACGCCCGGGTGGTGGTGGAAGGCCACGGCTACCCGGGCACGCTCACCGTCATGGTCAGCGACGACGGGATTGGCGGCGCGGACCCGTCGAGCCCCGGCCTGGCCGGGCTGGCCGACCGGGTGTCCGGGGTGGACGGGCGGCTGTCGGTGGAATCGCCGTCCGGCGGCCCGACGATCATCGCGGCGGAACTGCCATGCGGGTAGTGATCGCCGAGGATTCCGTCCTGCTGCGGGAGGGCCTGACCCGGCTGCTCACCGAGGCCGGTCACCAGGTCGCCGCGGCCGAGGGCGACGCGGAGAAATTCCTGCGCGCGGTGGCCGCGCACACCCCGGACGCGGTGGTGGTCGACGTCCGGATGCCGCCCACGTTCACCGACGAGGGGCTGCGGGCGGCGCTTGTGGTCAGGGACAGCTGGCCACAGGTGGGCGTGCTTGTCCTGTCCCAGTGGGTCGAAGAGCGGTACGCCACCGAACTTATCTCCGGCCGCCCGCACGGAGTCGGCTACCTGCTTAAAGACCGGGTCGCGGACGTCGGGGAATTCCTCGACGCGCTGCACCGGGTGGCGGCGGGCGGCAGCGCGCTCGATCCCGAAGTCGTCGCGCAGCTGCTCGCCCGCAGCCGCCACCCGCTCGTCGAGCTGACCCCGCGGGAGCGGGAAGTGCTCGCGCTGATGGCCGAGGGCCGGTCCAACGCCGGCATCGCCGCCGCGCTTGTCGTCGGCGGCGGCGCGGTGGAAAAGCACATCAACAACATCTTCACCAAGCTCGGGCTGGCGCCCGGTGACCGCGACCACCGTCGCGTGCTCGCCGTGCTGCGCTACCTCGGCACCGGATGAACGGGGATACCATCATGACCACTGCTCGCCTCGCTCCGGGGCGCCTGCGCATGACCCCGGCCCGGATTCTCACCCTGGTGATCGGCGTGCCGCTGGTCCTGGCCCTCATCGGCTGGACCGGCTTCGGCGTCGTCGCCGAGTTCGGCCAGGCCGGCTTCCCGGTTAGCTACACCGTGCCGGTGGACCATGGCCAGCTGGTGGCCCACGTCGCCAGCGGCAACGTGACCGTGCAGCCAGCCGCCGGAACCGCCGGAACCACCGCCGGAACCACTGCTCACCTGACCGGCAACGTTCACTACAGTCTCATTCGCCCGGATATCATCAACAGAATCACAGTGACGAGTACCACCATCGGCCTCAACTGCCGCACTCAGCTCGGTAACTGTGAGCTGGACGCCACCCTCTCCGTTCCCTACGACACCGCGGTCACGCTGTCGAGCGGCGGCGGCGACCTGACCGCCAGCACGCTGGCGGGCCAGCTCAGGTTCGATACCGAAGGCGGCAACATCGACGGGGACACCCTGACCGCGCCCTATCTGCACGCTGAGTCGGGCGGCGGCGACGTCACGCTGGTGTTCACCAAGCCGCCGGGCGACCTGGACATCACCAGCGACGGCGGCAACGTCACCGTGGTCCTCCCGCGCGGTGCCACCACCTACCGCGTCGCCACCACCCCCGATGGCGGCAATTTCAGCGGCGGAGTGCCCACCAGCGATTCGGCCAGCAACACGATCACGATCGACAGCGGCGGCGGCGACATCAGCCTCACCGAAGCCAGCTAACGCCCCAGCGTCATCACCAGTAACCGTCCTCGCCGGGGCGCAACGAGGTCGATGTGCCATCGGGCCCCTAAGTTGTCACCGCGATTTGCAATACTCTGTGATATAAAGTATCGATCGAGGGGGGCCGGACAACGTAGGAGCCAGGATGAACAGTGAGCCGCGCCAGAGAAGACCATCCGTACCGTGGGTCGCCGTCTCCATGACCGTGGGCGCGGCGTTCGCGATCATAGCGGTGCTGAACGCGCCAGGGATCGCGTACGTGATCGTGGCCATCCTGGCCGGGCTCGCCTACAGCCTCGTCGCCACGGTCAACCGCCGCCGTCGCCTCTAGCCCCGGTCTCCTGACGCCTGGATGATGGCGTTCAGGGCCCGAAGGTGCCCGTCCAAAGCGGCCCGGCCCGCGCTGGTGGCCTGGTAGAGGGTGGTACGCCGCTTACCCCGCCAGTGCTCCTCGGTGCTGACGAAACCCGCGTCGATGAGCACGTGGACGTGGGTGCCGAGGTTGCCGTCGGTCAGCATCAGCGTCTTGCGCAAGATGGTGAAGCTCATCGCGGCGCCGGGCGGCAGCGCGTGCAGTGCTACCTGGATCCGCAGCCGGGTGGGATCGCTGAGCACCGGGTCGAGCGGGCTGGCCAGCAGCTCGGCCAGCTCGGAAAGCACTAGCTCGTGGTCGGTCACCTCCGCCACCGCATCCGCCACCCGCCGAGCGCCGCCATACCCAGGCCCCCCGCGATCCCCACGATCAGCATCGCCAGGTGAGTAGCCGCGATCCGGGCGGCCGCCGCTACGACCACGATGGCCAGGCCGACCATGGCCAGCGGCAGGTCCTGGACTCCTATTCCGTACAGCAGCATGCCCACCGCCCACACGCTGGCCAGGAAGACCGCCATGATGCGGGCGTTAGCCGGGGCCGCCACGACGACGAGCAGCGGCGAGGTCGCGAAGAGCACCAGCCAGAGCAACGAGAACCGGCGCTCGTGGTGCAGGCGCACCTCACGGGGACGCACCAGCCAGGTGGTCGCCAAGGCGACGGCGCACACCGCCGTACCGAGGACGGCGCCGCTCGCGCCCGGCACGAACTGGAACAAGATCGCGCCTACCGCCCAGGCCAGGCCCCATGCGAGCAGCGGGCGCGCGAACGTGACGTCGCGTGCGAGCCGACGCGAGCGCCGGCTGACGGGCGTGATCTCCTCGAGGATCCGCGCCGCGTCCGCAGACGTGGGCACGCGGAACTCCTCGCCGTGCGGGTTAGTAGTCAATGGTTCCCCTGGAAGACGGCACCGTCCTCTACGGTACCGAGTTTCACCGCGGCGAGCTCAGCCGCAGCGAGTCGAGCAGGACAGTGACGTTGGCAGTGCCCAGATTGCTCGGCACCGACACGTAGAACACGGCGGGGGTGTGGCCGGCCCCGCGATCGACGACCACCACGGCGGCGAGCTCGCTGGTCCAGGCCAGGCCCTCGCTCGCGGCCGCGGGGTAGTTCATCAAGAACTTGACCATCCAGCCCGGGTGCCCGCTGACCTTCATGGCCGAGCTGGCCTCGACCGTCCGGGCATGCTGCAGCCCGGTGTAATACGCCGGGTCGAGTGCGCCCATCAGGCTCATCGCGACGGGCTCGAGGTTCGCGGGGCCGGAATAGCGGAACTGCGGCTGAAGCTGGCCCGAGCAGGCGTTGCCGTGCCAGTCGTAGGTGGCCCCGCCGATAGTGACCTGCCCGGCCACGGCGTGCTCGCCCGCGGTCCAGGCGAAGGCCGGCGTGTTCAAGATCGACGGGCAGCCGCCCAGCCAGGGTGAGGAAAGCAGCAGGTAGGAGAGCCCGGACGCCGAATCGGTCAGCCTCGGGCCGGTGACCGCGGACGCCGCTTTTCCCTTCGGGGTTATCCGTTGCCGCCCTGATCCGGCGGCCGGTGATCGGCCGACGGCGTGCGCGGAGGCAGACAGCGAGGCTGCCGTCGGCACCCTGCCGATGTCCCTGACGAACACGCCGATCGCCACCAGCACCATCGCCGTGACCACGGTCAGCAGCCAGAGCATCAGCCGCTGCGTGCGTCGGCGCCGCTTCCGGCGCCGCCGGCGCGCGGCCGCGTTGTGCTCGCGGACGACCGTATCCCAGGCCGGCGAGGGCATCCCCATGCCGTCAGGTTAAGCGCCGCTACCCTGCGAAAGAAGGCCTAGCCGGACCCGATTGTTGTATCGCCCATCTCCGGACAAACCGGCACCGGGGGACCCCGAAGGCTACACGGCCGCCGGAGCGGGCAGCGGGGCGGCTTCTTCGGCGCGGACAGCGGCCCGGCTGAACAGGGCTGTCGCGCCGAACCCGAGGACCAGCGCGACCAGGACACCGAGGTTGGCGAAGGCCCAGGCACCGGTCTTGGTGCCCAGGTGGAAGGGGTTGATCAGGTAGCCCTGCCAGCTCAGCCACCTGGCTGCGGTGTTGGTGACCAGGCCCCAGCCGATGCCGGTGGACACGATGACCGCCAGCACGGGAAGCCACCTGACGTCGCCGTACCGGCCCGCCGGGGTGAAAAGCTCGGGCTCGGCGTAGTCGCGCCTGCGCAGCGCGATGTCGGCCAGCATGACCCCGCACCAGGCCGCGATCGGCACGCCGAGCGTGATCAGGAAGCCCTGGAACTGGCCGATGAAATTATGCGCCACGAACACCACGTAGATGGTGCCGAGCGTCATCACGGTGCCGTCGATCAGGGCGGCCTGGTACCGGGGGATCCGCACGCCGAGGGTCAGCAGCGCCAGCCCGGAGGAGTAGATGTCGAGCACCGAGCCGCCGATAAGCCCGAGCACGGCCACGATGGCGAACGGTACCAGGAACCAGGTGGGCAGCAGGGTGGCCAGGGCCCCGATGGGGTCGGCGCTGATCGCCGAGTTCAGGCTGCTCGAGGAGCCGGCCAGCAGCAGCCCGAAGAGCAGCAGGAAGATGGGGGCGATGGAGGACGCGAACGTGGTCCAGCCGATGACCCCCCGGCCCGACGATCTCCTGGGCAGGTAGCGCGAGTAGTCCGCGGCGCAGTTCACCCAGCCCAGGCCGAAGCCGGTCATCATGAACACCAGCGCGCCGATGAGCTCCTGGACGGTGCCGCTCTTGATGGCGGACACCGTGTGCCAGTGGATCTTGTCCGCCACCAGGGCGATGAAGACCACGGTGAATACCCCGGTCACGATCGTGATCCAGGTCTGCATCCGCATGATCAGGTCGAAGCCCATCACCCCGCCGAAGATGGTCAGCGCCACCACGACGATCAGCGCCACCACCTTGGTCCCGTTGCCGCCGCCCCAGCCCAGCCGGCCGAAGACGGTGGCGGTGGCCAGCGTGGCCAGGATGACGAGCACGGTCTCCCAGCCGACGGTCAGCAGCCAGGAGATCGCCGTCGGGAGCTTGTTGCCGTTGACCCCGAACGCGGCCCGGCTGAGCACCATCGTCGGGGCCGAACCCCGCTTGCCCGCCACGGCGATGAACCCGCAGGCCAGGAACGACAGCACGATCCCGACGGCGCCGATCACCACGGCCTGCCAGAACGAAATGCCGAAGTCCAGCTCGAACGAGCCGTAGGACAGGCCAAGGACGGAGATGTTCGCCGCGAACCAGGGCCAGAACAGGTCACGCGGATGGCCCTTGCGATCGGATTCGGCGATGACGTTGATGCCGTTCATCTCGACCTGCAGCGGTCGCAACTCCGCGGTGCCTTCGGTCATGGCGAGTCTCCCTCACTGATCCATGATGGCTTTGCGCTGCGCTCCGTCCACCGGTATGTGGGCGCCGGTGATAAAGCTGGCCAGTGGCGAGGCGAGGAACGTGACCAGCGCCGCGACCTCCTCGGGCTCGCAGATACGGCCGAACGGGATGGACTGGGTGGCCAGCTCGTGGGCGCGTTCCTGGGAGACGCCCTTGTCGCGGGCCAGGGCCTTTTCCAGCGTGTCCCAACGGTCGGTGTTCACCGGCCCCGGATTGACGGTGTTGATGCGGACCCCGTAGCGGCCGTACTGTTCGGCGACCGAGGACGCGAAGTTGATGTCGGCCGCGTTGGCCACCCCGGCGGTCATCTCCCAGTAACTCGGCTTGAGTCCGTCGTTGCCGACGACGAGCACGATCGCGCCCTCGCCGCGTTGCCGCATGTGACCGATGACCGCGCGCACCGAGCGCACGTACCCCATGAACTTCAGGTTCAGGCTGGACATCCACTGCTCTTCGGTCAGGTCCTCGAGCAGGCCGCCGGGTGAACTGCCCGCGCAGGTCACCAGGATGTCGATCTGGCCGAACCGTTCCAGGGTGGCGTCCACGCAACGCTGCACGTCGGCGGTCACGCTCATGTCCCCGGCGAGCGGCAGCACCACCCGGCCCGTCTCGGCGGCGATCTTCTCCGCGGCGGCTTCCAGCGGGTCGGCGGTCCGGGCCGTGATGACCACGTCGCTTCCCTCGCGAGCGAGGTAGGAGGCCACGCATCGGCCGATGCCCTTGCTGGCGCCGGTGACAACCGCCACTTTCCCCTCTAGCTGCAGGTCCACCGCGATCCCTTCCCGTCTCGTTCGGCGTACGCAGGCCCGGTGAGCTGGATGGTATACCAAATATCAATAAGGCGGAAGATCCACTTTGTTCCCTCATCCGGGCCGCCCGGCGCCGCCAAGCCTGCTATTTCGCGGCGACCGCCGCCCGGATGATGACGGCATAGTGGTCGAACGAGGTCGTACTCACCTTGGCCGGCGGCCGGCCCGCGAGATAGCGTGGGTTGGCCGGGTACTTACCGGCGCCTGAACGCGGAGCCCTAAGCGTTACGGGAGGGGATGTGCCGGCGAGCTTCTGGCCGACCGGTGAGCCTCCCGGACCCAGTTCGTGGCCCGGAATGAGAGCCTCGGACGCGGACCGGGACCGGGTCATGGAGATCCTGCGCGTCGCGGCCGGGGACGGTCGGCTGACCCCTAACGAGCTGGATGAGCGGCTGGAAGGGGCCTTGTCCTCTCGCACTCTCGGTGAGCTGGCCGTGCTCACCGCCGACCTGATGGCGGGACCGAGCAGGCCGGGCGTAGCCGTGCCCCAGTCTGAAGACCTGATCCGGATCGACCAGCGGGGAGGTTCGGTCCGGCGCGCCGGACGCTGGGTGGTCCCGCGACGGCTGGAAGTGTACTCGTCGTGGTGCGATGTGTGGCTCGACTTCACCGGCGCGGTGATCGCGCACGACACCCTGCACATGGACGTGAACATGCGCGGTGGCTCCCTGATCCTGGTCGCCGGCCCGGGCCTGGTCGTGGACGCTGGCGCGCTGAAGGTGCGCTACGCCGACATCAAGATCCGGCCGCGCGCCGGGCCGGACGAGCCGGTTGTCCTTCGCGTGCGGATGGTCGGCCGCATGCGCTACGGCTGGATCGAGCAAAGGTAGCCGGAGGCTGAGCAGGCGGGCTCAGCCCAGGGCACTGCGGACGATCTTGCCCAGCTGGTTGCGCGGCAGTTCCGGGACCTGGAACACCCGCTTGGGGCACTTGTACCCGGCCAGCATCGTGTGCGCGTGGGCGATGAGCCCGGCCTCGTCGAGGCCGGGCCCGTCCCGCAGCACCACCCAGGCGGTCACCCGCTCGCCCCATCGCTCATCCGCCACTCCCGTGACGGCTACCTCGGCCACGGACGGATGCCCCTCCAGCGCGATCTCGACCTCACGGGGGTAGACGTTCAGGCCACCGGTAATGATCATTTCCTTGATCCGGCCCCGGATGACCAGGTGCCCGGTGGCCGGGTCCACCGCGCCGATGTCGCCGGTGCGGAACCAGCCGTCCGGGGTAAAGGCGGCCTCGGTGGCCGCCGGGTCGTTCCAGTAGCCCGCGAAGACATGTGGTCCGCGAAGCTGGATCTCGCCATCCTGGCCAGCATCGGCCCGACGGGCGTCGCCGGCTTCCGCGATCCTGGCCAGCACGCCGGGCAGGGCCACTCCCACCGTGTCCCCGCGGGGATCGTCGACGGGGTTGGACAGGTTCAGCCCGGTCTCGGTGGTGCCGTACCTGACCAGCGGCAGGCCCCCGAGCACGGCGGGCAGCCGGCCGGCCAGCGCCGGGCTCAGCGGGGCCGAGCCGCAGACGGCGAGCCGCAGCTGCCGTAGACCACCGGCCAGCGCGGCCGGTGACTCCATCAAAGCCTGGTAAATGGTGGGCACCGCGAACAGCACGCTGGCCCGGGTGTCAGCGACCGCCTGGACCAGGTCGGCGGCCGAGAACTTCGACCGGATGTGCACGGTGCCGCCGGCGATCAGCGCGGCGTGCACCCCGCCGAGGCCGTGCTGGTGGTACAGCGGCAGCGCGTGCACGAGCACGTCGTCGGCGTGCCACCGCCAGGCCGCCTGAGCGGCCCGGATCGAGACCGCCAGCTGGCGGTGGGTCAGCGGAACCCCCTTGGGCCTGCCGGTCGTGCCCGAGGTGTACGCCAGCAGCGCGGTATCGTCCGGGCGGGCCGCGATGGCGGCGCGCCCGCGGCCGGCTTCCCCTGGGCCGCTCGTCCGCCCCGCCGCACCGGGCAGGGCCCGGACGTCCACCGTCACCAGGGGCACCGCCCCTGGACTGGCGGCCGTCAACCCGGCCAGCAGCCGCGCGGGCTGGCGGTCGGCGAAGGCTAGCGTCGCACCCGAGTCGGCCACCAGGTGCCCGAGTTCGGCGGCGGTGTACCCGGGATTGGCGAGCACCACCACGGCGCCGGCCCGCAGCGCGCCCAGGTAGCAGCGGACGAAGCTGGTGCTCGCCCCGGCCGCCAGCAGCACCCGGTCGCCGGGGCGTACCCGGGTGGCCAGCCAGGCCGCTACCCGCCCGGCCCCGTCGTCAAGCTCGGCGTGGGTGACCGGCTCGCCGTCCACGGTGACCGCGACCCGGTCCGGTACCCGGTCCGCGGATGCGGCCGCCAGCGCGGGAATCGTCTCGTCGCCCAGCGCCGAGACCCGGTCCTGGACGTCACCTGCGCCCGGCAGGTGCGTCCGCCAGCCCGCCCGGCTCCAGGTCTGGTAATCGCCCATCTTGACCCGGAGAGACAGCCGGGCTGGCCCCGGTCACCCGGGCCCAGGCTGACTGGTTAGCGGAGCGTTCGGCCTGCAGCCGGCCGAGCAGCTCCTGAGCCGCCATCACCGGCTTGACCACGGCGCCTGCGTCGCGCCGCGCCAGATCGGTGGCGATCTCGCTGGCCAGCGCGTCCGGCTCCGCGCAGACGCGGTTGACGAGCCCGAGGGCGAGCGCTTCGGCCGCCTGGACCCAGCGGCCGGTCAGCACCAGGTCCATGGCCACGCCGCGGCCGACCAGGCCGGGCAGTATCCAGGCACCCACTGCGAGGTTTACGCCAGGCGGCCCGGTCCAGCGCAGCCTGGCCGCCGGGCTGGCGATCCGCAGGTCGCAGGCGGCCGCGAGCTGGGCGCCGCCGCCGACCGCCGCCCCGCTCAGCACGGCGACCACCGGTCCTGGCCTGGTGATGATTAGCTGGCAGCAGTCGTAGATCAGGTCGGAGACGGCGGCTCGTTCGGCGTCGGAAATGGTCAGGTCCGCTCCGGCGCAGAACACCCGCGGATCGGAGCTGCCCAGCAGCACCAGCTCCGCCGGGTCGGCGGCGAGCGCGTCCCGCACGGCGCGGGTCAGGCCCACATCGAGGGCGTTGCGGCGCTCGGGCCGGGACAGCCGCAGCCAGCGGCAGCCGGGCGGTCCGTTCTCCACGAGCAGATGAGGGTGCGCCACGCTCAGGCTCCTTGCTGTGAGGGATCCCGCAAACATCGATGGTCCTGACAACACCCATGATCCATGTCAACGGCCACGTTGCGGTCCCCGGTGGTGTTGAAGATTTCCGCGAGCCGGGCGCCTGCCATCCCCGCCGGACATCCCCGCCCTGTCGCGCTACGGAAAGTAATCATGACGATGCTCTTACGGATGGCTCGCGACCCTGCCGCCCAGCCATGCTCGCCGGAAAAATCATCACATCTCGTGTTCTTACGGGCACGTGTGGCTACTGAGACTGATGTGACGACAGGAGAAACCAGGGGAGCACCATGGCGGCACAAGCACAGGAACAGACGCATGACACCATCACCACCACCCGCGCAGCCCGCCGCGCTGACGCGGGCACGATCCGGCTCAGCCAGCGCGACATCGACGGGCTGCTGCTGTGCGGAGAGCATTACGGCGCGCCGTTTGACCTGCTCGCCCTGGCGCTGCGGGTGCCGCCGGACCGGGTGCCCGCGATCGTGGCCCGGTGGCGCCGCGCCGGGTACGCCGCCACCGGCCGCCTGGGCCCCGGCCCGGCCTGGTGCTGGCTGACCCGCACCGGGATGACCGAAACCGGCCTGGGGTTCCCCGCCACCCGCCCCGCCCTGGGCCGCCTGGCGCACATCCGCGCGGTCCTCGCCGCCCGGCTGTGGATGCAGGCCGGCCCGGCCTGGGCCGCCGGGCACCCCTGGTGGCACTCCGAACGCCGGCTCCGCGCCGACACACCCGCCGCCGGACGCCGCGCGCACCTGGCCGACGCGGAGATTCACTGGCCCTCCCTGCCCGGCAGCCCGTACGCCGGGCAGGTCTGGGCCCTGGAAGCCGAGCTCACCCCCAAGCCGGTCGACCGGACCGCGCGGATCATGACCGGGCTGCTGTCCCCGATGCGGTACGCCCAGGTCATCTACCTCACCGCCCCCGCCGCCCGGCTCGTGGTCAGCCGCGCCGCCGCCGCGCTCCCGCCCGGCGACCAGGCCCGCCTGACCATCCGCGAGCTGCCCGCCGCCGCGTTCACCCCGGAGCCGCCGCGATGACCGTCTGGTCCTGGGTCAAGCTCACCATCTGCCTGTGGCTGATCCGCAAAGCCTTCAAAGCCGCCGGATGGCTTCTGCTCGCCGCGATCGCCATCGCCGCCTGGCCCCTCACGCTGATCACAGGCATCGGGTACGCCGCGGCGTGGCTGCGGGGCTGGCCCCCGGCCCGGCTCGGCCGCGCCGCCGCCACCGCCGTGCCCGTCACCGCCCTCTGGCTGCTCCTGCTGGCCACCCGCGCACCCGGCCAGGCCATCGCGCAGACCCCGGACCGCGCCTGGGCGGCAGGCTGGACCCACCCGGTGACCGCGGGCCTGGCCCGCACCTTCCTGCTGCTAGCCCCCGTCGCGATCCCGGCCGGACTCGGGCTGGCGGCGCTGTTGTGGGCGTGGCGGATCTACGCCATCACCACCGGGCTGGCCGGCTACACGGCGACCGCGCCGATCACCTTCGACGCCCGCCAGTGGAAACGGCAGGTCCGCACCGCCCGCGGCCTGACCGCCGCGCCCGGCGCCGTCCCGCTGCTGGCGCGGGGCGGGCGGATCCCGGTTGGCGGCACCATCCGCGCCATCGGCCACCGCTGGCACCCCGTCTTCACCATCCCCGCCACCGCGTGCGCCCGCCACATGGTCATCGTCGGCGCCACCGGATCAGGGAAAACCAACCTGATGATCCGCCTGTGGGCCGGCTGGTTCACCGCCACCCTGGCCGCCGCCCGGACCGGGAAAGGGCACCGGCCGCTCCTCGTCGTCCTGGACTGCAAAGGCGGCCGCGACGCCCGCCTCAAAGCCGACCGGACCCGCCGCCTGCTCTACGGCGCCGGCGCCCGCCGCGTCGCCATCTGGCCCGACGAAGCCCGCCTGAACCTGTGGGACCTCCCGCCCCAGGATCTCGCCGTCCTGCTCTACCAGATGATCGATTCGGGCACCGGCGCCGCCGCCTACTACGCCGACATCCTCCAAGCCGCCCTCACCCTCGCCGTCACCGCCCCCGCCGGCCCGCCCGCCAGCACCGCGGAGTTCCTGGACCGCCTCGACGCCCGCTGGCTGCAAACCGCGTGGGACCCCGCCCTCTACCCCGCCGAAGCCGCCCGCGCCAAAGCCGCCGCCCGGCAGCTGCCCGACATCCAGCTCCGCTACGCCACCCTGCTGGGACGCCTCGGCCCCGCGCTGGACGGACCCGGCACCCTGGCCGACGCCGACGCCTGGTACTGCATCCTGGAGGGCACCCGCGAACCCTCCGTCGCCGAAGCCCAGGCCATGGCCCTCACCGAGCTCACCGCCCGCGCCGCCACCGACCTGGACGCCGAACCCCGCGCCATGCTCCTGGCCGCCGATGACTACTCCGCCGTCTCCGCCCGCGTCCCGCTGTCCAACCTGTACGAACGCGGCCGCTCCCTCGGCATCGGGGTGCAGGTCTCGGCCCAGTCCTGGCAGGGCCTGGGCGCTACCGAGGATGAGCGGTACCGGATCGCGGGCACCGCCGACGGCGGCATCTTCGTCCTGCACACCCCCTACCCCGACGCGCTCACCGCCGCCGCCGGCACCAGGCGGGTGCTGGAAACCGCGCATAAGCTCATCGGCGGCGCCTGGGGCGATGAAGGCACCACCCGGGAGCAGCGCGCCCGGACCGCCGACCCCGACATCATCCGCCGCCTGGCCGTCGGGCAGGCGTGCTACATCCAGCGCGGCGCGGCCACCTTCGTCCAGGTCGCCCGCCCCCGGCCCTCCCCGCTCACCCTGCTCCCGCCGCCCGCCACCCCGGACCCCGCCCCCCGCATCCCCCAGCCCCGCCACCACCACCAGCCCGACCCCGACCCGGCGGCCCCGTCCGGCCTGTGGCCGGACACCGCCCGCCTCGATGACATCTTCGGACCCGGAGCCCCCCGATGACCCCTGACCCGTTCGCTGTGCTCGGCCTGCCCGCCCGCACCGACCTGC